>JAABUO010004386.1_pt1 | contig 16631 bp, 15 predicted proteins | sample 5559291 | NCBI WGS metagenome assembly JAABUO01 (sample SAMN10711878, study PRJNA513372) | rock metagenome | isolation source: Antarctica rocks | place: Antarctica: Victoria Land, Finger Mt sud
TGAAGACTTCTGAAGACGCGGGCGAAAAGACGCAGAAAAGAAAAGACGCAGAAAAGACATAGAAAAGAAGGGCAGACACGGGGGTCTGCCCCTACACGAACCAAGAAAGAAATAACTTTTGCCGCTGGAAAGGCTGGGGAAATATGAGCGCCTGGATGTCCTGGGACATGGGGCGTCGGGCATCGTCTACCTGGCAAAAGACACGCTGCTGGGAAAGCAGGTCGCGCTGAAAGAGATCAGCGCACAGGGCGATGAAAAAGAGCGGTTTCTCGAAGAAGCCCGCGTCCTGGACCGGCTGCGCCACCCCAATATCGTCCAGGTCAACAGCGTGGACGAGATCGGCGGGCGGGTCGTTATTGACATGGAGTATGTCCGGGGGCGCAACTTGCAGGAAGTCCTGCGCGAAACGCCGACGCTGCCGATCCCCGAAGCCGTCTCGACTGCGGCTCAAATCTGCGACGGCCTGGCCTATGCCCATTCGCAGCGGACGGTGCATCGGGACATCAAGCCTGCGAACATTCTAATCACCCGTGACGGCACGGTCAAATTAGTGGATTTTGGGCTGGCGGAAGTTCTCGGAACGCACTCGTTCGCGGGCGGTGCGGGGACCTATGCGTACATGGCCCCGGAAGACTTTCACCCCGAAGAGCAGTCGGACCGGCAGTCTGATATTTGGGCCGTCGGCGTGATTTTGTACGAGATGCTGACTGGGCGGCGTCCGTTCCAAGTCGCCAAAGCCAAAGACCCGTTTGCCTGGAAAACGGCGATTGAGAGCGATCCCATTGCGCCGGTCTCGGCACTGCGTCCCGGCGTATCGCCGACGCTGGAAGCGATTGTTTCTCATGCGCTGGTCCGCGACAAGGCAGGGCGTTACCGGGATGCTGGGGACATGGCGGCGGACTTGCGGGCGCTGGGAATGAGCCTGCCGGAACCCGGCACGTTTGCACCCGGCATTGAAATGCCGGGCTATTCGGAGAAAGTCGCTCCGCGACTGGAGACCGCCTACGGGAGCTTCTCTTCAGTACCGCAGGTACTTTCTCCGAATAGCCCGGCACTTCCAGTGCCGGACTCCTTCCCGGCAAGCCTCACTGATATTGACACGTTCCTCGCACTCGCGCCCGATAACTGGGAAGCCGCCCAAACTGCCCTCCAAAACGGCACACTTTCGCGCTGGCTGCGGAGCATCAACGAAGAGCCGCTGGCGACGGTTGCCAACGAAGTCGCGTCGGAACCGGAGCGGGAGGGCGATGACAAGCTGCGCGACTTTCTGTACCGGGCCGGGCTAGAAACCGCCGAAGACGCCCGTCTGGCTTATGCCGACGCGCAGCGTCTTCTCCAACTTGGCCGACGCGCCGAGGCTGCCGTGCTTCTGGCTCGCGCCGCGCATCTGGACCCAAGCCGGTCTGAGTACACGCGCGTGCCCGCTGCGGAAGTACCTGCCGACACGCAAGCGGAGGCCGGGCTGATGCTGAGCCGGGAAGCAGTAGACTTCGGCACGCTGCGGCAGGGACAGAGCCGCCGGGCCAAAATCACGCTCCAAAACCCGGACGGCGGCCGGCTGGAAGGCCGGGTCAGCGCTGCGCCGGGCTGGGTCAGGGCCGAGCCGTCTTCGTTCTCGGCGAAGCGGCGGCAGGCGCTTCTGCTGACGACGGAAACGCGGACTGTCTGGTCCACTCCGGCCGTGTATCAGGACACCGTGACGCTGGAAACGCCCGGCGGACGACGGGAAATCACCGTTTCTATTCGCATTTTGCCGGCACGTCTCGGCTGGACCAAAATCATATTCTGGTACGGGCCGCTGCTTGTCTGCGCGGGCCTGCCGGTGGCGGTAGGCGTAGCGGGCCGAGTGACGCATTCTTCCGTGCAGGGCATCGAGCAGTCTGGCTCTGCCGCTGGGGGGCTGCTATTTTTGTCGGTGTTCCTGCTGTCGTTAGCCGCCGACGCCGCCTGGCTGCCGCGCCTCTTGCCGCTCGGCCTGTCCGGCCTGCTGTTCTGGCTGCTGAGCCTCATGCCCGGTTCCGGCAGTTCCCGCCATCTGCTGCTGGTGCAGACCGCAACGCCGATTTTGGTCCTGCTGGTCCTGCAGACCTGCGCGTATTTGCTGGATGCCTCCGGCTGGGGCAACTGGAAGCTGTGGCGCTGGATTGTCGCCGCCGTCGGCCTCCTGACCGCCTACGGCCTGCTGCATTCTGGGTGAGTCTTATTCCGGGTAAAATACACTATGGACCACACACCCACAAACTTTGAAGTCGCTGACGTTTTTGAGCAGATCGCCCGGATTTTGGAAAGCCGCGGCGAGAACCCGTTCAAGATACGCGCGTACCGCAACGCCGTCCGCACTTTAGAAAACCTAACAGAGCCGGTTTCCGCCATCCATAGCCGGGGCGAACTGAAAAAGATCAGCGGCTTCGGTGATGCGATCGCCGGCAAAACGCAGGAGATACTTACCACAGGGACGTGCGAGCTGTACGAGCGGCTCCAAGCGGAAGAAGCGGCCAAAGACGCGCCGCCGACTCACACCGAAGCAGACGCGCCGCCGGAAGTCTCGGCGGAACATCCAACAGACGAGGAAATCGAGTCGCCGTGGTAGCAGAAACAGCCCAGCCGCTGCCGACCGAGTTCTACTTGCAGGACACGCGGGACGCCGCGCAGAAGCTGCTGGGCCAGCTTCTGGTCCGCACCCTGCCGACCGGCGAAGTGCTGTCCGGCGTGATCGTTGAAACGGAAGCGTACCTGACCGATGACCCGGCCTGCCATGCCTACCGGGGGCAGACCCCGCGCAACGCCGCTATGTTTGGTCCGCCCGGCCACGCTTATGTTTACTTCACCTACGGCCTGCACATGATGCTGAATCTGGTCTGCGCCCCCGAAGGAACCGCCGAAGCAGTATTGATTCGGGCGCTGGAACCGGTCGGCGGCATTGACGCCATGCGCCTGAACCGAGGCAACTTCCCTGAGACGCGGCAGCTTGCGAATGGTCCCGGCAAGCTTGCCCAGGCGCTGGCCTTGACCCGGCTGGCGCACAACGGCCTGGACATCACCCACCTGGGCAGCGAGCTGTACGTTCTGCCGCAGGAAGCCCCGGCGTTTGAGACCGTCGCCACCACCCGCATCGGCATCTCGCAGGGCGTTGACCTGCCCTGGCGCTACTACATTCGCGGCAATGCTTACGTGTCCCGCAAGTAGAACCCGCAAATAGGAATCCTTATGAGACTTCTGCCCTTAGCCCTTCTGCTCCTTTGGATCACGGCGCTTACTTCCCTCCACGCCGCGCCGTCGGATCATTACCGCATCACGGTTCAGGACCAGGACACGGGGCGCGGGGTGCCGCTGGTGGAGCTGCGAACGGTCAATGAAGTCCGCTACTACACCGACAGCAATGGCATTGCCGCGATTAACGACCCGGAGCTGATGGGGCAGAGCGTCTACTTTAAAGTCTCCAGCCCCGGCTATGAGTTCCCGGCAGACGGCTTTGGGTATCACGGCACCGCGCTTCCCGTCTCTGCCGGCGGCACAGCCCTGCTGAAGATCAAGCGCGTGAATATCGCCGAGCGGCTGTACCGGATCACCGGCGCAGGCATCTACCGGGACAGCATCTTGACCGGACAGCCCGTGCCGCTGAAGCAGCCGCTCTTAAGCGGTCAGGTCTTCGGGCAGGACACGGTCATGGCGGCGGTCTACGGCGGCAGGCTGGTCTGGTTCTTCGGCGACACGAACAAGCCGTCATACCCGCTGGGCCAGTTCGCGATCTCCGGGGCCACTTCAGGGATGCCGGGGCAGGGGGGATTGGACCCAGGTGTCGGGGTTGACCTGACCTACTGGACCGATCCAGGCGGCTTCAGCCGCCCGATGATCCCAATTGCCGGTGCGCTGGGTCCGGTCTGGATCGGCGGCCTGTTTACGATGAAAGACAGCGGGCGAGAGCATTTGTTCGCGCATTACGCTGAAATCCAGAAGGACGGCGCATCGGCGGCGTCCGGGCTGGCGGAGTTTGATGACGCCAAAGCCGTCTTCGAGCCAATCAGCGCTTACCCGAAAGACGATCCGCTGCACCCCGAAGGCGAGCCGTTCCGGGTGCGCGAGCGCGGCAAAGACTTCTTGTACTTTGAGACGCAGCAGATGGGTGCGTTCCCGCTGGTGCGTAACACGCCCGATCTCGCGCACATCGCCGACTCCAAGACCTACGAAGCGTTCACCTGCCTTGCGCCCGGCACGCGCTTTCACGGGAACCAGACCCAGATGGACCGGGCCGCCGACGGGCATTTGCTCTGGGCCTGGAAGCCGAACACGGCGGCGCTGGGCGAAGATGAGGCCGTGAAGCTGGTGTCGGCGGGCAAGATGAAGCCGTCCGAAGTGCTGACCCAGCTTCGGGACATTGACACGGACGCCGTGGTGACCTCGCACGGCGGCTCGGTCTTTTGGAACCCGTACCGTAAGCGCTGGATTCTGATTACGACGCAGGTCTACGGCTCGCCGTCGTTTCTGGGCGAAGTCTGGTTTGCAGAAGCCGACACGCCGGTCGGCCCGTGGCTGTATGCCCGGAAGATCGCGACCCACGACCATTACACGTTCTACAATCCCACACAGCACCCATTCTTTGATCAAAATGGCGGGCGCGTGATTTACTTTGAGGGAACGTATGTAGACACCTACTCGGATGTCAAGGACATCACGCCGCGCTACAACTATAACCAGCTCATGTACAAGCTGTCGCTGGACGACCCGCGCCTGTCCCTACCGGTTCCGGTGTATGCCGTCAGGCGCGGCGACGGCTCGCTTGGCTACGAAACACGCGAGCAGGTAGCCGCCGCAGGCGAATGGGCCAGCGTCCAGTCCATTCCGTTTTATGCCGTTCCCGCCTCCCGCCCCCATGCTTTTTTAGTTCCCATCCCAGCGTCTGCCGCGCTCTATGCTCTGCCGGCGACTTCCGGCGCAGCCGAAAAGCCGTCGCCGTTGGTCGTGCCGCTGTACGAATACAAAAACGCGCGGCATGTCTGGTATTCTACCGACCCCGACGCGCACTTTGGCACCGCCGCGCGGTCCCCGCAGCCGGTCTGCCGTGTCTGGCGCAACCCGTCTTCCGTGCTGGCGCTGGATTACGACGCTCAGGCCGTAATGCCTGCTCCCTAACGCCTTATGCCGCCACTCGCACAGATTCTGCTCGGCAGTGTCCTGGCAGCCGTTGTCGCGGCGGCCGCTTACCGCGTCCGTGCCCTGACGCAGAGCGGTGCCTTTGCAGCCTGGGGCGTCGGAGCGGTTACGTTTGGCGTCGGCGGCTGGACGGCGGCGGGGGCGCTGCTGACGTTCTTCGCGACTTCCACGGCGCTCAGCCGGTGGCGCAAGATACGCAAAGACGCGCTAGGCTATGAGAAAGGCGGGCGGCGGGACGCAGGGCAGGTGCTGGTAAACGGCGGCGTCGCCGCGGCCTGTCTCCTGCTGACGCTTTGGGGCGTCAAGCCGGGGACTCTGCTGTTTCTGGCTGCCCTGGCTGCCGCGAACGCCGACACCTGGGCCACGGAGATTGGGTCGGCGCTCGGCGGGCAGCCGTTTGACATTCGCACGGGCCGCAAAGCCGGTGCCGGGGAGTCCGGCGCGGTCAGCCTTCCCGGTACGGCGGCGGCGCTCGGCGGCGCGGCGCTGCTCGGCCTGTTCGCCGGCGGCTGGGCGGCGGGCGTCATCGTAACGGCGGCGGGCTTTTGCGGGGCACTGCTGGACAGCCTTCTAGGCGCGGCGGCGCAGGCGCAGTGGCGCGACCCAGAGGACCCTGCCCGGTGGACGGAGCGGCCTCAGCCGTATTTGCCGGAGCACGGCTGGCGGTGGATGGGGAACGACTGGGTCAACGTCTGTTGCACGCTGGCGGCAGCAGGCCTGGCTGCCTCCGTTGCGAACGTGCTGCGCTAGAAAAATAAATTTCTTGAGCTACGTTTTCGTTCCCCAAAATACGAATTCTATGTTACAATAAATGTGCAGGCTGGTAATGAGAACTACCCTCCGACAGCTTGAAGTTGTAACCAAGAGGAGTGACCCCGCAATTGGAACTGCCCACCGGAGACGCCTCCGCCGCGCGTCGCTATGTGTCCGCCGAACAGATCGAAGATGTCGTGCGCCAGCTCAAAGATGTCGTGTCGGTCCGGGCCGTTCTTGGCTCCGCCGGGCGCGTGGACGAGCTGCATGTGCTGGTAAACCCCAAGCGGGCACCCAAGCAGGTCGCCCGCGACATCGAGTCCGCAATCCGCGCCCACCTTGATTTTGTCCTAGACTACAAGAAAATCAGCATTGCCCAGATTCAGGGCCGTGCGCCGCTGGCCGGCGGCGGCACTGCGTCTGCGCCCCGTCTAAGCTTCTCCGATGTCGCGCTGACCGTGACCGGCAGCCGGGCGGAAGCCACCGTGCATCTGCGCCGCGGAGACGCCGTTCATACCGGCAGCGCCACCGGCCATGCGTCGGGCCACAATCAGCTTCGCCTCATCGCGACCGCCGCTATCCGCGCCGTGGAAGACGCCGGCGCGGAAGACGGAACCATGGTCGTGGAAGACTTGCAGGCGGATATTCCCCTCGCAGGCCGCAAAGCGGTTTTGGTCCTGGTCAGCGCCCTGGGTTCCGCCAAAGGCGAAGAGCTTTTGACCGGCTGCGCCCTGATCCGTCAGGACGCCTGGAAAGCTGTTGTGAGCGCCACGCTCGACGCCGTCAACCGGCGCGTCAGCTTGGCGTTTCTGGAAGAAGAATCTTAAATCTTTTTTCCTCAAAATCACCCAACAGTTTTACTGTACTTTGCACTTTGATAATGGAATAATGTTTCGGTTTGGGCTGCGGGACACTTTGAGACCCGAAGGGGTCTCACGAGCGAAGCCGGCGTGATGTTCGAGAGATCGGCACCGCCGTGTTGACACTAGGTATCTCCATGAATACCGTTTCCAAGATGATCAAGACCCTGTCCACAGCAATTTCCGGCTGCGGATATTCACATTGCTGGCCGCCCACTGATTGCTAGTTTTTACTGCATGGGTTGTGCTGATGAGAGTGGATTTGAGACTGACATGATAACAAGGTATGGACATGACGATAACTTGAAAAGTTTTGTGCCTCGTGGCCCTTATTTCTTTCGCTTCTTCCGCAATTGTTTTGAAGTAACTTTCTTTGCCGAATAAACCGAAAATAACACACGAGGCTTTGTCTGAAGGCCCGTGCCGACCCCAAAGAATTGCTGTAATTTCTATGTCTTTGACTTTAAGCCATGCACATTCGCATCTCCGCGCCGTCGTGAACCGCGCGTTCCCTGAATTGCCGATACCTTATGCCCGCTTCCGTTTCCTCCTGTCCCGGACAGCACTAATAACCGCCGGCCTGACCGCGCTTTTTAGCCCAATCCCTTTCCATGCCTGGCATGACATCCTTTTGCTGTCTGGCTTAGTCATTGCAGTTAGCTTACTTGCGGTGTCGCTGCCGAGCAACACCGTGACGACCTATCCCGGCATACCCATCATAGTTGCTCTTATCGGCCTGTTCGGGGCATCCACAGCGACCCTAGTTTCGGTCGTTTGTGTGGTTGTGAATGGATTTGTTTCCCTGCCGGCTAGCCATCGCTTTAGGGTGAAGCAGTATGTGACTAATGTCTCAATTCAGGTTGTTACGAATGGAACGATCGCTCTTCTGTATTCGGTTCTAGAGCATTTTTGCTTCCCAAGAAATGGAGTTCGAATTGGCTCGGTTCCCGGTTGGGGAGCCTGCTTTGCGCTTTGTTTCTGTTCTTATGTGGCGTTCATGATAAACGCGCTGCTGACGGCAACTTTTACCAGTAGCTTCTACAAGCAGCGGTGGGACATTATCTGGCACAACAACTACCGGTGGCAGTTGCCGAGTGCGATCATGATGGCACCGATAGGGCTGCTGACCGCAATCTTATACGGAGAGCATCGGTGGCTGGGAATCGCGTTTGTTGTCGTGCCAATGTTTGCGTTGCGGCTGGCGGTGCTGACGTATGAGCGGCGGGTGGCGGTCTACCGGCAGGGGGTGGATTTGCTGGGGCGGATTATGCAGGAAGCGCATCCGTACACGCACGGGCATCTGCACCGGGTCGCACGCTGGGCACGAAAAATTGCCGAGGAGATGCGGCTGCCGGCGGCGTCTATGGAGCATATTGAAGATGCGGCGATCCTGCACGACATCGGCAAAGTGGCGGTGGATGACCGGGTGCTGAACAAGGTCGGCAAGCTGACCGACGAGGATTGGAGCATGATCCGCCGTCATCCCGTCACCGGGGCGGAACTCGTGATCCGCATGAGCGTCATGGGCCGCGTCGGCCACTGGATTCGCCATCACCACGAGCGCCCCGACGGCAAAGGCTACCCGGATGGCCTGAGTGAAAACGATATTCCGATTGAGTCCGCGATTATCTCCGCCGTGGACGCCTTTGATGCGATGGTCGGTGGCCCGGCCAAAGAAGACAAGCGCCCGTACCGGGAGCCGATGACCCAGGACGCGGCCATTGCCGAGCTGCGCCGACATGCCGGAACCCAGTTTCACGCGGAAGTGGTCGAGATATTCATTTCTATCTTGGAGCGCGAGCGGAAGATGGAAGCTCGCGGCGAAGCGGTCGGTGCGAAGCCTGCCGTCGCCGATGACGCGCTCTGGTCCAGTCCGCTTGCCGCGTCCGCCGTTTATTCTGTTTAACTTGTTCCTTTTTTTAGCTTATTCTCATCTATGAACAGCACCGTCAATATCATCGCAGGCTCGGTGTTCAGCCTGTCACTAGCCGCGATTATCTTTTACCTGCCGTGGACGGTGCGCCGCTCGTATCGGCAGACCTTTATTGCGCTGGCGCGGGCGGTGGAAGCCCGTGAGCCGCACCTGCTGGGCCATGCGGAGCAGACCTCCCGCTATGTGGTCTGGATGGCCCGCCTGCGGGGAATGAGCCTGCTGGCGACGCGCCGCTTAGAGTACGCGGCGCTGCTGCACGGCATCGGCAAGGTCAGCATCCCCTATGAGCTTCTGAACAGTCCGGCCTGCCTGAGTCGCCCCATTGACCGCTTTGTCCTGCGTGATTATGTCCGGGTCGGCGCAGCCATTCTCGATGTGATTCCCATTCTCCAGCCCGCTTCCGATGCCGTCCGGTTCCACCATGAATATCTGGACGGCAGCGGCTACCCCTTTGGATGCTACGGACGCTCGATCCCGATTGAAGCGCAAATGCTGTGTGTTGCCAGTGAATATGTCGCCATGACCGCGCCGCGCCTTTACCGCGCTTCTTTGTCTCAGTCCCAGGCGCAGGCAGGCCACTACTTGCGAAGCCAGATCGGCCGGCGCTACTCGCTGTATGTCGTGGCGCTTTTCTTCTGCGCCAAAGCCAGCCAGGACGCCCAGATTGCCTTGACCGCGCTCATGCATCGTCTTCGTCAGCTTCCCCCGGCCCCTCTGCCGCGCCGCGTTCTTTAAGCCTCTCTATGATAAACAAAAAAGCGCGAACGGCAGTGCCGTTCGCGCTTTCTGTTTGTTAAGCTTAGGTTACTTCCGACCGAGAAGCCGCCCCAGCAGGCCTCCGGGTTTCTCCGTCTCCTCCGCATTTCCGTTCCCTGGCTGCACTGTTTTCTGTCCACCGCTTCCGCTTCTGGCTGGCGGTGCTTGCGGCGGCAAGGTGCGCGTTGACTGGCTCGGCGGGGCAACCCGGTTGAGCTTTGCCTGGATCATGCTGCTGGGCGCAACTTGCAGCGCCTGACGGTACTGGACTGCCGCTTCTTCCTGCCGCCCCATCAGCGCCAGCGCATCTCCGAGGATTTCGAGTGCCCGAACATGGCGCGGGTCGGCTTCCAGTATCCGTACGCAGAACGCGCGGGCCTCGACCGGCTTGCCGGCCATGATCGCGTTCTCCGCCCGGCTCAGCATTTCCGTAAATGCCGGGGTCCGAGCCGCCGCCGCCGACTGGCTTGGGGCCGGCTGCGCCGGTGCTTTCGGCGCGGGTGCGGCGGGCTTCGCTGTGGGCGCAGCCGGCCTCGGTGCCGGTGCCGTGGGAGCACTTTGGACCGGCGTCGTTTTCGCAGGCGTGGATGGCGCACTGGGCACGGTCGTACTCTGCAATGTGCCGTTGTACTGGGCACGCCGCTCCGGGTTGCTGAGAGTATTGTAAGCCTGGTTAATCTGCGTAAACGTCAACTGGCTCAGGTTTTTGTCCTGCGCGACATCCGGGTGGAACTTCCGCGCAAGCTCCCGGTATTTCTTTTTGATCTGGTCCGTTGTCGCTCCAGGCGGAAGGCCCAGAACTTCATAATAATTTCGCTGTAAGCTCATCCTGTATGCTCCGAATAATATAATGCTTAAGTCCGGCTGAGAGTAATTATCTCCTTTCGTGGCTCCCGCGCAGAGAAAAATAAGATAAAAGCTGCGCGTAGTGTTCGTGTCATTGGGTTAAAAAGGCTATGGACCGTCTGGATTTGCCATGTCGTTCATCTTGTTCCAGTAGCCGCCGTAGAACGCAATCAGGATTATCAAAACGCGAATGGCGGCAAGGATCAGCACCACGGTCCGCAGTGTAACGCAAAGCTGATGCAAGCGAACGATGGACTCTGCCTCATAATACTCCGCGACTTTGTCCATTGTCATATCCAAGCCACCGGTCTGCTCGCCGGTTTGCAGCATGGACACCACCATCGCCGGAAAAACGCGGGTTGCCGCCAGCGACTCCGCAATGCCCTGCCCACCCATGATCGCTGGGATCGCCGACATCATGCGCCGTGCTAGAAATTCGTTGCCGGTCGCTGCCGCCGAGAACCGGATCGCTTCCGGAATGCCGACTCCCGCCGCATACAATGAGGACAGCGCTCGGGCGAACCGGGCGACAGAGATCATCCGCACCGCGCCGCCGATGCCCGGCAGGGAGTAAATCACGGCATCAAATACAAACTTAAACTGTGACAGCAGCTTGCCGACCACATACACCGCCAGCACTACTCCCGCGGTTTCCAGCAGTGGATAGACAGCCTGCACCAAGTAGCCGTGGATGTCGTGGGCCACCACGACCAGCACCAGCGGCGGCAGTAAAAACGAGAGAAGCAGGGTGACAATCGGCTCGAACAGCTCTTTCTTGATGTTGTTGCGAAGCGAGTATTCCTGCTCCAATGCCGACGACAGCCGGCCCATCATGACGTCGAGACGCCCACTGACCTCACCCGCCGAGATCATGGCCCGCTGAAAGTCCGTGAAAATCCAGGGCACTTCGCCCATCGCCGTCGTCAGCATCTCACCTTCCTGAACGCAGGCGGTGATGCGCCGCAGATGACGCTTCAGGACGCCATTAGTGGACTGCTGCATCAGCGAAGTCAGGCACTGGTAGATCGGAACGCCCGCGCCAAGCATGGCCGCGAACTGCCGGTACAGCAGCGCCATGTCCCGCAAGCTGACGCCCGAGAAGAACGGGTACACCAGGTGCGCCAGCAGCCACACGACTGGTGACATCTGCCGCCGAGTCAGCATCCCAGCCGTTCCGTTCAACGCTCCGGCTCCGTTCAGCATTGAACGGCCTACAGTAGTATCTTGAGAAGTAGCTTGAGGAGACTGTGTCGCTGCGCCGCCTCGCTGCGGTGCGAGGCGCATGGGAAAGTAGCCCATGTCGCGGATTTCCTGCGCGGCCTGACGCTCACTTTCGGCGTCCAGCGCCCCGGTGACGGTGCGGCCCGATTGGTCTTTGGCTTGATACGAATACAGCATAGCGCGTCCTCAACCCAACGAAAGCCTAAACACGACGAAAATGGTTAGGGGCGGCCTGTTCGCTCTTAGACGACTCCGACCCGCCGAATGTTCCCATTGCCGGAAAAATAATCTGCAATTTCTTTGACTGTCTTTTGATCGCCCGGCAGCACCAGCTCCGGCGCGATTTCCGCCAGCGGCACCAGTACGAATTCCCGCTCGCGCAGGCGCGGGTGGGGGACAGTCAACGAGGGCAGCGCGATCTGCGCGTCTCCGTACAGCAGCAAATCTAAATCTATAACGCGCGGACCCCACCGAAAGGTTCGCACCCGCCCCAGCTTGTTTTCAAGGTACAGAAAAACGTCCAGCAGGTCCGTCGCCGGCAGTGCTGTTTCCAGTGCCGCCACCGCATTGAGAAACTCCGGCTGCTCCGTCACGCCGACTGGAGCCGACTCGTACAGCGATGAAACTCTTAGGATACTGATTGTCGGCATCTGCCTCAGCTCACTCAGAGCTGTTCGGAGATTATCCTGCCGGTCTCCGAGATTTGAACCCAGACCAACATACGCCGTCTGCATATTTATATGATTAATAACCATCTCATTTATACCACACATTCTGCCTATTTCGCCTTCACACCCACAAGAAATCGGAGAGGCTTTTACCCCGCCATTGACTTTGGCAAGAAACTTCAGTGTGTTTATCCTATTCGGCTTTCGTACTCGCGGCGGAACTCGTCGTGAACGATCCGCAATACCTTCTCCCGGTCTTCCATATCCTCGAATTGAGACGCCATTTTGAGAAGGTCATGTTTGCTGATGGCCTGCACTTTCATGTTGATGAGGTACTGCTTTACGTCTTTGGAGATGTCGTCAATGATAAGAACAACATTTCCATCACTGAGACGCTCGCGGTCGAAGTTGTGCTTTAGCTCGGCATAAAGGCTGTCTGCGTTTGCTTGCGTCAAGACCTGTAGTTTCTTGATTTGATAAACGACGCCAAAGTTCGTGGACAAGTCTACGCCGCTGTCATGGGCAGACGTTCGTGTATCCCGATAAACTTTGCAGGCAAACTTCTCCAGATGCACCCGGATAACGGCAAAGCTGAATACCTCAAAGTTCGTCGGGTTCTTATCAATATGTTCGGCGACCGCCTCTAAAAAGAGGCTTGGTTCTGAGGAAAGTTCAGCGCGATAGCTGTGTTCGCCAAGCAGGGGTATGATGCCGATCTTCTCAAAGATATACTGCTTGACTCTGTCAGGTATCCAAGAGATAAGGATGTCGGCAACGGCTGTGTAAGGGGGCTGAAGCTCGTACAAATTACTGCCAATTGTCGTCAGAACGCCATAGCGCGGCAGGTTCCGTGAAGGATAAGCGTCATAATACTTGCCGCCGATGTGCAGATTATGCTGTAGATGTGCCTCCATTTGCCGGACCGCCTCATGATAAAGCTTTTTGATCTCGCTATCCAAAAATGCTGTCTTGCCACTGCGTTGATACTCCTGCAACAGTCCCAGCGTGATCAATGGGAAAATCACTTTGGTCTGAGAGAGTTTCAGCATCCGGTCAATTTCTGACTTGCACCAGTCTTCCTCACTGATACTACTGCTGCGTGTGTTCATTCTGCGATGCCAACGTTATCCATTTGAGCGTAAAGCCTGCACAAAAAGTCGGCCTCCGGCTCCAGCTCACTGTGTTTATTCCAATCAGGGTTATATTTCGCGTAGACGGTTTTGTGCAAAGTCAGCACATAGCAGTTCTGCATGGGGTCCAAGACTAAGTCATAGATGAACAAGGCAAAGTCAGCTTCAACCGGGTCTACCTCGTCTAAAGCTGGAAGCGTTTGGTAGAAGCCGGTGTTTAAGGCAACGGCCATTTTGCGGCCCCAGCCATTTAGGATACCGCCCTTGAAAATAAGCTGCGGGGCCAGACGCTTGCGCGACGATGACAGATAATCAGGACGCGGGTAGTTGCGCTGGCCGCGCCAGTCCATGTCGGCGCGGGCCTGTGGGTCTTCCATGTAATGCTGGAACGGTGTGCTGATGTTGCCGGAGATATAGACGGCCTGCACTTCTAAAGAGCCGTAATCAATGATACGGCCTAAAGCGTCATAAGACAGGAGCACCACATCAACGTTGCCTGCGGATTTGCTGGCGCTGTCTTTGAGCCGAACTTCCGTCAGCGATGTCCAGGCCGCGCCGGAGGGAAAGAAGAACGCAGCGGCGTCAGACGCAATGCGCCAGCCCTGCTGGAAACGAACCGGGCAGGTGATGACCGCCTCGCCGCTGCCGCTCAGGACACTGCATACGCCAAGCGGGTTCTCGATGCTGGTCTTTGTGCAGTTTGGCACTGCGTTCCCGAATGGACACAAGCGATTTTGGCGATGCCGAGTCGCTTCGTCTGTCATGTTGTCAATCGGGAAACCAAAGACTTCCGCTAAAGGATGGTTCGGCATGAATTAGTTCTGGTTCATGGTCTGTTACGGTAGTGCGGTGGGAAGCACAAGTCCCCACTGGCTTGCTGAAGCGTACAACAAAACAACCTCGCCAAGCAAATCCCGTGCGGCTTCGCAGTAGTTGTGGCTGACGCGAGGATCAACGAAAGAGCTTGTCGGAGTACCCCAACTGGCGTTTACTTGGTCAAAAAGAACAAATGGATACTCAGGATTCCGCTCATCCCGGTTTTGGTTTTGGCTTCCAAATGCTTTCTTGCCGATTTTAGAGGGTGAGAGAAGCTCCATTTCCTTGACTAAAGATACCACCGCTGGCGAAAAGCGGGATACGACTTGATTTAAGACGGGATGACCGCCGGCATCAGAAACGGGGCTATGTGATGTGATGACATTTTCCCACCATCCAAATGTTCCTTCCAAGATAAGCACTGCTTTGAAGCCGAGTTCTGCCGATTTCATGGATGATGTGATCGCGCCCGGCAGCCGGCCCGCCTGATGCAGAATGTGTGCATCTTCCAGGTGACGTATCGCTTCTCCAAACATCGCTCGTGCGAAAACTTCCATGTTTGGATAAATCATATCGTTTCTTTCGCGGCAACGCTATCAAGAAAAGTTAATGGGTTTGCGTTCGTCGTCGCCGCGCTCGCCTGCGTCAAAACCCGCCTCACTAGCCCAAAAGGGTTTTCGTAGATAATTTCGTAACCCTGCTGAAGCTGTCCAAGAATTTTTTTGGAAAAACGCTTCATATTAGGGTTCCTCGCCTGGCCCGACTTCTCAAAGTCCTGTGTAGATAGTACGTTCAAGCGCAGTAGTCCACGGAGCGGCAAAGCTGCCGTACTGCTGAAAGTCACAGAAGGCAGGCCCTGCCAATCGTCAACGACTTCCAGCAGATCAATGTCATAAGTATCGCCGCGTGTGACTAATGGCCCGAATGCCACCACGGCCCGGATTTGCTTCTCATGCGCCTTTAAATGTGCTCGGAATAGCTCACCAATGGCGCGGTATTCCTCATAGGGAAGTCTAACTGTTTCCTGTTCCAGCATAATTTTTCTCCTAGTCGCTTCCCAGCTTCAACACGCTCATAAAGGCTTCCTGGGGGATTTCGACGCTGCCGATGCTTTTCATGCGCTTTTTGCCTTCTTTTTGCTTCTCCAAAAGCTTGCGCTTGCGGCTGATGTCGCCGCCGTAGCATTTGGCGATGACATTCTTCCGCAGGGCGGAGATGCGCTCGGCGGCGACGACTTTGGCCCCGATGGCGGCCTGGATTTTGATCTCGAACTGCTGGCGCGGGATTACTTCTTTGAGCTTTTCGACTAATTGACGCCCGCGCTCCTGAGACTTGTCCCGGTGAGTAATGAACGAAAGCGCGTCTACCGGTTCGTCGTTGATCTTGATGTCGAGCTTCACCAGATTGGACGGCTCGTAGCCGCTGATTTCGTAGTCAAACGACGCATAACCTTTGGTGCGAGACTTAAGCTGGTCGAAGAAGTCCATCAAAATCTCGTTCATCGGCAGCTTGTAGAAAATCATCACTCGCTCTTTCGCTGGGTACTCCGTGCGTAAGTAGATGCCCCGGCGGTCGCGGGCCATGTCCATGACCTGCCCGACATAGGTGGACGGGATAATAATGCTGGCCGTGACATACGGCTCGTCCATGCTGGTCACTTCCGATGGCGGGGGAAGGTTTGCCGGATTGTCCACTTCCACCATCTCGCCGTCGGTCAGGTGCACCTTGTAGATGACGCTCGGAGCAGTCGCGATCAGCGTCAAGTTGAACTCGCGCTCCAAGCGCTCCTGGACGATGTCAAGGTGCAGCAGGCCCAAAAAGCCGCAGCGGTAGCCGAAGCCAAGCGCCGCCGACGACTCAGGCTCAAATGTCAGCGCGGCGTCGTTGAGCTGCAGCTTGCCCAGTGCTTCTTTCAGCTCCGGGTACTGGCTGCTGTCTACGGGGTAGAGGCCACAAAAGACAACCGGCAGGGCCTGGCGGTAGCCCGCAAGCGGCTCGGTCGCGCCGTGGTGGGCGAGTGTCAGCGTGTCCCCGACCCGGCAGTCGCCGACCGTCTTGACCGAGGCCGTGATGTAGCCGACCTCGCCGGTCATCAGCTTCTCCACCGGCTTCATGCGGGGCGAGAAGATGCCGACGCTGGTCACATCAAAGGTCTTGCCGGACGCCATCGCCCGGATCTGCGTTCCGGCGGCGATCTCGCCGTCACGCACCCGCACATACGCGACAACGCCCAAGTAGGCATCGAAATGGCTGTCAAAGATCAGCGCCCGAAGCGGCTTGCCCGGATCACCCTGCGGGGGCGGGACGCGCCGGACAATCGACTCTAATATCTCTTCCGTGCCGATGCCTTCTTTCGCCGAGGCGCGGATGGCTTCGGTGGCGTCAATCGCCAGCACTTCCTCGATTTCTTCGGCCACGCGGTCGGGGTCGGCGGCGGGCAGGTCAATCTTGTTGATGACCGGCACGATTTCCAGTTGACTGTTCAGCGCGAGATTGA
>JAABUO010004387.1_pt1 | contig 16630 bp, 19 predicted proteins | sample 5559291 | NCBI WGS metagenome assembly JAABUO01 (sample SAMN10711878, study PRJNA513372) | rock metagenome | isolation source: Antarctica rocks | place: Antarctica: Victoria Land, Finger Mt sud
CCCTGTGACCCCTGCTGGACCCCTACCCCCCCCCCCGCCCCGCCCCCAACCTCTACCAAAACCTCTTGCATGCCATACTGGAACCCCTGTGTAACCACCACTATGTTTTCTTTGTAAGCCCTACTGGAACCCCTTTCTAAGCCCTGCTGGAGACCCCTGCAACCCCTTCTGAATATTCTTTGTAAGCCCCCCACTGTAACCTGTCTGTACCACCACCACCGTGTCAGCACAAGCTTGCATCCACTACCACCTGGCAGCTTCTGCTTAGCGCTAGCCTGGCCATTGTGGACTCTGCCATCTTTCATGCATCATGCATGTCTCTTACTGTAAGCCTTGGTGCTCCTGCACTTTGCACACTCCAGTCAAGTCAACTTGGAGCACTTTGAATAACCATCTAAACACTGCATGGTAGGATCTGTGTTTGTTTATGGCCCCTGCTTAGATACGTCTGTCAACGCTTTGGAGCAGTGGTTGCTGCTGCAGTATAGCGACGCACAGAGCATGATGCGCTATGATGCTCGACCTACCTTGCGTTGTCCTGCAGAGTGAGACTGTGCAATGTGCTGTGCTGTGCTATAATGGGCCGTGCAGTGCCGTTCCAACGTAGAATGTCGTCATCTGTTGTCGTACTTGTGGTCTCCTGTTTTTTAGTGCCTCTATGGTATGCTATGCTGGGCAGCGCTGTGCTGCTGTGTTATTGCCATCAAGACTGATCAGTTGTGCTATGCTGGGCAGCGCTGTGCTGTTGTGTTATTGTCACCAAGACTGATCAGCTGTGCTGTGCTGTGCTGTGCTGTGCTGTGCTGTGCTGTGCTGTGCTGTGCTGTGCTGTGCTGTGCTATGATGCCACTGTCATCAGAGTTGGGCTGTGTTGAGGTGCTTCTGGCACCAAGCCTGTTCGGTTGCACAAGTCGTCAGAGCTCTGATAGCTTTGGCTGGCTGCAGGCGGAGAACCAGGCAATAGACAGAGTGCACAGGATCGGTCAGGAGCATGACGTCACTGTGCACAGGCTGTACATGGCAGGTAATTATCATCAATATTACAATCACTATAGTCTATCATCACCATCTTCCTTGTTATTGTTGTTATGGTTGTTATTGTTATTGCAGGTGATGTCAACACTCGGGTCCTTGCACACCTGGACCCTGTATAGCAAGCAATGTCCTGCAGATTGCGGGTGTTGTGTGTGCCATGCTGCTTTCCTACCACGCAATGTTACAGCTCATGTGTTTTGTGAAGTACTTGTCTGACCTCTGAGCAAAACAACAGCCTGCAGACAGCAGTCTCAGCAGTGAGATGCTGTGTTGAGCCACACCTTCTGCAAAGAACAAGCATACTTGCTCATGTACACATGAGATTACGAGCAAGGGTCATGCAACTTACTTGAGTGCATTGTCTAGGGGAGTGGATGGATGGATGAATGAATGCTCGATGAATAAATGGTTGTTGCAGGCACTGTAGAAGAAAAACTTGTGGGTTTTACTGTAATGCATCTGATAATTTGATACATGGCTGTTGCAGGCACCGTAGCAGAAAAGATCATGGAACTTAATTTAGCACGTCAGCGGATTGAATGAATGCATGAATGCTAGTGCATTGTTTAGTGGGTTGGATGAATTGATAGTTAGTTGTTGCAGGCACTGTAGAAGAGAAAATCATGGAACTGCAAGAGCGCAAGCTCAAGATGCTGGGCGCCATCATAGAGCAACCAGACTCTGCACTGAAAGCCAAACCCAACAGGCTGACTGCAGCTGACTGGACTGCGCTACTCAGCTGACTGGACTGCGCTACTCAGCTGACCGCAAAGGTGCTTTCAGCTGCCCACAAAGGTGTTGCAGAGGCGCTTCACCTTTTGGCCATTGAGCCCATGGATGCCTTTCAATGAGGCAGCCATGCCCTCTGGAGGTGTTCATCTGCCTTTCGATGAGGCAGCCATGCCCTCTGGAGGTGTCCATCTGCCTTTCGATGAGGCAGCCATGCCCTCTGGAGGTGTCCATCTGCCTTTCGATGAGGCAGCCATGCCCTCTGGAGGTGTTCATCTGCCTTTGAAGCTTGAAGCAGAGCGGTTGACTGGCAGGTGATGCTTTTACACAGTAATGGGAGATGCAACATATGTGCCAGGATGCTGTCAAGTCAGTGCTTTCTTGTCTTGATCCTTGTTTTGGCATTCAGCAGAGATGGCTGTTCATCATGCTGGATCAGTGGCTCAGCTAACCAGAACTAATGGTTGTTTGGCATCAATCCGCAGGACAATTTGTCTAAATTGACCAGAAGCTCTTTGTGGTCAGCCCATCATTGCACTCTGTGCATGCGTTATGCAAATGCAGTGAGTCACGCACCTCTGAGTCACCATTGTGCTGACTGCGTACAGGCCTAGGCACACGAGCAAAATACTACAGGCATGGTCAGCTCAAGCAGTGAGTGATTGGGCTCTGAGAGAAGACTTCATGTCAATGCAGTCACAAAAATGGTTATGTGACGGGTCAGATCAGACTGTCATTGAAGAAAGAAGAAATGACTGATCATTGCAACTCATCAGCTGTGGAAAAGTCTCTTCAGATGACAGTGCCCTGCAGAGTCCAAGCCTACTTCATACTGGTATCCTAGGCAAGTGCAGAGGAGTGCAGTGTTTGTTGTCAACATGATATGATGTGTCATCAGCCATCTTGTTGGCCAAAGCTGTTTGAAAGAGGAACATTGCAGCCTTTAAAGCATCCTCAGAAGCAAGCAAGTCGGTCGGCATATATTGGTGCAAGTGCATGTTTTCAGTTGTCTGGTAGCTCTTGACTGACCTCCCCTAGCAGACCACCTGTGGCTTACACGTGGGAAGCACATGTGCATAAGTACTTAAGTCTACTCCATCAGTATGCCTGCTGTCCACTCCACTCAGCTGTATGCAGAAGCCTGCAGTTTATAGGAATTTTGAGGCACAGTGAAATACAAATTTTGAGGCACAGTGAAATACAAGCACGACATGGTTGAGCTGTGAAACTTGTCCTCCCCTGCTCGAGTATGGGCTGAGAACAAAGGCTTCACCAGGTTTGCTTGCAGCTCAACCATGCACGTGTTCAGTGTTCTCCTTCCTTAGGGAATGTTGCAGGGGAAGACAACAAGTGTTCAGGCTCTGCAGCAGCAGTTGTGGTCCAGCCCAGGGGCTGCTTATTGTTCAGGTCCACGTCAGCATTGGATAAGTAGCACACAGTGATGAGGACCAGTCCATATCACCATTTGGCTTGTGGCATACAGTGCCAATGACAGCAAAATGTCGACACAGGGGTTTAAGGAAGCAGACTAGCTGCCTACATTGGCCACACAGGGGAGTTGGGGAGGGGGGGTTTTCACAACAGTCAGACAGTCAATTAAAGTCAAATGCTGTTCTAGCACAGGACTCCTATGAGCATTGCTCAAATTAGCACTTGGCATGAACATGACGATGCATAAACAGGTGCAGTGACGTACCCTGAGTGATGACGAATTCCTTACACATTGCATAGAGATAGTGAATTACGGCACATGCTAGTCTACAAGATTCCTTATACATGCTTGCTTGCATGCCAATTGATCTTCATGCAGGTGCAGCAGCCTATCGCAGATAAAGTCAATATGTCTACATGATTTTGATTCTACAAGTCTAGGATTCAGGTCCATCAGGCCTGGCAGCGTGTCAAGGTTGGGACTCAACACTGCCTATGGATCTTTGATGCTACAGCCCTGAGCCTTGCTTTTGCAGTGCTGCTGCCACGGGCACTACACTGGCCGCTGCTGCATTTCCTGCAGAAAATGCAGTGTCATCGTGAAAAAGAGAAAAGAAAAGACTACGCCTTTTGGCATTGATTAAGGAAAAGTCTGAGGATGAGATATATTGGGCTTTCCTGTAGGAGGGTCGCTGTGGCTTTAGGAAGAATGAGCATACACTTGTGTCTCACGGTATTGTGATCAAGCCCTGTATGTCTGCAACACATGAGACAGACCCAGAAAGCAGCACCTCAATAACATCACAGCGAAACCAGAGTCACAGGTATGGATGTGACAACGCTCAGTTTGACAATGCGTAAAGCCATTGCCATAATACCAACACATACAGTAGCAATGTAAGGATGCTTACACCAGCTGAGTCAGACCTTCATCAGTCAAACGCAAGACTCATATGGCTGTCAGCAGCTGAAGTTCCAAGGAGTAAAATTGATAATGGACTACTTGCCTGTGCCTGCAAGTTGCACAGCTCCCGGAGCGTTGATGGCATGCTGTTCAAACCAGGCTGCATTCATGACTCTCAGCTGGTCATACACAATTTTCCAAGGGCCCAGACTGACCAGCTGAGCAGCTAAATCTGCTACTAGTCTGCGGGTAGGCATGGCACTGAAACACCAGTGGTTCAGGACAGCTGTGAATGATGGAAGCGATACAGCAAGGTGTGTGGGTCAGACTGCATGAACTGTGCATCCATTGCAACCTGACTTGTGCATGCATCAAAGGCCACACAGTGTTTGCATATCAGGACAAATGTACACACCATACTCACATTTGTACTATGTAGCACATATACTAGAGTATATTATACACACCTACATTTGTACGCAGATACAGCTAGAGTAAGTTGCGTTCATAGGTGCATGTGTGTATGCCCACAGATGCCAGTGTAAAACGCCCCATCATGATTATGCAAAGCCATTGCAGCATATCACAACCATTACTGCGTGCTTTCTTGGATTCAGGTGAAGAAGCCAGGCAGAACTGGCTGCTACAACTGTCGATGGCATCATCACACTGAGCTCTCAGGACGCCGGTCGTGCAGCACGCATGCACAGCAGCAAACAAGACAGAAGGGGAAATCACCACAGGGACAGTCCCACACCTGTTGGCATGATTTTGCAGCATGTACACGATCTCCACAAAACAGAGCCTCTTGAGAATCTCTGGCTCAACGGTGTGATGCCGGAAGTAATACAGCAGTGACTTGAGTTGTGCTTCAAGAGACTCACTCCTGCACAACCATATCAACAGACAACATGCACCATTGTTGTCTGCAGCATTTGATGATCTGTTTGCAGCAAAAGCAGCAGCTGCAGCAGTTTCAAGCCTTGTGATGCAGATGGCAGCGAGATATTCAGCAGACACTGCAAGGATTTGCTCTGCAGCTCAGAACTAATGATGCCGTTGAATGGTAGACTGACCTATTGTGAGTGCATACTTTGAGCTGCGCAGTGTTGTGTGTGCTGCTGACATGAACAACCAGCCAGATTTTAGGGCGTGATCTCAGCATAACATGTGTCAGCTGCGGGCCAAGAACCATCTCTATGGTTTTGAGTAACAAATCCGCAGCAAAAATGGACCACAAAATCTTGTATCTATATTGTTAAAAGTGCAACAGCTAACCTGGAGTTATTCTGTAGGGAAGCGTATCCCTTCAGCAGTGTTGGTCTCAAAGCCAAGAGCTCAGCTTCATCAATGGTGCAAGCATGCTTGACTTGCTGAGCTGCCTGAGCTGCAGCCATCACGCTGTCTGTCTGTGCGCTGCTGGGCATGCTGTGTCTGTTGATGCTGTTCTGCTGATTGCTGTGGGATGGGAGACCTGGTTGAGTTGCTGCACCACAAGTTGTATTAGCTTTGGTGTTGTGTCATGCAATCATGCACTCACTCAGTCACTCACTCACCCACCCACTCACTCACGCAATTGGTCGCTCACTCGCTCACTCACTCATTCACTCACTCATTCACTAATTCACTCACTCACTCACTCACTCACTCACTCACTCATTCACTCACTCACTCACTCACTCACTCACTCACTCACTCACTCACTCACTCACTCACTCACTCACTCACTCACTCACTCGCTCGCTCGCTCATATTGTCTATTGTCTATCTATGCATCCAATTATTCATTGGACAAGTATCCTCCCCGTGTGACAGCCATGAACATCTTCTTGTATGAGGTACTAGTTGGCAATTACACAGGTAGTTGCTCACCCAACAGCATGCTGGGGCAGACGCACACATGACACGCAACATATATATATATTTATATTTTCAGTATGTGTTGCATGCAGCGCTTTGACAAGCTGCATGTATGCAACATTTTCTCTGAATTACACTTACTGGTTGTGAAAAAGAAGTTTGCTGATGCAGTGTGCTTGTATGCCTCAACACCACCTAGTTTGCATGCTTGGTAGCAGCTGACGTATGCTGACCTGTGTCAAGCTGAGCTTTCTGGGCCTCTTGCCTGGTTTTGGAAGAGTTAGCTGCTTTGTTTCTCAGCCTTGTGCTCTCCCTGACTGCGCTATTGGGACTGGCGAGCTCTTCTGGGCGGGAAGATGTGCTTGTCACTCTTGGCTGGTCAGTACCCTCTGCATAACACAGACATCACAGAGCAGGTTGGAACCTGAACAAAAGGGAATTGGGAATGCCTTGTCTGCTGCAGGATATGAAGAAAGCCAGGCAGTCCCTGCAAGAAGGGCTTGTATTCAGAATCTGGTCAGCAGGATGCCTTCTTTGGTCTCCAAAGAAAGTCACACTAGTGATTTGGGTGGAGCTTTCTTGTCCTCTGTTTCTTTTCTTTTCAGAATCTTTGCAAGGCCTGTTGAGCATGTGCCAGCCATGTTGACAACTGCTTGCACAGCTTTTGACGGCGGCACTGCTGCGCACACGTAGAGGTAATGCTCACGTAATGCCGTGTCAATGCTGACAGCAGAGTCACGCTTCTGAGGAGCATATTGCAGCTTATAAGCAACTGTCCTAAGGCTTTTCTTGGCAGCTGTTGCTAAAAATTGACTGCTGCAATTGTGCTGAGGCTCTTAGCATGCAAACCAAGTCTATGACAGGCCTCTGATAGCCTCACCTGCAGGCAATGCAGTCCTGGCTGGGGACAGAGATATCCGCACCCTTTTCTTCTGATGTTAATCATTCTGGAGCTCCTGCATCAACACGTTCAATGTGATGACCACACACATTGTGCCAATACTGCAGCTTGCCAGTAGTAGGAGTTTTACCTCAGCTGATCCAGGTTCTTCTGAGCCTTCAGCCTTGATGTCACGGTCTGGGATCATAGGACCACTGCGAGATTTCGCCTTTCAGGCAGAAAGTGTAATGGTATATGTAAAGGCTGGGGTGCAGCTGTTGGTGAGAAGTATGAACAGCGCGTTAGGTCAGGCTTGTCACCGTTTCTGCCAGGCGCACAAGACCGTGCCACTGCCTTCGCAAGCAAACAACAGGCTTGCTATCTTGATAAGCGCACAGCAGGCCTTCAGGCTCGACGCTTTCAAGCGAGATCTGCCGCTGGCTCGCAGTGATCTTTGTAACCCGAAAAGGGCATGTCTTACTAGAACACTCGGAGGCGCAGCCTGAAGCTACTGTCAAAATGTAGCTTTGATGATAGAGGGGTAGTGTGTATGCTGCGCGTTGACAACATGCTTTGCTGCATGCTCAGGCAAGTGCATGCAGGAGATGTATCGTCGTTCACTTAGTCCCGACTTCTCCGTTGCATCGCCTTTGTTGTTGCATTCAATCTGAGAAATCTTGGTGGGCGCATTGTCTGTGCAGCAGCACTTGGTGAGCGCCGGCAAAGTTGCCTGCACTCACCTGGGGGGACCTCTTCGCTGTAGGTGATGTGGACTGCTGCTACCACGACGACAACGTTAGCCTTGGTGCGATATTGCACATGCCGTACACCTCTTGCCGGCAGGAAGTCTCTGTTTTTTTGTGAGAAGGCTGCGCGGAGTTCTAAGAAGCCCTGTGCTGTTGCATGCTTGTGAATGATGCCTCCTCCTTGTTCAGGCGACAGCAGTCACATTTATCATTTGGCGAGCAGCGCAGTGGTTCAACAGCGTAGACGCAGAAAGCCACTTCGAGGCCTCCCAGCATTTCTTGGAGGATCCCAACTCATTTGAGAAGGTGCACAGTGCCCACAAGCTGCACAACTTTTGCATTACAGCATTCAAGCAGCTTTTGTGTCAAAGCAATACACAAACACTTGTGTGCCACAACACCACATGTTCTGCAGGTCCCACCGCCTTCAATCTTTGCAGAGGCAACAAAGTCCCTCTCGGTGGTCATCCCAGCATATAATGAAGAGGATCGACTCCCTGTCACCCTAGAGGATCTCATTGGGTAAGTTTGCATGCCTTGATGCACATGGCCACAAAGGTACTGCACAGATGCTGTGATGGTATTCTAAATCCTAACGCAATGATCAGACAGATGCATATGTCACGCAGGTATCTAAGCCACATAAGGGACACACAAGACACCAATTTCACATATGAGATTATCATTGTGGATGATGGTAGCAAGGACAACACATCAGGGTATGTGAAACACCTTCAGACTCGCATTCTTGTGCTGCTGAACTGTTGCTGTTGCTCTGCTCTGCAATTGTCCATGCCTCAAGGAAAAGCACGCTGCATGTCCTGTCACCAAATTCCACTTTTCATGTTTGTTACCTCAGTTGAGTTGTTGTAGATGACTGATTGCATGTCCATATGCCTCTTTGTGGTTATAGTTGACTGGCTGCACATCTATAGAACTTTACAAACCACATCACTCTGCAGGATTGCTTTTGACTACGTACGCAAGTACAGCTTTGAAGCAGTGCGTGTCATCAGGTTGTCCAGAAACGTCGGCAAGGTCAGTACACTGCTTACCACACTTTAGCTTGATGTTTGTCATGACGCTGTGCTGTTCATGTGACAGTAGGCAATCAGTTATTGTGCTGTGCTGTGCTGTGCCGTGCTGAGCTGTGCCGTGCCGTGCCGTGCTGGCTGTGCTGGCTGTGCTGTGCCGTGCCATGCTGTGCTGTGCCGTGCCATGCTGTGCTGTGCAATGCTGTGCTGTGCCTTGCTGTGCCGAGCTTGAGCCTACTGCATATCTTGTGGGAGCCTGTCTGTGCTCATGGAGTGCAGCCACAGTGTATGAGTCATTTCAAAAGGTATGTGATGCTTCATGCACATCTTGAGCACGGAAGTGACCTTGGATATGGCAATTGCAGCCATCTGCTTGAACTCTGCAAGTATGATGCACCTGGACTGTTTGGGTCACAGCTACTGCACATTCAATCATGCAGACAGTTAGAGCGCTGACATACATCATGTAGCAGTCACTTCATAACAGATTTGAGCTGAAAGTGACTGAAACTTCTTGCTGCCCTCGATTCCCACCTTGGGGCACAACAGGGCTTTAGGGAAACACATATTGATGTTTTGCTTATGTCAACTTGTTTCACGGCCAACTGCTGGTAGCTACTCAGGGCTGTACACACCTGACCCTCGGGGGAGACTCATGCTGAATGCATGATCCATGCATTGACATGACATAGCCCTGAGACTTTCAGAAATGTGATACATGAGATGTTGGAGATACTGCCAACAAGGTGGTAGTTACGGTGATATGGTAGTTACAGTTGAGTTACAGTATTTCTGGTGGATTGTGATGGTGTCTGTTACGGTGTCTGTTACGGTGTCTGTTACGGTGTCTGTATGTCAGTGCAGGGGGGTGCAGTGAAAGCAGGCATGATGATAGCGCGAGGGCGGCAACTCTTGATGGCAGATGCTGACGGCGCTACCAGGGTGTCAGATCTAGCCAAGCTTGAGGCAGTGATGAAAAATATCACAGACCCAGGTTAGCAAGCCACGGCAGCCACCTGCCTCATATGTACATATATGTTTATGTACAAGTTGATTTCATCAAAAGGGGGAAAGACCCATAAACTTACGATTTATGGCAGTCATCTGTACAGCTTCCAGCTACCTGTTGTGCCTTCCTGTACAAGAATGCACCATTTGACAACCAACATAAGGGCCTCCTTTGGGATCAGTCGCTAGGGATGGCAAATGCCAGAAAAGGAGCTCGTACAGGGAGCTACTCAGGACTGTACATACCTGACCTCAGGGAGAACCACCCATGTAATTAGTTGATGCTTGAACAAACTGCAGCACGGTCAAGCCCAGTCAAGGGAGTCATTGCTTGCATGGACTCTCACACACACTCAGTTTGGCACTTCAACATATCTTCTGCAGTCTGAACTGGGCAATGACAATAAAAATCCAAATGCGGGTTTAGTAAAAAGGCTTCACAGTCATGCGAGGCATGTCAAGTGGGCAACATGTGTACACCTACACCAAGAAGCTTATGTGCCTCTTCAATCAGCGCGTTCTGCATGCCATTCAGTATGGCCTGCATGCCACTCAGTACGGCAATAAGCTCCCAGATGACTTGTGAGGTGGGCATTACCTCACTCTCGGTTTGCTTGTGTCAAAGCAAGCTGTGGTGAAGACAAAACAACAGCGCACAGGATGTCTCAACCACTGAAGGCACAAGTGGAGACCACCAGTGCACTTTGCGCTGTATATGCTATCATGCTATATATACACATACTATATATAGCACACACATATGTGTAATACTATTTTACAATTTGGAACATAATCATTCTTTATCATATCTATTATAACATTCTGAATGTAATACTACAATCCTCACACACACATGTAAATATGTACGGTATATGACAGCATCTTGAGTGTGTTCACAGGTGAAGCACAATCCACTCGAGCCATTCAGCAGCAGAGTGAACTGGGCATGGTCATTGGCTCCAGAGCCCACATGCAGCAAGCAGCAGTGAACAAACGAGCATGGCACAGGTATCCTGCTTCACACTATTGTCATCTTGTCTACAACTGTATATCTCATGTTTTCTGTTGACATCCTTTGTATGACTATATCTCATGTGTACTATTGTTCACAATCTACAATTTGTCACAGTCATGTCATTCTGTGTAAAACTGTACATGCTGTTTACGTGCTGTATTTAACTTATATCGGTTGTGTACATTGATTGGTAAAGTTGCCTTAGGCATTGCTGCACCTGCTGTGGAGGTTTACCTGCCTAAACACATCAGCAAAAAGCCATTGGCCAGATCATTTTTGACATTTTTGATCATTTATGATCTGCGCATGTGAAACTCCAACTAAGTTGGGTAATAACATGGCTCAAGGGTGGCAACATCAGCTAGGTGATGACATGGAAAGCTGGAGTGTGGATGCATTTGAGTCATTGGCACCACCATCACTTTTGAGTGTGTTCGCAAGTTCACATGTGGACTGCTGGCAAGAGCTGTCTATGCCAAAAGACATTTGTGACACGAACTAGGCTTAAACATACCAGCGTCATGCCAAAACCCGGTCACAGTGTATTGCGCACCGTACAACTCACATGCAGCAAAAGTGGCGGAATTCATTGATCTGCACTAAGCAGTCTGATTGTCAATTTGGCTGTTCGTTTAGCAATAGACTGCTGTTTTGATGTGCAGGAACTTACTGATGCGCGGCTTCCATTTGCTTGTCATGATGGTCATTGGAGACAAAGTCAAAGATACCCAGTGTGGCTTCAAGGTACGATATTGCCATTGCATCACTGCAGACTTCAACATGTCAAGCTTGTATCACCTCATGTCTACTTACATCATCCACATTGCGTGGAGACAGTGCAATGTATTTGAGACGACTGCATTGGTCCCACCTGATAGTTACTCAGAATGTCCATGTTGCGCCATCTCAAAGCAATGTATTTGAGACAGATGTATTGGCACAGTGGTGCTATGCAATGCTCTGTATGCAAGCCTTTAGTGATACCCTGGTCCCTGTTGCATTATCCCCTGGTCCCCGTTGCAATTCCCTGGTCACTAATGCGATTTCCTGGTCCCCGATGCAATTCCCTGGTCACTAATGCGATTTCCTGGTCTATGTTGCAATCCCTGGGTTCCCATTGCGATTCCCTAGTCCCTGTTGCAATCCCTTGGGCCCTGTTTCCTCAATCTGCACATGGAGCTTGAGATGCCCTGCAGCCCTTCAGTGGTCATGGGATGGATCAAGTTTAGAAACTATAAAGAAAACCAAACTGTACCAAAGACAGTCGTGTCAGTATAGAGGAATGGTGAACAACAAAAAGTGAATGCAATAGCCAAGACAGTTTGACATGTTTGTGTTGACGCAGCTGTTCACGAGGAGAGCTGCCCGGTCCCTGTACAAAAACCAGCGAATAAAACGATGGTGCTTTGATGTGGAGCTGATCTACTTAGCGCAGGAGTTGCACATACCTGTCAGAGAGGTTGATGTAGAATGGAGGGAAGTCCCTGGTAAGCTCATGTGATAGTTTTACCATGCTGTGACTATGCTGTTACATTGCTGTGAACAAGCTTGTGAACCAAGCTTGTGACCCATGCTGCAGCATCATTCAACAACCATTCCGGCGTTCCATAACCAATTTCATGCCCAGTATTGGCTCATGTGACTGATCGGTTTTTGAATACACTGAGTTGAGCTACATCAAAGGACAGACAGGTTTAAGCTTGTGGTTCCCTGCAGGCTCAAAGATTCGGGTCACATCCATGATAAACATGGCTATGGAGTTGTTAGCTGTATTATTAGGGTACAAGGTGTTCAGACGATGGCTCATAAAAACAGAAGCAGAAGCATAAGCTTTCAACACTGCTCTGCCAAAGCAATTGCCATTTGAGTCGAGTGTGTGCAACAACAGGATATTCTTTGTCTGCAGACCGAAAGCTTCTGTAACTTAGACCATGCAGCACAAGCTAGGAATTTCATTGCATTTGTTGTACAGCAACTTGTTGCTAAGTTCAGCAGGGCGCCTCCAGCGGTTGATTGCCACGTGTACTACTTGGCTACCATACCTCTTAATTTCGGTCTGTAGACCGAATCCTCTGGTTAAATTGCAACGAGGGATGTTGCAGCTGATGTGCATGGGGGAGGGATAATATCCCTGGGATATGGATAGGGCTGTGGCACTGCAAGCAGCAGTTGTTACCTCAGGAATGGGTGGTGATGCAATACAAGATGGCCATCAATGCTTCTCATTATTTGCTGCAGTACTTTACACAAAAATCCGTTATACCCTCAGCGTTTAAAAATGTGTGTGTGTGTGTGTGTGTGTGTGTGTGTGTGTGTGTGTGTGTGTGTGTGTGTGTGTGTGTGTGTGTGTGTGTGTGTCATGCTGTGCTTCTGCATGCGTGTCGTTGTCATGCAAGTGCAGACATCTGCAAAATATCCTTCATTGCAGCTGCCTGCTCCCTACAGACTTGACATCCGTCAGATATCTTGTGCGCCACAATGACAGGTTGCACAAGTGATTGCACAAGGTGACTAGCTGATCAGACGAAACAGCAACATGCAGCACATGTTTGTTGAAGCACAGCTGAAATCTCTTCCAACCCTAAAGCTGCAGCAGGTCTGGATCAGATGAATGTCAAGACATGTTCACTCTTCCTCAAACTCAGACAGGGGCATCTTGACTAGAGCAGACAGCAGAGGCACAGGAGTTTTGCTGCTGTGCATTAGAATCTTGACCACATCCACCCCAGCCTCTGGGTCCAAGCAGCGTATTCGGATGTCAAAGTGATACTGCAGAGCTGGCAGCAGCACCGGCAGCTGCCTCTGATCGTGCTGCGCACTGTACATCTGCTTGTTGTACAAGAGAACCTGCAACAAGTTTCTGCATCGTGTGACTCTGTATTCACACTGTGCTTATACCATGTATGTAGCTGCTGTCAAGGGAATGGAGAGTTGTATGGGCATGTACAGCTATGTGGACTTGTGCTGCAGAGCAGGTGCAGCTGATGCCCATACACGCTGGGTAGCAGCTTTGACGGAAGCATGTCTCTAAGCATGAGTATGAGGCACAAGACGTGCTCACAATCTGGTACAATCATGGGGCATTAAATTGACGCCGAAAGGTGTAGTCTTTTGTAGTCTTTTCTTTTCTTTTCTTTTCTTTTCTTTTCTTTTCTTTTCTTTTCTTTTCTACAATCATGGGGGAAATGGTGGTCCAACATGACAGGCACACGTGGGATGCAAAGCAGCATTCTGATGTAGCAGGCATGCAACAGATCCCTCACAGCATGTTGACACAGTATATGCTAGCGATGCAACTGCAAGCTTCATCAATTTGCATCAACAGATTGATGGTGTGTCTGTCACCAAGCAGGTATAATTCAAGCCACCATTTGCCTGAATGCAAAGCCTCTTTCTCACAGACGCCACAAAAGTGGCTGCCGTGCAGAATCACACGGATGCATAGTATGTCTGGCGTGCATGATGCAAGGACTCACCAACGCGGCACCCAGGATAGGTTGGCTGCCATTGTTGCACAGCTCCAATGTCAGCTTGAAGGCTGGACCCAGACCACTCACTATGGCGTTCATACTCATAGATGCTGATGACGCCATGGAGGTGGATGTAGCACCCTGTAACAGGTCAGTCATGCAGTCACACTGCTGCAAGGAAGATGGAAGGCGCTTGAAGGAAAGGGCAGCGGAGATGAGGGGAACTGAAAGGAAGTCGAAAGGGGAAAGATGGGAGGGAGCTGAAAGGAAGGGCAGGGAGGGGCAAGCAAGGGACAGGGCAAATGCCAAGAAGAAGAGCTGAGGGAAAGCGGATCAGGAGAGAGAGGGAAGACAGAAAACCATGGTGAGAGACAGGTTGAGGAACAAGCATGGGAGCCAAACATAGGGAACCTGAAACAGAGCCTGGGGAAATGGCAGCCCAGTTGTGTTTGCTTAGAGCAAGCATAGGATGTGGAAGAATTCATTCCTTGTTACCAATGGCACTTGTCGTCATCATTACTAGTAGATCAGTTTTGTTAAAGTTGTCATTACGGTTATTACTATTGTGATTATCGCTATTGTTCTTAGTGGTGTCGTGGCTTGTTGTTGGTGGCAAGTCCTGCTGTCTCTCAGCATATCCAGCACCTGCCAAAATGGACTATACACAGCAGTTGCTTCAGAAACAGTTACTATTACTGCAATCATGCACAGGCAGGCACACAGACGGCGTCGCACATGGCATTCATTGAGGATTACACTTTATTTCGAATTGGGATCAGCACTTGTTCCTGCGTGTGCTCATGCCGCACAGCACCTGTATGCTTGCTCAGATGACCCTGTCTAGCTTTAGCATGTCAGAAGCACGCAGGGAAGCCCACTGCACCTCATCCTCAGGCTGTTCTTCCACCAATGCCGAAAGGCGCAGTCTTTTCTTGTGTTGTCTTATCAGAAGCAAACATGCACTTTTGTGCGGCAGACTGACCTGTCCATCAGTCATGACCTTCATGTAAGCTTTGGCCGTGGCGAGGCGCAGCTTGACTAGCTCCTGCTGGAAGGTGGTGTGCATGTCCACGGCGTTGGCCTTCTCACGCTCTGTCTACATCCACGGCAACAGCAGGCAGTCAATCACGAGAATGATGCACTTCATGTCTGGTCAGGCGGCGGCGTTTGCCTTTGCACGCTCTGTCTGCGTGCAGGGTAGCACTAGACAGGCAATCATGAAAGAATGATGCAATCTATGTCCTAGCCAGACATAAATTGCATTGTTCTCATGACTGGCTACCTACTGCTGCCTGGCAGCATATGCCTTCTCACACTCTGTCTGCATGCCAGTCAACAGTAGACAGTCAGTCAGTAGAACGATGCACACATGTGGCCAGTGAGCAGCCTTTCTTTCTCAAGCTCTATCTGCATACAAGGCACACAAACAAACAAGCAAGTCATGCTGCCATGTAAGCAGGTGCAAAGATCATTGAGAGGATTGCAGAGGCAGCATGTTGTCTTTCTCTGCACTTATCCTGGCAGGTCGATTCATCAGTGTGCAGGCATGTCAACGACAGGACTACAGAAGCAGCATGTTGACTTCACCTGCAACACGGTGGGAGCCCGATTCAGCAGCGTGCAATTACCTGCTCAATCTCAGCTGAAATACATTGGCAGATTGTGTCAGCAGTCACCTGTGCAATGTAGACTGCAGTCCTCTTGGGGATGTCCAAGGGGATGTCCTGCTCAGGGGGGGGTCCTGTGACGCTGCTGCCGCCGTCCAACTTGGCGGTGCGAGGCAGGATCTTCACATCCAGACCACCTGCAACCCAAGGCTACTATATCAGCCAAACAAACGGATGGACAGACAGACAGACAGACAAACAGACAGACACACAGACAGACACACAGACAGACAGACCTACAGACACAGACAGGCAGGAGACATCCAACATCGAGCACTCAGGTGACAAGCAGCCAGGCAGACCAGACATGTGTTACGTCGCCATGCCGTTGAAAGTACACAAGGTAAGTACTATTGGAGGCATAGCACCATCATGAGTCTTGCCCATGCCTTATTATCTTTGACAGATATCAGCACAGCACAGCACGGCACAGCACAGCACAGCACAGCACAGCACAGCACAGCACAGCACAGCACAGCGCATCACAGCAGCTTGAGCGTCATGGATGAGCAGTGCGGCCAGCCATCACATCTGCAAATCAATATACACCCAGACTTACAGCACCTAACCCGATCACCGTACCCTTTCCCAAGTAACCCATAAAGCCAAAACCAAAAGCTAACAGTCTTACAGGCAGAGCCATAACAAAAAGGCCATCATGTGCGGACCTGTGCGTGTGATGCTGATGAGCGTGTTCTCTTCCCGCCCAAACTTGCCGAAGGTCATGGCATTCACTGGAGACTTGAACTTGGTCACGGACACCAGGTGCTGCTCATTATACACCCGCAGATCCCCTGCAGAGCGGCGCATACTCGCACAGACATACCCTGAGGGGGGAGGAGGGGTGGTGT
>JAABUO010004389.1_pt1 | contig 16629 bp, 20 predicted proteins | sample 5559291 | NCBI WGS metagenome assembly JAABUO01 (sample SAMN10711878, study PRJNA513372) | rock metagenome | isolation source: Antarctica rocks | place: Antarctica: Victoria Land, Finger Mt sud
GCTTTGCGGCTCCTCTCTTCTGCCTCTGTTTGCTGCTGTCTTAGCTCAGCATTCTCCTGCACATAGCATCCATGCTCATTTCAAGGTTTGAGCTTTTGAAGCCTGTCATTAGAATTTGTACCCTCCTCACTGCAACCTTGCTTCACTACTTTTCCTGGAAACTTGCCTGACAAAAAGCAGCTGAAGCATGGTGGCAAGATTCACAACGCTGAATTAAGGATTGCTGCACACTCTTCCATTGTGGACTGTTCACATTTTCTGCTGCCATCACAATCAGCAGGGCTAGGTGCCACTTCTGGAAAGTACAGTCCGCACCTGCTGCAGCCGCTCAGTCTGAGCCGCCATGGCCTTCAACCGCAGGGTCTTTGGTGTGTCCACACCCCCACTTGTATCTGAGCTTGTTGTTGCCCTTGGGCTTTGTGGCTGTCCAGCCCCACTACCCTGGGCTTCCCCCATCCCTTGCCTAGGTGGCACAGGGCCATCATAAACACCACCACCGCCAGCAGCAGCAGCAGCAGCAGCAGGGCTGAGCTCTGCTTGCAAGCCTCTGGTCTGCAGTGAGGGCTCGGCACCTGCAGTGGCTGCCTGCCTAGCCTCAGCTTGTGACCCTCTGTACAAGGCGCTGAAGCCATGATGGTCTTCACGTGCCTGGTTGGATGATGAGCTGAAGTGATCTGCAGGGGCAAAAGCAGCCTTGGGGAAGGGTGAAGGGGCATGCTGCTGGAGACCTGGGGTGCCTAGCGAAGCAGAGGAGCGTTCTGCATATATGCCAGTTTGCTGGGAAGTGCTTGGAGCGTGGCTGCTGGGTGATGCTGAGTAGACCTTGCTCATTTCTACCTGAAACCTGCACAGCACACAATTGCTATTCAGATCGTAGTCTTGGTGGACATCCTTCTTTTGACGCAGCTGTCAGACATGAGACGTTCTTGAGCACGTGTGAGTGGCCTGCGCCTGTCTGTGTTGTGCGCACAATGCATCAATGTGAGGTGGAAGCAATGGCATTGGCTGTGAGCAATACAAATCTGTGAAGCCATGTATACAGTTTCAAGGGATATTGAATTGAGCCTTTTGGCTGTGCTGGCTTGCATGGGGTCGTTGGAGCAGGTGGAGCAAAGCAGGGCAGTAGAAATGGCATTGTCTTAGCGCACAGACCTGAGATTCCCCATCTCTCTAAGCAGCTCTTCCCGTTCTGTTTCCCATTCACGCTGCTGCTGCTTCAGGCCACTGATCTCAGTCTCTGAGCTAGACTGTGACATACTGTCAGCATCCCGCCTGAGATACTCTTCTTCGTCTGCATCTAGGCTGCCACTGTCCTGACCATGTACTGTCTGTCTGAAGCCTGTGCCAAAGCTATTCTGACGATCTGTGCCGTTCGACCTCAATGGTGTCCCAAAACTGTGTGCCTGAAAGCTTGAAGTTGCAGCATCTGCTTGGTCTGCATCATGGTCAGCATGAATGAAGGACTGCGAGCTGTCATTGCTGTCTGTGCTGGCACTGACGCTGCACACTGGGCTTGTGTGGGCCATTGCCCGGCGCAAGGAGCTCTCGAAGCTGGCTGCATGGCAGACTGCCTCTAGCTCCTCCACTCGCATCTGCATATAGACAGAAAAGCGGTTATGGCAGACGGTTACGCAAATCATCCTCATCTCAACACAGCCCTGCTAACTTCAGCAGCTGCTGCCGAGCTCTGCTGTCCACTACAGCATGCAGGACAACTTTGTGTTGGTAGGCGAACAAACAAGTATGGAGTTTGCGCTGACTGCAGTTTGTTGTGCTGGGCTTTGCTATGTGTGCGGCATTGTCAACTGCTTAAATTTACAGACTGGTTGAACCAAGTTTAGAAATAGGCTGTTTGCTGCACTTGGCCATCAGTCCAACAGGCTGTACCAAACAGATACCAAACAGGAAAGACTGCTGTACCTGCCACTGCAAGCGCTCTTCCCTGATGTTGTCTTGCAGATGCCTGAGCTCCTGTTTCTTCTCCACATAGGCACTGACCAGACGCGCGTTCTGCTGTGCCATATCGCTCAGAGCCTCTCTGGCACTGCGGCGTGCAGCCAGCATCTCCCGGCATACCTCCTGAGCTTGCTGCAGCTCATCCCTGGCATTGGCTGCTGCTGCCTTATGCTGCTTCACCTCCTCGTGCAAAGCACGCTCCCTGCACCCAAGTCATATATACTCAATCCTAAGTGTACATGACAACGGAGAGTATAGTCTGTGCTGCTGTGGGCTGCTCTTTTTCTGCAAGCACATGTGCTGAATGGCGACATTCTTTTGCTATGTTTCACATGTTACATTGAGTGACTTCTTTCTTGAACTGATGTCAGGTTCCTGAACACAGCTGCTGATGGCTTGAAGTACTTGATTTTCAACAGATCTGCACTGCAGGGATCAGAAAAAAAACAACCACAAATTGCTGCTGGATCGTGCTGCAATTTCTCTGCAAGGAAGCTTGCTGATTGCTGATGCTGACAACAGCAAAAGCATGGTGCTTGATGCATCATGAGCCACATCATAGCCTAGACTGCCTCCTGCTGCTCATTGTGTGCAAGGGCAAAACACATCAGGCTGAAGGGGTTTGGCTGAGTGAAGTAGATGTAGACACACCTTGTGGCTGTCTGCTGCAGCTGATCTGACAAAGCAGCATTCCGTTGCTTGAGCTGCAAGGTTGTGCTGGGGGGAGTGCGCTCCTTTATGTCAGCCTTCACCTTGTGCAACTCTGCTGCAATGTCTTTGCAGTGATTACCAACTCGCTGCAAGTCTATTGCTACCTCACCTGCAGCAAGTCACCTTGGTGCTGACTGCTGCCATGGTCAAACATGCTGCACAGAGTCAGCAAAACAGCCATGAACATTGATTTGTTGGCGTTCAGCTTGAGTTATTGTTTCACATCTTCTGATAGCAGCATTCCAGTGTCAGATGCTACTCATTCATAGACAGACATGTGGCAAGCACACAGCAAACACGGGTCACATGGTTAGCTGCACAAGTGAGGTCAATGATGACTGAGCTGCAACCTTTGAACTGTCAAGACGTCATTGCTGAAAGCTTGTCAGAATAGTGATGCTTTTCAATACTTGATATGCAGTTGTGTGAGGTCATGCATGTCAGCGCTCCTACCATGTCTGGCTAGAGCATAGCGCAGCATTGCCTGCTGTGCATTTGCAGGTGGACTTGAGTCAGTTTGCGCAGTACTGCTCTTGACAGCATCTGCTACCAAAGAGCGCAGTGTTGCCTGCATCTGCCTGGCATCAATATCTGAAGCACCCTTGGCTGCAAACGCATCAGCTGCTGCAACATCGGCCAGCACCTGCCGATGCAAATCCGCCTCAGTCACAGACTTGAATGCTACAGACTGGTCATGCAGGGCCACAGCTGGTCTGACAGATGTCACCTGAAAAGATGGCATGCCTGCTGAATTGGGACTTTTGGCAAGAGCAGGACCAGGTGAGTTGGACTTCCATGGCTTCTGGCTCAGTAGCGGCGTGAGGGGCTTCCTGACGTGCTTCACAGCCTGCAGATGTGCACAACAGTACTTACATTGTGTGCATAGCATATTGTCTAAGTCGCTTGTCGATGACGGTTTCACGCAGCAGCAGCGTACATCTTGTTGAGCCTGACACAACACACCTTGACCTCCTTGTTCAAGTCTCGTTGAGCAAAAGGTTGCTGCCTAGCAGGAAACAATGCAGAGCTGGCAGCATGTAGAGGCTGGTAGATATTCTCTGTACTCTGCTGATTAGCAGAAAAGGAGCTTGTGTGAACGCTATTTCGCACAGCAGCAACTTTTGAAATGCCAGGTGCAGCTGCTGGGGCTGATTTTCGCCTTTGGATGTCTTGCAGCGAAGCTCGTATGTCTGCCAGCCTCTGTACGTCTACTTCCACCGACCTGCCAGGGGCCACTTGCTGAGACATGCCTTGGCTCACTGGCTCAGCAGGACTGGGTGGTTGCTGACTGGTCATGCTAACACTTCGACCAGTTGAATGGGGCAGTTGTTCCTAGATCTATTGCAGCGGACAACAAGTCTCCCAAAGCGCCCGAATTTCATGGCAAAATGGGGATGATCAACAACTCTGGATCACTGCTTCCTGCTGTGTAGGCTCGAATACCAACAAGATGTAAAAACAACCGATTCACCTCATGGACAGAAGTTAAGCATAGAAAGTCAGCGCACCATCTTATGTGACAGGTATCCTGCCAGGTCTATCAGAGTCTAAGTAGCCAGACTGAGCTTGACTTGCAACTTGCTTGGCAAATTGCCATTAGTCACCCACGCAGCTCGCATAGCATACAGTCATCAGCAGCTGATGCGCCCAGCATAATTTTCAGAGCGCGTCAAAGACCGCGACGACGTTTCGTTAGATGGCTTGTGCTTTCATGACAGCCGTAAGTCAGCAACACGGCGGCTTGAAAATTTTCAGGTGACATCTTTTTCTGCCACCATGTGGCAACCTCACGGCTGTTTGACGCAAATGATCGCCCTGAGCGACACAGCAAACACTCAAACACCTGATGTGCCATTGGGGTCATCAAAAGCCCTTCAGCCAATTTTTAGACGACAGCTGGTCTGTTATGCAACCCTGGATGCTGCAGGCTACAACTGCAACAGCGTTCGCCTTTGGCAACACCTTCTGCAGCCTTGAATCATGGCCAGGGGCGCCGACAGTCATCGCACGGTCGTCGGCCTAAGCATCGGACATACCTAATGCACCCCAGAGCCCGAGTTGCAGCACAAGCTGCAGCAACAGAAGTTGATGTGGCAGTCATAGGAGGTGGCATAATTGGGCTGTGTGTGGCTCTGGAGCTATTATGTCATGCCTCTCATTTATCAGTTGCCCTGATAGAGCGGCAGGTTCCCTGCTCAGGAGCTACTGGCGCAGGTGCTACCATATAGTGCTTTGTATGTGTGGGCCTGCTAGCCTGTGGACGTGCTGTCATTCCTATGCCCTGCATCCTTTATGCTTATCAGTTTTGTGGCAAGCTGCTTGTGTGTGTTGCATGCACAGCCAAAAGCATCACACCTCATGCATCACATGCACCTTCCGCGCAATGAAACACCAATATTGTTGGCTGTGCAGAGTCATTGCTACATCTCCTTGCTTATGCAGGTCAGGGCTACATTTGGCTGGCTCACAGGCAACCAAACTCACCAGGATGGGCAATTGCCCAGCGCAGCAAACAGCTATGGGAAAGCATGATAGATGCAGCAGAAAAGCCTTCCAACAATGGGCATCACAGCAAGAAGCTTGGTAGGAAGGCTGACATTGAATGGCAGGTGACCCCATTGCATGGCATCATATGGCTCTGTAGTATGCAGATTTGTTGCCCGCCTGCATTCAAAGCAGCTACAAAGGTGCTGTTGTTTTGACTCTCACATGGAGAGTCTATCAATTGATTACGACACAATGCCAAGAAGTCTTGCACGTAACTAAGCCTTGCATTTATATGCTGGAACGCTGTTTCTCCTGAGCTGCTTTTGTGAATGCCTTGATGACTGTTATGGTGATTGCCCTCTACATGTCTTGTGTGTACAAGCCAGCCTTGGGACATGTCATGCCAAGAAGCCTTTTCGCACTGTTGTTTTCTGTCCTTAGTCGAGAGCTAATCTGCATGAAACATGCTACAACAACAATCACAAATGGGCCCAGCATGCACTGATGTAATGAGTGCAGCTGTGTCTTGCAGGAAAATGGGAGCATGCTGTTGGCTCTGACTGCTCAAGAAGGGCAAGACCTTCAGGATAGAGCTGCAATGCTTCAGCAGAATGGCATCAGAGCTGCATACCACAGCCAAGCAGCAGTGACAGAGCTTGAGCCAGCGCTGCAGCTTCCACATTCTGGAGGAGCACTGCTTGTTGAGTCTGACGCCCAGCTAGTAAGACACCCCATCATCAGTTCAAGTTTAGGCTATTCAAAGCATCATTCGCCAACACCCCTCTGTCATTCACATGCTGCCTTGATGCTACTCTGATGCTATCTTGGTGTTGTAGTGTATGCTCACTCCCTCTTCTCTGTTACCTGGACACATGATCTGTATTGCTTCATGCCAGATGCTGCAATGCAGCATGCCGGTCCATGGGCGCCATTTTACATCTGTTTTCCTTGACACCACAAAATCTGCCTAATCTAGAAACATCTGATACCATTCACCAGGCATTTCTCATAATATTGCAACAAAGCAAATATTTCTCAGTAAACAGTGATGCTTCTACATTCACATTGGATGCTGCCTCAATTGCCTTGTGCTGCTATTCCCACACCCTGCATTCCTTGTGCTGCTAGGGTGTTGTGGGACAATGGACCCTGCCCAACCCCCTTCTCCCGGCCCTCAAAGCTGTGCTGTTCCATGCAATACATGCTGCCCATGTGCATCCTGTACAAAGTTTCTGTTTAGCTGAAGTGTAACACTGTCATGATGCTAGAGTGGCCGGCGAGCTGCAGAGGTGCTGCTGGCCAGGTGTCATCAGGCTGCTGGTCCCTCTGGCCGCTTCCAGGCTTACATGAGCGAGCCAGTACAAAGTGTGCAATTATCCCCCCAGACAGGCGCTGTCACTGCAATCTCCACAGCATCTAGACAGTAAGTATGCAAGAGCTGCAGACGCTACTGCTACTGCAGCTCCTGGCCTCCCTGTATGCTGGATTTGCATGTCAGACTCTGAAGCTGTAATGTGATACTTCACAAGCAAAACACAAGCTAAGTTGGGCAGTTGAAGGGGTGAAGGAAAGCAGAGTGAGCGCATTGCGAGCGCATTGCGAGCGCATATGCTCTGAATGGCGGCGGATGTGTCAGGTCCACCTAGCAGAATCAGACCGCACATAGACAGGACAGCAAGATAGGCACCAATACTCACAGCATGCCCACAGGGTCTTATACATGTAATGTGCCAATGACTGCCGTTACTTGATGAGCACTCCCATCACGCTTGCTAACAGGCTCAAAGTGCTGTGTTGCTGGCCTTTCAGGCTTGTCACACGCAAAGGAGTGATCCTAGCAGCAGGAGCCTGGTCAGGGCATCTGCTGAGCACAGCTACTGGTGATGACAGGTGGCGAGAGGTGTTCAAGCCACGCAGGGGCCACCTGCTTGAGCTGCAACTGCCTGCAGGCATGCCACCCTTGCGCCATGGCCTCATGGAGCTGGGGTACACCCAGGTCACACACACCTGCTTTCCTGCCCTCGCTTGGTGGCTTTGCGCACAGATATACTGCCTGTGCTGCATGACACAGTAAATACACATGGACCTGGTTTGCAGCACAGTTCGCTTGCTATACAGCACGTCAGTGCTACTCTCGTCTGTCTCAGCATTCTTCAGATAAGGTTTTGTAATGTCCTGTGTCACCTGGTTTGGTATGGTGACAGACACACATCCAGGCGTGGCCTTGACTGCCTCCTGTTGACTATCTCTACTTGTGAAAAGACGCTGGTGGTAATGGCTTTGTGAGTGTGAGTGTGACTGCAGCATGTGCACAAGTCTGGCCCTCTGGAAGACACAGGGGCTGATATAGCTTTCACAGCCACACCCAGCGCATCAGGAACCTGCCTAGTTGGAAGTGCACGGGAATTCAGCGGCTGGGACGTGAACCCATCACATAGCATTCAAGAGGGTATCATGCAGAGGGCTGCACACTTCTTGCCAGGCCTTAGCAATTATGGCAGTGCCAGTGGAGGGGTGAGGGTGGGGCTGAGGCCCTATGCCCTTGGTGGGTTGCCTTTCATAGGCCCAGTTGCCGAGGTTCCAGGGCTGTTTCTGGCAGCTGGGCATGAGGGTGCAGGGCTTACTATGGCGCCAGGCACAGCTGAGCTGGTTGTGCAGCATCTGATGCAAGAGAGCACAAGTCTTGAGCAACGACATGTTGATGCCTTCAGTCCTGCACATAGGATGCATGCAGCCCTTGCAGGGGTGACTTAGCTCTTGTATCCTGCATGTGCTCATGTCCTGTACAGACAGCTCGATGATCACAGCTGGTGTCAGGCTTGAGCCTTCCTTGAGCTGTCTGTGCATGTATTGGTCACATCTAGATTTCTGCTTTCAGCAGGCTTTGTGCTTGCCGCTACTTATTTTTGTACAGCTGCATGTTAAAAACTGCAGATGCAATGTCAAGGATGTTACACCTCATGATAGCACTGTATATCGGATCACAATAAACAAGTAGGAAGATCATTCAGTGGTCCTCAATTGATGTTGTCACCTATTTGCACCCAGAGTCGCTCGTGAGCAAAGTATACTAAGAATTTGAGCACAAACTCAAGGCCTCCAATCTTCAAGGCTTGCTCTATCTGCAAACAACAATTATTTGACTTCCGTATCAAGCTGCTGTCAGTTGCTGTGTCAGGAATTTCCGAGCTTTTGCCAGCATGGTTCAAAATCGACCGACAGGAATGACTTTGTTTGCTGCTGTTGCGTGAGGTATTGGAGTGCAGAGTAGATTGTATCATGGCAAAATGGATCGATGCACTGCATGCATGTCATGTCTACCTGAACAGTGTCATGAAACACAGCCAGTATGATGGAGACTGTCAAGGCTGTGGAGAAAACCCGCCACACTAATCCCTTCAGCACGCTACGAAGGAGGGAGTCCTACAGCAACACACGATTTTGTTGTTTGTTTAATGTTTGTTTTGAGTATTAATGGCCCATGAGGTTTTGATGCCCAGATGTGTATGACCTGTTGTACGCCACCACTGTACTCAACTGCTTTGAGTCCCTTGTCGGAGTCTAACGTGACATTCACTGTCACCTGGACACCTGCAGCGTAGCCACCCTGCAAGAACTTGGTACATTGCTGTTCTGTCCTGCCTGGAACAGGTCACACCATGTCACCTTGAAACCAGCAAGATATGCTTGCTGTGATGCACCAGCATATTCTTCAGGAACAACAGGAGCCCTGAGTTCAGTTGTGCTTTGCTGTTCTGCTGCCCTGCTGGCAGAAGCTCTGTTGCCTGTATGGGCACCATCACTGGGCTGACCTTGATATGTGCGGACCTAGTCTACCCTGAACAAAACCAGAATTACCTGGCCTGCGTGGTGTGTACTGACCACGCTTGGGCAGTTGTGCTCCACTGAAGGTGGTACAGCCTGCTCTGTACCTCGATGCGCACGTCAGGCTGTGCATAATTGCTTGTGCCAATCTTTTCAAGAGTACCGCGAACACATCTTCACAGCCAATGTTGAAACCTCAGCCAAGCAGCGTTTGTTGCTGTTGTCGACTGATCAGCGACGACTGTGCTTTTGGAGGGTTGCAACTGAGACAGAGTGGCGTATCCAGTGCCGCTATGAGATACCGCGCATCTACAGGGGAGGGTGCAGCCGATTCACGACATTGACGCAACGTCAAGCTGCGTTCAGCATGCGCATGCTGGTTAGGTCACAAGCTGTGGTCAATGGTCAAACTGGTGTATGCATCTACAAATCGCTGCGCTTGTCACCCAGCTAGCATGGCAAGCTTGCAGTGGAGCTCGAACTGTCTTGATCTTTGTATTCTTTCTGCCCTGCTATGACCATGAACGAGTCGAACACCTGACCGACATGCGGGCTACTTTTGACGTTGATCGCTGGCTACAACAAAAACGCCCTGCAGAGCTGCATGTTTCACAGCCCTACCAGACTGGCTGTTGGTCCAAGCTTTCAGCACGTCAAGGAGGCGGTGTGCAACACGGCGACAACTCAGGTGCCTTGATTTGGTCTCTGTACACCTGGAACGGCGTTTGCTGGCGCACAAGCCTTGCGTGCCCGAATGTCACATGATGTTCAGTAGGTACAAATTGTTATTGTGCAGGTCTGCACCCTTTCTATCTCCCAGATTTGCCAGCAGACCTTGGCCAAGGCTATCCTGAGCAATACATAAAGAAGGCAGATGGTGCCGCTGTAGGTGTTGAGCCTGTGGCAGAGGCTGTCATAAGGGTGAGCCTAATATTCTACACAAAGCAACAGCATCCTGGAGCAGGCAATATATGCTTTGTGATTTTGTGCCCATAACAACGATAACAGCCAATTTTGTACGTAGGCTCGCATGCAAGAGCAGTGTGACATTTGCACCTTTCGCAACAACCTGAACAAGATTTTTGGTACACCACTTGAGCTCAAAAGCTCATGGACAGTGGATGCATGCAGCATTGGTCCAATCACGTACCTGGACATCCATCAACTTCCTCAAACAACATATCCCGACGCAGATCTCTTCCAGTATTACGGCTACAAGTATGCATTTCCCGTAGCTATTTGCAACATGTGCATACCTGAGATACTGGCCACAGATTACAGCTGACGCGCACTGTGCTGCTGAGACATGTTTCTCTTGTACAAGCAGGTGACTTCAGCGGTGTACGCTGTAATCCTGTGCTGGCAAAACATCTCATCTGAAAATATGCAGATTTGAAGCTCTGAGCACACAGCAATGTGAGGTTGATGCAACCAGCGAGTACGCAGCCTTGATCCGCCTGAGAGTAGACAAGCTGCGTATCTTGCTGGCTGCTGAGATCGACTGCTTTAACCCAAAGAAATGTCAGGCAGGGGCCAGACCCGACCTTGCATCATACCTAGAGCTGAAGACATACCAGTAGGCTTGCTACTGCTGGGAATAGCCAGGAGCACCCATGCTGAAATTTGCTGGGACCAACTGTGCTGATGCAGGCTGCCTGCAAATCAGTGGAAAGCAAATAATATCAAGAAGTTCAAGTACCCCAAGTAGGCACAATGTTGTTTGTACTGACCGGGCTTGGCATTTAGCATTTAACATCTTCCCAGCCTGTCCCATCAATACAATTGCAATGCTGTATAGTTGTAAGGCACAAACCAAAGATTTGTTCAGTAAGCGGTCATGCAAAATGTGGTCTTCAAACTATGATTTTGCTGTCGCTGCTGACATCTTACATGAACGTTTGTTGGATGCAAACATGTGTCATTTCCAACCCAACTGTTGTGGGTACACCTGGCTGTGAGACGATGCTGCAAATGATGATGATGCAGGTGGTGGTTACAAAGCTGGCTGGCTGGCGTCCCTGCAGTTGTGGCTGGGGCCAGAGACAAGCAGGTAGGCTTCCTTCCTGCACTTAATCTTCATGGTAGCTTTTCATGATAGCATCATCAATCATCAAGCTGAAGATCAAGTATGTCTGTGTCTTGTAATTTTGCGGCTATGATGCTGCTGCTCATACTGCGAATAGGTGTACTGCCACCGTTGCCTAATGCAGCGGGCATTCATGGTAATTGGCACATGGTGCTATGTGCAAGAGCTGTGATTTTAGGCTAGCTTGTCAAGAGGAGGTGAGCTGGCATGTGCAAGACTGCCACCTTGCTCATGCAGGGCGTACTCCAGAGCGTTGAAGTGCTGCCAACACGACAGCTACATCATATGGCAGCAAATGCCAATGTGGGCTTTGACACCTGGCAGCAAATCCATTTTGGGAATGATGTGCTGACATGGATGCGGCAAATGACAGGTCTGTAGGCATCTGTGTCAATAGGTTGACAGGTGCTTGGTCTGGCATATGCTGAATGCCTTGACGCAAGGTTCTCATCGGTCGCATAATATGACATGATATCATCCGACCTGTGTATATGCATGCTTTGCTTGACAGCAGTTGTAACGTACAGGTATGCACAAGGAGCGGCATCTAAGATTCAGCTATCAAGAGGACCAGAGAGGTCACAGCATTCAATGTTCAGTGCTTGACGAGGGCCTGCTTCCAAGCCGACTACAGACATGTTTGCAGCAGTCTGCCAAACAATGATGCATAACATGTACATTGTACTGATGCTGACGAGGAGACGTTCCAGCACCATTCATGAATGTAATTGAGACATATGCATTATTACTAGCGTTTCAACAAGCAAGTTCAACACACATCACAAGGTGAAGCAGCAAAGCGCTTGGTAGCAGTTCGTCTAACATTAAGCTCACCGACAGTGCCCTGTAATTTACAGATAAACACGCTAAGGAACTGCAAAAACTGCCTACATTGCTCAGAAGCAGCTACCTAGCTGTGAAGGCGTTGGAGTATCTGTGAACTGTGCTGCACTACAAGGCCAAGCTGCAGTAAAGGCGACTCTAGCAGGGCACAAACAACAAATGCCCTCAAATATGCCTACGTTCCAACTGTGAGGAAAACAACCTCTGGCTATTGGCAGACGGGATGAGCAGCTGAATGGCAGAGCGCATGGTCAGGTTGGGAACCATGTCCTTATGCTGCAATGGCGCTTTAGTTATTGGCGATGTCTCATTGCGTTCCAACCATTTTGTTATAGCAGCCCGCTCATATGTGTATCCATCTGAGATCAAGACAACTGGATCGCTCATCAGATCCTTAGTGATGGGACAGCACAGGCCTGAAGCTTCAGCTACCCTTCTGATCTCGGTTGCTTGAGACAAAGAGGGCTGTCTAGCAATGCCATGGCCGCTAAATTCACCAGCTCTTCTCAGAGGGCTGTTGCGTGATGGACTGGCCCACATGTGGGGTCTCTGTTCTGCGCTAGTACCCTGAGAATCCGAATTTCCTTCACCGACAGCCCAGATATTGTTGGCTATCGAGCTGGGCAGGGACACTCCCTGTCCCATGTTCTGCCCAGATGAACCCATACCAGAGTAGGGTGCTTGTGCCTGTGCCTGCTGCCCACCAGCTTGTGGCACTGCAGATGCAGGCTGAGCATGTGAGCCAGAAGGTCGAGAGTGGCCAGCAGTGTTCATCTGAACGCTCAAAATGCCAGCGCTAGACCGTACATTACTGCCTGTCTGCCCTGCCCTGTTTTCATTCTGCCCTGGCCTGCCTGGAGGCGAGGCCACCACAAAGCCTGAGGTGGAAGCCCGGTTGCCAGTCTGCTGCGGCTGTTGCACACCCTGGCTAGCACGCTGCGTCCCACTGTCAAAGCTGTCGCCTCGGCTTGATGCAGCATGTGCTTGACGTGCTGCCGCATGTGTGGGCGGCGGCAGCATCTGAGCTGTGCCATGCTGCGGCCAGGCATTCTGGTTTGCCAGGTTGCCTGCTGAGGCTGTTCTGGAGAAGCCTGGGGCAGGGCCAGGCGCCGCAGCCCCTGCAGGAGCATGGAAGCTCCAGTCTACGTTGGGAATGTGAAGGTGGGTAGCTGGGTGAGGGGTGCACACAGGGGGTGGTGGCATGTCCCAGGGGTACTGAGCAACCCCCCTGGACACACCAGTAGGCTTGTGCACATAGCCTTGCTGCTGCTGCTGAGCTGAAAATTGAGGCATACTGACATGGGCATCTGCACCAGGCAAGCTTAGCTGCGGCTGCTGAAGATGCTGCGAGTGCTGCTGCTGCGGCTGCTTCTGTTGTTGCTGCCTGCTTTGCTGCTGTGCTTGCTGCTGTTTTCGTGACTGTGCCTGATTTGCAACAGGCACAGCTGCATTTGCAGCAGCAGGCACAGTAGCAGCTGGCTTGGAGGATTGGTCGGCAGCACGCAGCAGACTAACAGCGACACCATTGGGCTGAGCAGCAGATGAAGGCTCGGCAGAGTCCCTGAAACTGAGCGCAGCAGTGTTCTGAACCAGGCCAGAGACAGCAGCACTGTAGTTGGTGGCCGGCCGAGCTGAGCCTCGGCTGGCAGCTGCAGTGCGGGTGGGTGGGGGGTTGGCTGGAGGGGGTGCAGGGCGGGTGCCAGGCTGTGCAGCCGGTGTGTGCCGTTGCTGCTGCTGGCCCAATTGTTGCGGATGCTGCTGTGCTGATGGAAGCGCTTCAGATTGGGCCGCAGCTTCTGACCCCCGAGCAGTGTCTTGAGAACTGGGCGTAGGCTGATGACTGGGGCCATTCCTAGTCAAGCCCTGAGCAGCAGCTGAGACGACAGGTGCTGTTCTGGTTTTGACATCAGCTTGTCGCTGTTGCTGTTTGGGCTGCTCGCCCTGCTCCCCAGATTTGGTCTGACCTGCTCCATGTTCATTGCTGCCCTTTCGCTTGGCAGGCTTCTGCTTGTCAGGCACAGCATTTGACGCAGAAATGGGGGAAGTTTGCTTGACCATGCCTTCAGGCTCAGCACCCTTTGCAGCAGCAGCACTTTCTGCTTTGCTAGGCTGTTTGGCAGCTGCATCAGCAGCTTCCTGAGGCCTTCTGATGGGCTGCTGAGCTTGAGCAGCATCCGTGCTTCCTGAGGCCTTAGGGCTGAGGGCAGGCGCATGGGCATCTGGGTGCTGCCCCCTGTTGCGCCTCCTGCTGAGTTTAGGGGGTTCAGCCACATCATCTGAAGCCCCTGAAACACGTATCAGCAGTCGAGCAGCCATGTGTGATTGCAAAAACACAAGGGACCACAAAGGCAGGAGAGGGATGCACTGAGCAGTGGCAGCAAGCATGTGGCGTCGGAACATTGAGTGTTTCTCAAGGGATTAGTGCCTGATCGGGCAATACGGCCTATTCCGAGTATTACTGACGTCATTGTCAGGCATTGGGTAACACTCATGCTATGCATTCCAGACGTCCCTTGAACATGTTAGCAATGCACAAGCTGGGAAGGCCGCCTATTGCACACCTTCTCAACACCACGCATTTGTCACAGCCTAAGCTGTATTGTAGCATAGGCTATAAAGCTCACCTGCTGCACCATTGCTGGCAAGGCGCTCCAGCTGAAGGGGTGGCAGACTTACAGGAACATGACCCTCTGCAGGGCCATCGCTGCTGGACTGCGCAGCAGCTGCAATCTCACCACCGTCATCTGCAGCAGCTTCTGCAGCAGCTTCTGCTGCAAGTAAGCCTTTGTTGCGGTGCTTGCCCCCACGCCTCCTCTTGGGAGCAGCCTTTGCTGCTGGCGTGCCTGCATCAGCAATGACTCATCAGCTGCTGCTACAGAATGTAAAAAAGTTGATGATTTCACTCCCCTCCATCTTGCTCACATCAAGTATTTCACTTACCAGAACAGAGCAGTGTGCAGTGAGCACACAGACCAGTCTGAGCACCTGAGCTTTGATCTTTGAGCCAGTCTGAGCAACTTTGAGCAGTCGCGTACATGCTCAAAACAAGGTTTGAGTCTGCTGACAGTGACTACACAGCCATGCCATGAAGCAAATGACACATAGCCACTCACCGTCAGCAGTAGCAGTAGCAGCAGCAGCAGCAAGAGCAGGTCCAGCAGCAGCAGCAGCATCTGCTGCCTCTTGTGCATCCAAGCCCACATGCTCCGCACTTGGTTGCGGGCTGGGTGCCTGCAGGGCTGCTTCATCGCTGGACTCGCCAGGCTCGCCAGGCTCGGCCTCAGACGTGTCAGCCCTCACAGCATCAAGCTCCGGGTCGGGGTCCGCTTCGCTCTCCGGCTTCTTCTTCTTCTTGCGCTCCTTCTTCTTGATCTTCTTGCGCTCCTGCATCTCCTGTAGAGGCCACATATGTGTGAGGTGGAGATTGCTGCAATGTCCTGGCATTGCTGAGACTAAGCCACTGTAGGGTGCTTTTCTACTGACAGCTGTGAGGCAGATCGTGTCATCGCTGGCATGCTGCAGATCAAAACAGGACCCAATGCAGGGAGCTACTCAGGACTGTACATACCTGACCCTACAGAAAGAAAAGCGTGTGATGAAATGAATGAAGGGGCTGTGAGTGCCAACATATTTGAAGTATGGTCACAGCAACGCCAATTTACATAGCACCATGATGTTGCACCAAGAAAGCACAAAGCATCCAAAGAAACATGCAGACGGCAGCTGCTGATGACACTGGTCGTGGTTTGTCACCATTGGCTTGGTTACACAGAGCACAGTGTGAGATGCTGCATGACAGCCTGACCTTGGCAGCATCTTCTTCTTGCAGAAGGCGAGCCATATTGGCCTCTGCTGCCTTCTCAGCAGCAGCACGCTCCTCAGCTGTTGGGGGCCCATCAGTGAGGGCACCAGCTGCAGGGGCCGCCCCCTTGCCCCTCTGCCTCTCCCTGTTCTCTGCCAACCTCAACCTACCCTCGATGTAGCTAGGCCTGCACATGTCAAGAGCCTTGATCAGCAGAAAGGGAACACCACATTGTGGCAGACACCACTCTTCCCCTTCAAAAAAAGAGTGGTTTAGCATTGGGAACTTTGGCAGAGCTAATGACTATCTGTGCTAAGTCAAGCGAGATGCAGATTCAAGGCCTGCAGCATTTACTGTTCTTGAGGCGTCTTCATGCTGCGCTCAGGTGTAGCGACAGCTGTGCTGGAGTCTCTTATGTAAGTGTACAGACAGGAAGCAGGAGAATGGCCAACAGGCAACGCAACATGCAGTGACGTGGCAGCTGGTCATGGGCAATGGCACGGGGCCAAAGGCAACTAACCAGATTTCCCCTAGTGATGGGGACAAGGCAAGTGTGCTTACTTGAAGGTGGATTTACGACAGAGGGTCTTGATGACATCACAGTCAGCTTTGTTGCGCCAGGAGGCTCCATGCTGCACCAGACGCAGCACTGCCTCAAAGTGGCCGTTGGCAGAAGCTGACTGCACTGCCGTCCAAGACTTGGAGTTTCGGATGTTGGGGTCTGCTGATGCCACCAGGAGCGCTTCAACAGCATCATTGTGACCTGCCACAACATTCATCTAAGTTGAATGCATGACAACACCACATTGCATCACCCTGCCAGCAAGCATGTGATAACATCATTAGTCATAATCAAAACGCGGCCTTAGCCAACAGGCACCAGGTGCGTGCGATGCAAGTCAGCTTTCTCCAGACAGGC
>JAABUO010004390.1_pt1 | contig 16626 bp, 17 predicted proteins | sample 5559291 | NCBI WGS metagenome assembly JAABUO01 (sample SAMN10711878, study PRJNA513372) | rock metagenome | isolation source: Antarctica rocks | place: Antarctica: Victoria Land, Finger Mt sud
CTCAACTGCAGTTCTCATGTGTTGCAGACTCGAGCTGAGCAGGACCAGTACATACGCCAGCTTGAAGAGGAGGGCAGGGGTCAGGAGGTTTATGGCAAAGGCATGCAGCTTGTCACACCCACTGCAGTCTTTGTAGCCAAGACCGCCAACAAGCAGTCCGGTCAGAAGATCTTCATCAATGTCTGCACCTCGGACAAGGCATGTGCTCTCCCACAGCACTGCTGACATCCAGCACCCTGAAAAGCTGCTTTTTCAACCTGCTTCATGCGACAAGTCTGCTACCATGCTGCAGACAGTCAACTTCTTCCCGCCAAGTGTCTGTCTGTGCAGGTGGTTGTTGCTACCAGCAAACGCCAAAAGAGTGTGGATGGCACCATGAAGCCTGGGCTGCTGTGGGATGTACCACTCATGCTGGGGAAGCAAAAGGAGGGTTCTGACAGGAACAGAATCCAGTGCATCGTGTTTGACTTTGTGGTGCATCCTGACACTTGTAGGATGGCGCTGAACAATGCAAAATTCAAGGTCAGCATTTCCATCAAATGTGTGACCTCACCGTGCCAGAATGCATGTCATCACATCTTGACAGGGCTGTACTTGACGGCCATGTCTCCCTCAGACACACATATACACAGAACTTGGGGGAGCAGTGTTTCACACACTTGTCCTTCATAGACAATGCCACTGCACAAGTGTCTGGGTTTTGTTGATTCCTTTCCTGTACAGAAGTGGTTGGAAGCAGTGATCCCAAATGCCAGCAGAAGAATGCTCAGCCACAGAGCTCATCGCACACTGCATGACTATCACAATCAACACCGATCACAAAAGCTGTAACAGAGAACAATAACGCAACGTGACAGATGGAACAGCGCAATATTACATTGTCAGCTGCACAACCTTGTGGTCCAGCTGCACCTGATACTGTAATTCAACATATGCCATTGACTGCTCCTATTCAGGGTTTGGTTCTGGACTCAGCTGTGGACAACATTGAGAAGGTGACAGGCTGGACGCTAACAAGGCATTACAGCTTTCCCAAGCTGGCGTTCAAGTCTACCCCAGGAGTAGACAGGCCATCTACTGTCAGCTTCAGGACAGACATGCAGGGTGGCTCATCAACACACCCAAGACAAGAGAACATGCCCGACTCCAGCAACAGGCAGCATTCAGCAAGCACTGCAGGCTCACCGACCCTTGCTAAGCCCCTAGTGACAGAGCTCCCACCAGACTCTGCTGCCAAGGGGGCAAGTGATGAAGGCAAAGGCAGCAGGTCCAGCGGTTTCAGGTTTCCTTCAGCAAAAGGCAAGCATGAAAAGGCACCAGTCACATCTTTGCCTACTAGCAAACCCCCTCCTGGGCAGTCAAGCACAGACACCAGAACAGCTATCAGCTCAGAGGAGTCCGACCAGAGCCTCCTGACAGCCGTTGCTACAACACGCATGGACGCGGTGAGCTTGCAGGCAGGGGCGGCCCCATCCAGTGAGGGGGTCCTTGATGGGGTGGTGCAGCCACAATATGAGATAGTGTACAGAGGTCAGATGGACCTGTCAGAGGCTTGGGAGGGTCCTGGCATCAATATTGCATTGGCTAAGTGTCCAAAGGTGAGCAGCATGTTGAGATGGTCACCTGATATGGCAGATATCTAGGACTTGAGACATATATGGATGCGTTCAGCACCTTCTGCTTTGAACATCAGAATGTGTCCAACAATTTCCCAACACCTTTTCATTGGCAGCTGTATATGAGGCATTAGGAAGGTGCATGTCTTGGATGGCGTCTCCTATTGTCCGATTCTTTCTTGACCTCAACTCCTCTTTACAAAAAAGACTGTGCCGCTTGTGTAGTGGCATTGTGTGTGGAGTATTCAGTGTGCAACAAGACTGCCCTCCCTGCCCACAATGCAGCGGCGGTAGACTGCTGACCAGACCCTTAGCCTGAACCAGGGGTGGCTGCATACAGCTAGCAGGGCTGCTGTCATCAATCGTAAATCTATCAATCAATTCACCCACCCATCCATTGAACCATCACTCCATGCGGCCCTGCACCAGGCAATCATTCATTCACTTTTTGTATGCAGGAGTTGGTGATAAGGGTGAAGCTGCTGGGAGTGCAGCAAGCAAGCCAAGCTCAGCTGAATATTCAGCCAGATAGCCTGAGCCTGAGTGTGCCTGGCAAGTACAACCTTGACCTGCCGCTGCCCTACAAGGTCGCAGAAGCAGATGGCAGCGCCAGCTTCAATGCCGCAAAGCAACAGCTGGAAGTCACTCTGCCAGTGGTCCCCCCGCCGCTGCCTCGCACAGCCTCACATTTGGACAGGAACCCGTCACAGCAGGAGCAGCAGGTACAGTCATCAGCTGGCGAGACATCAGACACCAGACAGCCAAGCTCTGCCATGGATTCTGAAAACCAGCACGGATTGGAGTCAAGCAGTCATCAGGTCTCAGATGGGCCAGATGCTGCTGATGCAGCACCACAGGATGTTGATGAGTCCGATCAAGCCTCCACTAGCAGCAGCAAGCAGCAGCAAGGTTCGGGAGTAGACACTGACAGCAAAGGTCAGAGGTTAGGTAGTCAGACGCAGCGGCTGACAAAGAACCAGCGCAAGTGGTTGGAGCTGCACCCAGTGGCAAGCACCAGCGCTCCTAGCCCAGCTGTGCAATCTGAGGCTACACCAACAGTGGAGACTGTCAGCCCTGATACCTTGCTTGCCGCTGCAGCAGCCGGTACAGCTCATGCCCCTTGCATTGGTACATGATGCTCTCACTGTCTACGTCTGTATGCATTTGACCTCAGGGGTAAACACATGTTTGATGAGTGTACATCTATGACGCATGCAACACGTAGTAAGTGCTGACCAAATTGATAGCATTGTTTCACTGCATATGGATGGTGACACTGGATGTAAGCAATGGTGAATGGTGTGGGTGTGAGTGAGTGCAATGTCACGCAGGGGACCTGTTCATTGCCTGTGCTGCCTTCCAGCAACAAATACCTGGCTATATTTTTACCACTCGTGATGATGGCTTGGGCTACTACAAGGACACAGGCATGGTCTCTGGGCTTGACAAGCAAAGTCAAGATCATGCAAAGCAGCAACCGACGTCTGTTGCAAGCACAGGGCAAGGCAGGCAGCTCATATGTGATCTTCTGCAGCCCAGACTGCGCAGCTGTGCTGCTGCAGAAGAGCTAGATTGACAGTCCAACTTCAGTGATGATCAGGGTCTGAGTGTAGCAACACTTTCAGCAGAAATTTGATACCATGTACATTGTAACTTTAGGGATAGAGATAGCGTTCACATAGCAGCATCTTCAGAGTACTGCCTGCCGGCTTTGACTTACTGAGTTTGCAGTTCAGTGACCAATTGCATTTGCACCATTTCTGCTGTATTGCTCGTTGAGCTTCAGCTGCTTTCAACACTGCTCATGTTCAGCTACTCATGTCCCAAATGCTGGTCTGCGGTGACAGTGCACTCTGCAGTACAAAGCAAGTGATACGAATTTGCGAGAAGTTGGGTTGTGATTGTGTAGCATGCTTGTGCACACTACCTATGCTGCTCCCTTTAGGTGCACACATGACTTCAGCTACAGGCAGGTATGGGACAGGAGGATGCACAACAGCGCGTGCCACGTATGGAGTCATGTTGGAAAGGATTGCATGCGCTGTTTCATCTCCGTCTGCTGTCAAAGCTACAGGCAGTGTGAGATGCACTGTATTGCCTCAGGGGATTGTCCTGTACGGGAATCTAAGTCTGGTCTATGCCTGCTGAGCATCTATAAACGCAGGTGTCAAGTGCCCTAAAACTGTCTGCAAGCTCCAGACAACTCAAATGCCTAAGCAAAGAAGTGATATTGCACAGGATTTGACTGTAGTAGCTACGTAACCTGCTGGAGACCACCTCTGTACCAGCAGATCACTACCTAAACAGAAAGTGCGCCTTTAAACAGAAACAAATTTGCATACGCTTGGGCAGTCAGTGAGGGCCATGAGTAAGTTTGGCACGCTTGCTGGCAGTAGCCTCCATAAGGTCCTCTCCACCGGAATTCTTTGCCATCATAGGGCCCTGAACTGTTGTGTCAGCATGAACACCCCCCTCACGCAGGTTGGCCTGACTCACATCCCACCCATAGAGCTCCTTGGGGTAGGCCCTCATCCCTATGCCATTGTTCCCTGATAGCGCATGGGCAGAGGCAGTTGCAGACAGGGCACTAGCTGTGCCTGAGTTATCCCCAGTCTGTCCAGCAGTGCGTGCAGGATGTACTCGGGGTGGCGGTCCCATGCTGCCATACCCTGACATGCTGATTGACCCCTGGGACACTCTAGGGTTGTAGCCCCTGAACCCCCTGACTGCCTTCTCTGGTGAAGTGTTCTCCTTGTCTCCAGTACCACTGCTGACGTCACTGGTCTGCTTGGTGACCAAACCATTGCTGGAGTTCCATCCAGGACCTGAGCCCATGTTGGGTTGAGTGACCTCAGCTTTGGCTGCACCCCTGGGGGCGCTGCTGTCAGTAGTGTTGGTGCGAGCCTGGAAGGGGTTGGTCCATGCAATGCTTGCAGTGCTCTCCTTGGGGGAGTTACTCATGCTGCTGTCAGCACTGCCTGCCCCAGAAGCCATGAAGGCAGCTGCCAGCTTGGGGTCTGATGCTGCCCGACCATGGGAACCTGTCTGACCAGCCACCATAATCGGCTTCAGTCCTGCATTGCCTGAGCTGCTCACCAGCTTTGCATACGGGTGCTCTGACAGCATAACCTCTTCTGGCTTGCTCATGGAGTTGGCGATGCTCCTGTGCTGACTGATGGACTTCTCAGGCAAGCTGGCCTTGGTAGCAGCAGGCACAAAGTTAGGAGCCAAGTTGCTCAGATTGGATGGAAGGGAAGCTGAGCGTCTGAGTGAGGGGGCATGCTGTGGCACATCTGAAAGCATAGACAGCTCAACAGAGGCTACTGCTGCTGCTGCTGTTGCTGGCGGTAATAGCTCAGCTGCTGCTGCAGCTGCTGCTTCTGCTGCCCCCAGTGTGACAGGTGGTTTATTTGCAGCTTGTGCTGACTCAGCAGGCGGAGCAGCTGGGTCAATGTTGTCTGAGACAGCCTCTTCCTCACAGTCAGTGTCAGAGATGGGCTCATCCTCTTCAGCAGAGTTCCTTGCCTTGGGAGCAAGCTGCACGCAGTCCAGCAGCCAGTCAGCGCACCTTCTGACCAGCACAACAATGCCAAGCTGGCAGTGATAGAAATGTGAACATGTCACACAATGCAACCACACCCTCACGCTTCTGTGAAGTAGCATGTGCTTGCCTTGAAAAGGCAAGCATCATGATATAGATTGCAAGGGGGTCCTTCCCACACCAAATGCTGTTGCAATGCAGTCAATGCAGTTGATGAGTGTGGTGAGAACACTTGGCTACTGAGCAGCAAGGTCAAGCAACAATGCGACCACAAAGCAGCATTGTTGCGCAACAATGTGCGTATAAAGCTTGCACCGTTTGAATGAAATGATGTTGCAAGGGCTGAACATAAAAAACATGACCATTCAGCCGATGAGCTTGCAGATCCAAAACCAGTTGCCTAAGGTAAACCTTGATGAAGCTCACTTGGTTTGTTACACCCAGATGTGAAAGAACTGAGCACTGTTTGGTGGTTGCACTGATGCAGCAGGTCACAAAGTGACTGCTGAAACTGGCTGTGAGAAGGCATAGAGGTAATGCTAATCCCACCTTGTAGGTGAAGGGGTCAATCCTGCCGCCCTTGCCGGCCCTCTTCACATTCTTCTCGCTGACCAACAGCCGCAGCGCCTTGCTGATGTCTGGGTTGTTGCCAAACTCCTTTCTGCAACGCAGGCATACCACACTTTGATGCATGCCTCCTGCAGCATGCATGCCAAGCAACTGCTTGTAGATAGGACACAAAGTTGCCTCAGTGTAGGAGATATTGTGAGTCAGTAGCTGAGTATTTTCTCCCATGTCAATGAAAGGCAGCAAGTCTTGAGCCAGCTGGTGGGCCCAAATGCCACAGTAGCTTGTGATCAAAATGCAAACCTGATCACAGATTCAAAGGTCTCAGTCTTGCCAGCCTTCAGGTTGTCTCGGATGTACTGTAGTATGGTAGCTGCAAAGCGCTGTACCCTGGTCATAGGCTGTGCTGAAGACCCTCTACTGGGAGGCTGCAACACAGTGTCTGTGCTCATTGCCAGCATTATGCAATGAGGGCTTGACAGTGATTGTTACAGCAGATGCAGTGTAGTATCAACAGCAGCAGGGGCGCCATGAACAAGAGCAGCAGCAGCTGTAGCAGAACTGCCTGAAAGTCCAAGTTGCTGTGAGATGCGCAGCACTTTGTCTGCACACCGTTGTGGGTGCAGTGACAGAAAGGCAATGTGGTACCTTGGCACTGCCGGCAGGGGTGGGATCAGACTGCAGGGGCACAGGCGGAGGCCTGTTGGGAGTCTTCCTGATTGAGGGTCTGTTGGCGCTCTTGGGGATGACTGGGGTGACTGCAGTGCTGATTGGCTGCACAGCATTGCAGAGAAATATGCACCAGACAACTGCATGAAACTGCATGCTTTCTGTGCTAAGCTAGATTAAGAGGCATGAGGTAATGCAGCGTAGCAACTGCCAAGTGGTGACTATTGAAATAATGCAACACAGCATAAGGTTTGCTACCTCATTGTCAGGGCGCTTTGACACTGGAGGAGGAGATGTGGGAGCATAGAAGTCACCAGCTGACAGGGCTGCAGCCAAGACAGCGTTGGCAGAGCCATGCACAGGTGGCTGTGCCACTTGTACAGGTGCCGCAGGCTGCACTGGGGGCACAATCTGCATAGAGGTACAGCTGTCACTTGGGGGGGGGGCATCAGCTGCCAGCAGCCCAGTAGGTAAAGGTGCCAGTGGGGCTCTTAACTTGACAAGTTGTATAAAGACTTGTCCTTTTTGTCGTTGGATCAAGCCTTGAAAATGAGCATTTGTACAGGCTGAGCAGCAGATGATGACCTTCAGCATGCAATGGACAGGCCAGAAAACATAGAGAGTGTGTGCAGCAGATGTACCTGCTCCTTTGCGACAGCCTTTGGGTCGGCTGGGCTTGGCCTTCTGCGGTTTAAGGCTGGTGCTGGAGGTGATTCCATCACAGATTGCACAACTGCTGCCACTCCTGCAGCTGCTGCTCTGGCAGATCTAGGTCTGAGACCATGAATGTGCAGCTGCAAGTGCACACAGTCTAATGTGTGGTATAGTGCTTCATATCTACAGCAAGAGCAGCTGAAAGCAAGACAAGCAGCTGCAGCTTTGAAAGAACTGCCAACACCACTAGAACAGCATGTGCTTGTAGTGCTGCAGATCAAGGTGGTCTTTGTGACTGGAGCACAACAGCAGAGTTCTTACAGGCTTGAGGCCATCAGCAGAACTTGGGTCATGACACAGGTCTTCTGGCCCTAAGCAGTCAATCAGCTTGATATCCTCAGCAGCTGCTTCGAGCAGCACAGCCATCGAGTCCATGGTCTGCCTATCAGCCTGTAAGCGTTGAAACCCGTGACGACGGTGCTGCAGGTGCTGCTTGGTGGCTTGTGCTGAACAGTGGCACTCGCAGACAGATGCTGCTAGCGCCTGTGTGCAGAGTTTGCTACAAGCAGCAAGGTGCTACCTTTCTATCAGCTCCTGGGCTAACACGGCACTCGCAAACGAAGGCCTGCTGGTCCCGTACTTTTGCAGAGGCTGCCAAGTTCTTGACAGCTGCTCTCGCACGCACGATGACCTGAGGTGCTGGCACCCACAGCTACGGGCCCAGGCACGGACCGTGTATTCGCTGTGGATGTCTGCAGCAGATGAAGCACAGCACGGCATGACATGCTTTCTGGCCACCGCTGAAATCAAATTACCGAAGTTTTAACGCCCACTGGACAACTGTTGTAGGCATCAAGGCCCCGTGCTGCAGGGCCTCGATGTGATGTTATACTCACGCCTGCGCAACTGTGCATCACACAAGCGTGCTGCCAGCTAAGCCATGTACACCAGCCGTTGAATTGCTGCAGGGCTTGGCTGTTCGTTCACCTGCCTAGTGAGTGCTGTCTGCTGAAGATTTATGGGGCTCACATGTTCTGAATCAGATGCACCTGCAAAGCTCCTGCAGAGGTGGCATTTTGCGTTTGCTCAGGAATGTTGTGGACAAACCATTGTGTCTGTTTGATCCTTTAATGACATCTGTGCTGAGTCATTGCACAAGCCCTCCAGGCCGGAGAACAGCAAACTGATATCGATCAACTGAAGCATCAGAAAGTAATACAAGTCGTATACAAGTCGTCAAGACATCCAAGACGGAGCCAAGCCTACAGCATTTGCTTTGTCGGTCCAGACCTAGTTCATACAACAAACTTGCTCAGAAAGCCTGGTCAGTCACCATAAAAGCATTCAATGACCTTTCAGGCTAAAGTTCAACACGTAGGTGCAGACAGTCTTGAAACACTGTGAAATGCTGCCAAACCTCTTGGACTTGACCGAAGCGCTTGCTGCACAGATGCAACTCACGCAGCACAACAGTTCTGTCATGTGGCCACTGCAACAGCCTGTGAGTCACAGGTACACGCCTCTGCTTTGCCAGCCATACATCTGGGTGTCAGGTCACATTGTACCCACGTGACAGGTGCAGCTGGTAGGTTGAGACCTAAATCCCTCTGCTGTTCTGTGCAGGCTGCATACACTGCACTGCAGATTGCCCCTGGGCAATTGCTCAGAAGTTCTGATGCAAAGATGTTGCTGGCCAAGTTAGCACTTGCGTTTGGAGATGCCACATCTGCCCCATCTCAATGTTGGCAGGCAGACTCCTTCCTTCCTCAAAAGGCCAACATGCTGCATCTGGCAATACCACCAGAAAGGAAACTCTTGCAGCCTTTCACTCAGTGCTGACTGAACTGCTTTTGTTCCCTCTTCTCCTGCAGAAGCTCATTGATTCTTTGCTGTGCTGGCGTGGGGTTCTCTCTGCGCTCGTCTGCATTGGTTGCTATGTTATAAGAGTACCTGTGCAAGGCACAGACTAGAGGTCATTTTGCGTAGATGCCGATGTTACTCCTTGTGTAACGCTAAACAAATTTGCTTGCCATGTTGCTCAAAGCCTGAGCCTAAGCTGAAGCATGCTAAGCAGACAAAATTGTAACTTGCATCTTTGTATTGTGACAACACAACAGCATATGTATTATGTCAGATGCCTTTGGCTGACAAAGAACACTTGGCACTGTGCAGCTGGCAACAAAATATGTATTATGTGTATACAGCTGGCTAATGTACTTATGCTGCAACATCAATATAAAGCACAGTAGGTGCTTCAGCAATAGTCTGAAGAACATGCTTATAGAAATTGAGCTGCTTTGAATTTTGGCAGCAACCATGTTCTCACGCTTCTACTGCACAAGTCTGTGCCAAACAGTGAGCGCATCATTGCAGACTTAATGAGTCCTCAATTTGTATAGAAGACTTACATGTCCTGGTGCACTCGCAAAGCTCCTGCAAAGAGGGCACATCCACCAACTAGGCAGGCTGAAATGAAGAGCGATGGCAACCTTGTGCTCCTGCACAAGCACTTGCGGTTTGAGCAGAGCTACAAGCACACACGCAGTCACAAGTTTGCCAGAGTTGCCTGCAGTCACGGCAGTGTATAGGCATAGACTCACCTTGCTGATCTGACCCACTGCTGACCTGAACTTTGGCTGTGGTCTTGCCACCTTTGCCTAGCAGCAGCAGCTGCTGAAGGGCTGAGGGATCCCTGCAATCAAGGTTGCTTGCAGTCTCAGCGTACACCAATATTGTGGCATGTGACTTCCTCTAGACTCAACTCGCAACAGTTGTAAGGGAGCTCACCTCCTTCAATATCGTAGTAGCTGCTCTGCTGACGCGTTGAAATCGCTGTGCGGCTTCCAGAGAAGGGTCTTTGTCTGGGTGGTGCTTGAAAGCCAGTTCACGAAAAGCTTTTTGAACTTCCTTTCTGCTGGCACCTTTCTGAACGCCAAGAACTGCGTATGGGTCTTCGTAGGCCATACAAAGCAAGGTAGCAGCGTATTGCGGTGCTTGCGTGGGTCAAGGCTTCCCTTTGGTCTGGCGAGGCATAATAACGTTGTCCTGCGACCAGCTTTTAGTTGAAACCTGGTAGTTGCTCCGGAACCAAACCTGGGAGAACTTCGCTGTTACCACATTCGTGACGGTCGTAATACCGAGGCGCCAAAACCGAATCTTGAGACACCTCTCCACGGGATTCACATCGCTCTGCCGTAGACTGCCTTCTGCTCCGGCGTTTGCTTGGTGCACAAAATAATCCTGTTGTGATAGTGCGCTGTCATGTCCACCATGGACCCTCCGTATCCTCACGCTTTCGTGCATCCTATGGCACAGCCCTTTGCTCCCATGTATCCTGCTCAGCAAGCTTACGACTCTGCTGCTGTGTATGGTGTTGTACCTGTGTCTCAGCCTCCACCTCCTCCCAAATGGACACATACAAAAAATGTGCAGGGCAAGCGCGGAGGATATAGTAACAAGCACAACTTCAGGGTGCCCTCTACTAAGGTAAATATCAAGAAGATTCGTCAGCAGAACGCCAAAGGAGCTCGCAATCACTTCAAGGGTGAGTTTGCTGTCTCCTTTGGGACCAGTGTGGCTGTTCTGTCATAAAGGGAAGTTAACGTTGCTGACAATTTTTGAGTTGCAGGCCCGCGGGCTGAGACTCCAAGAAGTGTACCTCCTGCTCCATACAATTCCAACAGCTATCTGTGCGAGCAGTCAGGTAGTCCATCGCACATGCAGACACGGTGCTCCCCTATCGACTTTGAAGGTCTCTGCTGACACTTGTCTCGCCAATGCAGCTCGTCGGAAACCTCACCGGGGTCGAGGCAGGCACCACCTTGTCCGCAAGCGGAACGAGCATGTCGCCCGCGAGCAGACCCCCAGCACCATTCAGCAGACTCCAGACACAGTTTCAGAGCGACTCCGTGTGCCAGCGACCCAGGCTGGTTGGACAGCAGGCTCAGACACCTTGACAAGTGCTGAGGTTGCTATGGGCAGCAATTTCGATCCTCTTGGTAAGCACAGCTTGTAGAGCTTGGACGGTCACCATATACTGATTTTGTGACTGCTCTTCTGCGCTTTAAGCAACTGAGCCTGGCTCTGCATTTTGTACCAAGCTTTTGTTTTGGATGCAGGCAGTTGTATGCTTCTCAAGAAAGAGTATGACACTGATGAAGACGAGGATGAGAATGACTCAAGCACTGGTGACAGTGGCACAGATGAAGACCAGGTCCTGGATCCTGCCAGCGAAGCATTTAAGCGCTTGCCTCTTGCAGTGAAGAATCAGCTTCAGAAGCTTTCTGGTCAGATTGAGAGCCTGTATGATGAGAACAAGAAGTTGAAAGAGGTATTCTGTTGTCATGGCAAACTTTGCAGTACTGTCTTGCATGCCAGGCATGTGTATGAGTAGCAATGCTGGGCTTATTTGGCTGCAAATCCTGTCTGCCGGACTGGCTGACTGTAGGAAGCAAGGCAATTGCCTAACTAGCTGTTTGCTTTAATGCAGAGACTGGAGCTTCAGACAACAGCTGCTGCAGAGGATGGGATGCGTGACAACAGTGAGATGTCAGCAGAAGATTGCTGAAAGTGTTCCATTTGTACAAAATCTTTTCATCAACCAACAGATGAGGCTGCACCAACGTTCAGAAAGCTCTGATGTACATTATATGGCGCATATACTGCAATGTTCTGCTGCCTTGCGCATGATCATGCTTGATGCCTGTCACATGTGATGCGCTCACCCCATTGCACCCCAGAGCATCTGGGCTTGCTTGTGCTTGTGGGGTCTGTTGCTTCTGGTCACAGGGGTCCTGCACACATTGCTGGAGATGGGAATAGGACCTGTACCGGTGCTGGATGCCATTCAGCTGCTGTGCGAGGGTAAGCACCATTTGGTGCTCTTTTGTTTGGCATTTTGTGTTCATTGCAACAGGCACATTTGAATGAATCAGCTCTGCTCGAATGAATATGCTGTGATGACAATAGCGAAGTCGTGCTTGAGATTTTGGCTAGCGATTCTCAAAACTGTGCTGCTTGTGTCCAGATGGATTTGGAACATGCCAGTCCCACAGAGTTGAGATCTCTGGTAAGCTGACTGCAGGTTTGTGGCTTGGCTGCGATCCATGTGTTTGTACAGTATTATGCGTGTTTGGATTTTGTGTAGTGTTCGAGCTTGTCGAGGCATGCTTTCTCAACGTTTGACATATGTTTAACAGTTTTGAAACTGTAATAACATCAATGTCTTCAAAATTTGCCTCAGCACCTGAAATATTCCTGTGTGCAATTCAGCTTCCCTGCTGATAAATTGCTGTGACTGGCTAAAGTCATTGCAGCTTGCATGTAATGTGTCCAGGCTTCTCAAAGCCTGTTGTGAAGGTCTGGACTCTGTGCCTGGAGAGCTCGAGCAAAAGTCTGCGACGAGAGAGGCTAAATTGAATCCAACTGTTTGTAGGGTGACATCTTGCACAGTTCATTTTGTGTCTGTTGTGCAAGCAGACTGGACAATCTCCAGCAGCAAATTTGGTCAGACTTGCATGACAGGCCTTGTAAAATCAGATCTGATCTCTACAGTGCTGACTGCTGCATTCGTCGACAACAATTCTAATGCACGTAATTTTGTTCCTCTAAAAGGAAGTATCACGCATCATGCGGAGACACCTGATTGCTAAATGAATAGTAGGGTAGTCTTGGACTCTACTCCTCATGTGCGCTTGTGAGCTGTGATCAGATTGCGCAGAACATCACAGAGGTCTCCACAGCCTGCCAATGGTACACCTTGATAGTAGAGGTGCTTCAACACATGCTGTACACCTGCAAGTATAGCGCTTGCCCACATCAGTGCTGTCCAGTACGTCAGATGTAAGAGGTCTGTCAGCTGCTCTTAGTTCATGTAATGGCAGACAGGATGCTCTTTTCAATCCCAAAACGTCTATTATATTCGCACACATGAGCGAAGCACATACCATTTCAGATGATAACACACCTGCATGAACACAGGGAGCTTACACCGCTGTCATGTTAGTGGCCAGAGCTCTCAAGGCACCAGTTGCACACAAAACAAACAAGTTTCAACATGACACTCTCACTCAAAAACCACATGCCAGGCTTTGCGTGCACTTTCTTCAATGGGCTGGACAAATTGCAGCACAGCAAGTGTCTGCTTGCTGGTGATGCATGTGACGTCTCTGATGTATAAGGTGGACAACAGGCAACGAAAGCAGGCACACAATTGCTCAAGCTTGGGGTTTGTATCTGTAAGCAAGCTCTGATCTATGCTTCCAGCTGGACCTAGATGCGCTGTTACCTGGCACTGCTGAGAGGCCCAATGACAGCCACTGCTCTGACTGCTGCAGCTCCTCAACCAGGTCCCACACAACAACCTGAGCCTCCTCCACAGCCTTCCATTCATCATCCAACAGCACTTCAGACAGGCCCCCTTGCATCTGTTGCCTCCGACAAGCACCATCAACTGCTGATGATGGTTGAATCTCAGCAGAGGTGTTGCAGTCCCCTTGGCGTCGCTCAGTGGTGCATATACTGCTGCCTGTGGCTGCGCAGTCTGAGTGGTTCAGATGGCTGCCAAGGTAGAGGTCAATGACTCTCCACTGTAGACCTGAGCCAGATGCTGTCAGGCTGCATGTCTGCATCATGGCAGCAGCTGCAGGGCTGACTCGGCTTTTGATATCTGCTTGGTGACTGCTCGCCAGCTGCCTGTTGTGGCAGCAGCTGCAGCAGCGGCTGCTGTCAGCAGCCTGCATGCATGCTTTGCTCAACTTGGTCCTCGCATCATCATTGTGGCTGCTGCAACACCCAGCACCTTTTGCACAACAGCAATCACCAATGCATGACTCTTGAGCTGGGCAAATGCTTTCCTCTGCAACTGCACACCCAGCTTCACAATGATCTGCCTGAGCCTGCCACTGATTCTGATGACTAGTCTTGCGGTCTGTGCATTGACCCTGAGTGTGTCTCTGGGCGTCACGTATGCACAGACAGACTCCCACAGGGAAACCTGTGGATGGTCTAGTCCAGTCAGACATCATGTCTGCAGCTGTCAGGCTGTGACTAAGCAAGCTACCCATGTGAGCTCCTACAGCAGCGCCCATGATGCTGTCTTGCAAATCCCTGACTAGATGAACAGGCTTGGGGGAACACTTTAAGGTCCAGCGTTGGGGTAAGGGGGGAACCCTCACCTGCACCAGCAAATCTCAAATTGCTCCCTGCTGCACAAGACAGCTGTGAGAGTCGGCGAGACAGTGACCACTTGTCTACAGGTAGCAGGTACAGTCTGTGGCTATGTCTGTTCTAGCCATGCTGCATGGCACCCTTGAACCCAAGCTGTTATGCTGCTGAAGTGGAGGCAGATGCTGCGATGTTTGAACAGAGGTGTGTGTCATACGTGTCGTTACCATTGCGCATATGGCATATACTGCTGATGCGATATAGCACAAGCTGAGTTCATTGCATTGACAGACACCATGCCTCTGCTGTGTGGCATTTAGGAAGAGCGCAGTACAATTTGGCCACAGCTGGAATGCATCCCCATGCGCAAGACCTGTGCTCAGACATGTACACATGCAGCAACATACTTTCACAACCATGTCACCCTTAGGCTGACCCCAGGGATCTGCAGGGTCATACAACCCCTCTCCTTTCAGTACATGGCAATATGTGCTGCCTTTGCCCCCATTTGCAGCTGCTTCCAAGAAGAAGTTTGCCGTCACAAGGAAGCTGCGGCCATAAATGCCACAGACGCTCTCACCAAACAGGATGTGCCCTTTCTGCATTGAGCTCTTGGCAACATACTCCAGGTTTTTCACGCCTGCAGACAGCATGCTCAAGGTGCAAGCCTGGGATTGAAATGGGTATCACACAGTCGTGCAGCCAATGTATGGGCGGCGTCAGACTGCAACATTTGGCAATGCGGTCAGGCTGCAGTTTGCTGGAGATGCACATCTTGACGGTGAGCATAGACACGATGCATTGTGCTGCTCAGCAATTCGATGATGGTGCATATTATAGTGGCACTTTCTGTGTTGTACAGGCAGCAGCTGACACTTCACAAGTCCGCAGCTCAAGCGGTCAAGCACAGCGTTTCCACCTTCACATCACCTGCATGTGCAGGTCTGAGAAATGTGCATGTTACTAGTAACAACATCAAATTCAGCGCTTTCTGGCTCATGATGAGCTAGGTACATGCAGGACATGCCTTGTCTCTCCACAACAGCCTGTGCGGTGCATCATTGTAAGGTCTACTAATACGACAGTTTTGACAGTCACACATTTTGCACACACGCATAGTGGTGACTGTATTGTGACAGTACTCTGGACACGGCCCATACCTGATTGCTTCAGCCCTGCATGAGGTCTCACACCATGCACATGCACATCCTGCGATCATGCTTGATGCAGGACTTGTTTGACTGTCATTCCATGTCACAAGCATTACTGAATGTCATGGTCACTGTCACTGTTTGTTGACCTCATACAGTCATACAACTGGGTGGGTGTTGGTAGCAATACCAATTGCCCACCTGATCTCCTTAGCTTGGCATGGAGTTTCTGCTGCAGGACAAACACCAGGTCTCCGGTAGCTGAATCTGCTGTTTCATCTCCTTCGCCCTCCATGATATGTTTCTGACCTGGTTGGGATGCCTTGCTGATGACTATGTGGAAAGTCTTGCTGTCTTTGCATGGCAAGCCACACCCATCAACACGGCTGCGCTCCCTGCACACCAACGTCACTAGCTTTGCTGCAACATTGAAGCTTGCCACGTGGTGAATGCACAGTTCTCAGTCTGTCTGTGCTTGTGACGACGCACAAGACAACAGTGTCTGTGCATGCTACGCCAGTCATGTTCACACAGCTGAACTCTTTGCATGCATGCTGATGATACAACCTAGTACAAGGCAGGACATTTGCAGCTATGCAATCAAAAGCATTTGGCATACAGGGCCCCAGCTGGAGACTAAATCCAAGCACACGGACCTGAGCCACCTCTGAGGGTTGTGGTGGCTAGTGGTCAGAAACAGATCAGCTGCTTTGAAGAGACAGCCCTGCTGGTGTCATGTAGGTAACATGATACCTGTCACTGTGCAGGTACACTTACAGTACGTGACAAGATGCATCTATTCTTAACAGTACAGAAACAGTTTCGTGTATGGCATGCTGGAAACTGCCATAACAACCGGCACACACGATTGTGACTGGCGTCAGAAGTTCTTGACATGCCTTGAGACAGTGCGTATGCAGCCAGAGTTCAGCTTCTCGAGTGAGATTGGCAATGGCACCATGGTGGTGCGGTGTTGCTGTGTTTTCAAGCCTTTGCGGCGCATCTGAACCAGCTCCGAAAGTCCTTTCTGCATCATTGCAGCTTGTTCTGGGCTCAGGGTTGGTACACCCATACCTGGGTGAGCCTCCTGCAGTACATGCCCAAGGGTCATCCTCAATCAAGAGGCCAACTGCACACTGTCTGTGTGGTGCAGCATATGAAGATGAGATGCAAGCACTATTGGAAGACTCAGCTTGCATAGGTAACTGAAGACTCAGCGCGTGCAGCTGAGTGATGCATGCGCACTGTCTCAAGAGGAGTGCTG
>JAABUO010004393.1_pt1 | contig 16621 bp, 16 predicted proteins | sample 5559291 | NCBI WGS metagenome assembly JAABUO01 (sample SAMN10711878, study PRJNA513372) | rock metagenome | isolation source: Antarctica rocks | place: Antarctica: Victoria Land, Finger Mt sud
GTGAGAAAGAGAGCCTTTATTTTATCATTTCAAAGACTTCGTTATAACTTTAAATCTTCACATTAGGCTTACGAATGCGCTGTGATACTACAGTAACTTTCTCGGATTTTTCCATTCATAGATGAGTGTCTCTTTTAGTGGTAGTGTTTTTAAGTAGGCAACGACTTTTGTTTCCTGCGCCCCGGCCCGAAAAGAACACCAGAAAATAAGTCATCTACGAAGATAAAAAACGGGGAAGTCAAAACGAGATTTTCTTAAGAGAGCAGAGATTGTAACGGTTGTGCGGACTATATCTACCGCCCTATCAACCCTAATCCTAGAATCTACATCATCAACAACGCCATAGCCTTAGGTCACATTGCCGGCCTGAGTCGACTCGATCAACGCTCTCGTTGTGGGTGGAAGGTGGAAAGGACGGGATGGGAGATACGATAGAGTGCAAGGGACCTTTCAATGCTAAAGGTAAGCACGATCCCCAGTACGGTGAGCGCGATCTTGATAAACTAGAGTTATTCGTTGTTTAGAAGCTAAAACTACTCGACATCTGCAAAACAAATCTGCCCCTTAAAGTAGGTAGAATTCCCTATCGCTGGTAGCGCCAAGCGCCGTTGGTTGTTCATTATGCACAATGAAAAATTCAGAAAGAAGTGTGACTGGTTTGAGACACGGGTAGATCCTGCCTGCTCTTCGGTGTCCCTTTTGGCACTTTTAGGCTCCGTCCAAAGCTAGTCCACAGATAACCCGTTCGCTATCTGCCTGTCGTATGTCTTCGTAATCAAGCAACAACACTTTCATCTGCGCTAATCTCAGCCGCGACCTCGCAGCCCTGGGCGAAGAAAATGCGCGCGGCGCGGGTTTTGGAGTTGTTGGAAATGGAGTAGAAGTTTCCTGTTGTGATCTCGTCATTATTATACTTTTTGCGGGAGCGGTTAAGCTCTAGTGTAGTTGTAATCATGGGAAAACAACAATGTCTACGAGGAAGAAAAGACAGGACTCACCCCTAGGAACCTGCCACATGCCACCTTTGCCAATGCCAAACCCCTGCAACGGCGTCCCCATGTCCACCGTCACCCTCCCCTCGAACACGAAAAATATCATCTGCATCTTTCTCGAATTCTTGACTCTTTTCACGCCTCCAGGCGGGAGATCAACCATGCCGGAGCCGAAGAATGGGAGAGTGAGGGTTTTTGCAAAGCGGAAGTCGGCGTTATTGATGTCGCGCATTTCGATGGCGGAGTAGGCGTAGGCGATGTCTGTAGAGGGGAGGGGGTTTAATATTGGGTTTTCACAGTGGATAGGGGGTGGAAGGCGACTTACCGGCTTCTTCGATTCTCTCTTCGTCGCCGCGGCCAGTCATAGGATCCCATTGCATGACTTGGGCGCGGATGATACCTGTTTCAGTTTCCCAGGGTTCGCGTTCGTCGTCTTCTTCCTCTATATCTTCAAACTGACGCCGTGGTTGGGGCCTACCTCGCCTATAAACTGGCCGTTTCGGTTTTGGCACTTCAACATCTTCGGTCCTGATGATTTCCTTAATGGCAGGCAACGTCAATTCTTTTCCTTCTAGGTGGCCTTCGCCGTAGACAAATCTCTCGCCCCGCCAGAATGCCAAGGGTTTGACAGAGTGCCGTCCAGCTCGCGTTGTACGAGAACCTTCGTCATCAGCTGGGGTTTCACTACGTAGAATCTGCAAACTCCGTGGTTGAGGTCGTCCGTCGCGCTGGGGTGGTGGTGGCATAGGCTTCAGGGATGCTGATTTCTCTTTGGTTCGTGGAGCACCTTTGATTTTGGCGTTGGGATCGCGTAGTGATGGAGGGGGCTTCGAAGCCTTTGTCTTCTTTTCTTGGGCAGGGGCCTTTTTCTTGACTGGAGTAGCTTGTTCCATTGCTCGCGATGACTCTGGCTGATCCTGAGCCTCTTCGTCCTGATACACTTGGGTCTTGGTCTTTTTGAATAGTCTGCCTGCCTTTTTGGCTGGTTTTGCGGCTGCTACAGAAACCTGGGGTTCCTCATGGATGGCTTTCCGTATTTTTGATGGACGGCCTCTTCGTTTCTTCGTGTTTGCAACAGGCTCTGACGTGGGTTCACGCTCAACGGACGGGCTTTGATCTTGCTCTGGCTCCTCAGGGTCTTGCTCTTCTATCTCTTCCAGGTCGTCATTTGCTTGCGTCATTTGAATAGAATCGTCTTCAATCCCCAACGGAGCTGTGTCGTCATACATATCGCCATTGGTCGTCTCTGCTCCATTCAGGATACTCTTAATCTCCTCATCGTCTTCGTCATCTTCCAGGCTCAAATCAAACGGCCTCTTCTTTCCCCTCTTTCCAGAACTCATTTTCACTCTTTTTAACCCCCCTTTCTGCGGTGACCTCTCTACGCTCGGATGTGGATCATTCGAACCAAAGAGTAGTTTCCTGTTGGGTGGATGTGATGCTGCGCGCGTCGGAGTTTCGGAGTTCACCGGCCGAGAAGGTGATGACATTGGCCCTAGTGATCTTCGTGGTGCTGAGTTAAGGTGTGTCTTTATGGGCGAACGAGAGCGCGGAGGAGGAAAAGTTGTCCTGCCATTTCGATGTCCGTATAGTACTTCCGTAGGCTCTGGTATTGTACCTGTATTAACAGAACTATTATTAGTGATCGCTTCCAATGAAAAAATTTGTTCGCAGCTCTAGGCTCATACTTTCTCCCAGGTCCATAGTTTCATCCTCTGTGATTGTAGCATTGTGCGATATTCCATTCCTCTTAGGCGGGGACTTTTCAGGAGAAGAAAATATGCCGTCAATCGGTTCCAATCCATGCTCATCCCGTACTCCAGTATCTTTCAACACGGCGCCGGTTTTCCTGCACAGGGTTAGCAAACGGCTTAGATCCCGACTCCATCGAATTTGAGCCTGTGTGAAATTACTATTCACCTTCCCACTTGTCCGACATTCGCATAGTCCCCTTCCTTCTTCTTCACATGGGGCGTTCTTGAAGGTGCCATAGGAAAGATTACACAAGCGATGTGCCGGCGTGAAAATCAGACAAGGTCCAAGTCAGTATACCCAACCGGTAAGACCTGAACACTTCTGAGGGTTTCCGAGACGTTGCTGGTGTTCTATTCACTATCTCCGGATACTGTCGCGTCAATGTCGTGATGCGACTGCGGGACCGTGGGACAAAAACAAGAGAACTACAAAGGGCTACTCGTGTCGCCGAGAAGAACCTAAATCACCAATCAGATTTGCTTAGTCAAGTACCCTGTTCCGCCAATCAGACTTTCTTATTTCATTATATATGAGCAGCAACTCATCATGATCAGAAAACTCATCTCTACTCTATTAAAGTGAAGCTGAGTACTGTAAGGATCTTCTGAAAAACAAAACTGATGTTTCGTGACAATTTTGCTGAGAATTCTGATATTTTATGTAGTTCAAGCTGGAAGGTGATTCAAATTCTTCTCGGCGACAAGAGTAGAGCAAAATACGGCGCTAGTGAGCTGATACCTCGGCACAATAACGACGCGCCTGAGCGCGTCTCCCTGGAATTTGTTCAGTGTGAATGGTCTCCTACAATTTTACTTTACTCTTATCATACCACAAGTCAAAAATGGATGAACTCGGCTCCCAGGAAATCACTCAGGAAACACCCGCCGAAGACATATTCATCGCGCCCTCAATCCACGCACAAGAGATATTCGCCGGAACTTCCTACACCCATCACACCCCAATCCCCGAAGCAATCGCCAAAGACCTATCCACAGAATGCGTCCTAGGCGTCGACGAAGCCGGCAGAGGCCCAGTCCTCGGTCCTCAATCTCCTCTCCTCTACATTCTCAAAACCCAATGTTAACACTATCTCTAGGCCCGATGGTCTACGGCCTCCTCTACCTCCCACTCCCCTCCCACCGCTCCCTCCTCGCCCAAACCCACCACTTCGACGACTCCAAGGTCCTCACCCCCGCCGTCCGCTCCGCCCTCATGCAAGCGCTCTGCACGTCCGGCACAGACTTGTTCCAGACCTGCGGCTGGGCAACGCGCGTAATGTCCGCTCGGGATATCTCTTCGGGGATGCTAAAGCCGGCGGGGACGTACAATCTCAATGCTCAGGCCATGGATGCGACGATTGAGCTGATCAAGGACGTTTTCGCAAAGGGCGTGAATGTGACGGAGATCTATATTGATACGATTGGGAGTCCGGCGGTGTATCAGAAGAAGCTGGAAAGGGTTTTTCCAACCACGATGATTACGGTGGCGAAGAAGGCGGATTCGCTGTATCCTTGTGTCTCTGCTGCTTCGGTTTGTGCTAAAGTCACGAGAGATGCTGCGTTAGAGGTTTGCTATCACTCTTACACTTCTTCGGCCCCTCCAAGCGCGGAGCAACCCAAAGTCTCCGCACAAGGCTGGGGCTCGGGGTATCCTTCTGATGCAAAGTGTACTACCTGGCTGAGAGGAAACATGAACCCCGTGTTTGGCTGGGGCTCTGAGTGCCGCTTTAGCTGGGGTACTGCCAAAGATTTGCTCGAGAGTAAGGGGAGTGGCGTCAAGGTCGACTGGCCAATGCCGGATGATGGCGAGCGAGGGATGAGGGTGACGGACTTTTTCTTGAGTGCGCCGAGCACGGGAGAGGGGGAGGAGGCGAGCGAGTTGGCGAATTGGTTCGGGAGACCGGCTGCTGAGAGTGTGTTATAAAGAAGCTGTAGCCGACAACTTCTGAAATTTTTTTCCGGTATAAGTAGCAGCTTTTGCTTTCACCTGATGTCGGGGGGCACATTATCGCGGTACACGAGAGGAGCCAAATCTCTGCGGGCTAAGCTTCGCAAAGGTTCAGAAAAGAAAGCGCCAACACTCCTCCAGAAGACATCTGCAGCCACGGAGTCTTCGCTCCCCGTTCCCCCCTACCAAGAATGGAAGGACTGGGCAGGACCAATGCTAGGCGTCGTCGGGTACTCTGAGGGCAAAGTGTCCAGCATGAGGAATTAGGAGTCGTATTTGGGTTGTTCAAGTCATCGGTGTAGAATGGAAAGCTCAGCAACGGTTATGATGGAAGTTTGGCGGATGCGATCTGTGCTAGGATATTCGAGTTCGATACCGGAACTGAGTAGAATTTTTAACTAAATAAATTAGGTTTTTATCGGAGATAGTGATTGCGAATTTCTTGGAGCAAAGCCGTTGAAGAACTGCTACGTAGGTCTTATATTAGGTAGTGAAAACACTACAAGTCTACCTAGTGATTATATTCATATCTGGACTCCAACCCATACACATATACAATGCCCGTGACGCCTTCCAAAAGCGCCGCTCAAGGAAATATACTTCATAAATGACAGAAATCTGGAAATGTAGGATGGATATCACGCCAGCCCCTAATCTCCGTACACCAGTAGATAGCCACAAGAAAAACAAGCGGCTGCGCCATCAAACACAATCCTACATCGAAGTAGTAGCAAAATGATACTCATCCCACAGATACTCATAATCCTCCACAATCGTCCCGACCATATCCAATAAAGGCTTCCCCTTCATCCTATCCGTGAAACTCGAAATCCACCCCCTCGTAAAATCCTCATAAAACACCCCCCTCATCACCCACCAACCCAACCCCCACCTCCTCTTCGCCATCTCCTCCCTCTCCAGCCCCGTCATCGCCCACGGCTGCCGCTGCAGTTCCCTCTTCTGCAACGCTCTCGTACCGACTTCAATCGCCAGGCCTAACATCCACGGCCGCCAATCGCGCTTGTTGTTTTGGAAGCGCTGCATCGCGAGCACGTAAATGACCGGGCGTAGGATGTAGAGATATTCGGCGAATTGGGCCTGCGGGGTTGTGAGGCGCCGGATCAGGGAGGGCGCGGGTTTAATGTCGTTGGCGCTGAGGACGCGGGTGCTGAGAAAGGCGGGTATAGAATTGTTCGGGGGAAGCGGTGGGAGCGGGGAGCCGGTCCTTGGCATTTTCCAGTCTTTGTCTGGGGAGTCTGGGTCGTCGGGGTTCTCGTCCAGAGGAAGTGAGCCTCTTTCTGCTAATGGGGGGCTGACGAGCATGCGCATGCCTGTTACCCGCAGCATGACGATTCTGCAGAGCGCTTTTAGGAATTCCATTATCACGACCAGCCGCCAGCGCAGCTTCTCGCCCCCGCGCCGCTTGGCGAACATTTCGCAGAGGAGCTCGGTGTATTGGATTGTTTGGAGGAGGAGAGCAGAACGGGCGTAGGGGCGGGATGTGCTGGTGAAGTGGGAGGTGTAACGGTTGTGCGGGGATGGGTGGGGTGTGGGTTGGCGGAGGAGGGAGGTGTGGTAGAGTGAGAGGATTTGGATACTTGTGTGGACTAAGCAGCTTGTTAGTTGGCGGAAATGTCTGGGAGGATGAGGCATGTACGGGATTCGGAGGCGAGTTCTGACTCGCGGAAACGGCCTGGATAGAAGTTAGCTGTGACCGCTTGAACGAAGGCAGGTAGTTGAAGAAAGATTTTGTTGGCCGGCATGGACAGGAGAAGACAACCAACCGGGTATTATATACGTCAAAGAACGGAGAGCGGATTCTATCTGTGAGACTTGGCCTGCATTTTTGGTGACGAATTCTTCATATGATCTCAGCCATGTCGGAGGTATCGAGATGACGGCGGGGATTTGCGATTGGGCTTGCTTGTAGAGATTCCTCATTGCACCCGTAGAGCGCCCAACGGCCATGATGACAGATTTTAAGCAGATCTAGGGGAGGAGGATGGAATGAACAGAGTCACTGTCACGCCGATGTCACTTCTAATGGAGGTTGTCGCGACCGCGATGCCGAGGCTCAAATTCGGCCCTGCAGGAATCTTGGCGATTATCAAACCCTAAGGGAGACATCATATGTTACTTCCTTTCAGCGCACATTTCGCGGCTTCACATTTTATATGGTTGGGAAAATATGTAGGAATGCAGTGGAAGTTCCTATGCTCGGTCTTCTCTACACAAGGACGGCAAAAGATAGTAAAATGTTTTAAATTCCTCAAAAGGCAACGAGATGGCTATGCATGTTTTCTATCTAGATACTCCATCGGGATCCCGAACATGTGGTATGGTTAACTTAGACGTTGACTCGATAGTAGAACATGAGCGACTCATAGAACCTTGTGAAACTCGTTAGGAAAGCACCAAAGGCACTGTCGAATTGCGTGCGAGGTATGGATGAAGAAGCACTGCGTAGAAGTGGGCTGGAAGAATTATGAATTGTGGTGATATGGAGGTTGGGTACCTTGCAAGGTGCTTTTCATTTGCGTCGAGTTTTGCCATGATCGATACTTCGACCTGGTGATTTAGTCGAGTCGCTTCATGATCATGAGATATTAGAAAAGTGAATGCTTTATAGCAGCAAAGTTTTTCCTAATGCATTCGTGTGGTATTAGCAATATCGAACGTGGGGCAAGAACTGTTACTCGTCAAGGATTCATCCTTTTATTACCTCAATGTATTTAGCCAATACAACAAGTGGAATCTCCAGAATCCAATACCATCCTAATCGAACCTGATAGCAGCAAGTTCTAGGTTGATGGCTATAGGGATGGATGGTGTCTCTAACCGTTCCGTGCGCAGCGCAAGACGAGGTTGGTAACGTTACTGCCAAAATCTTCTGAAATGATTTCAAGGCAGATCGGCCCATGATCATGTAAAGCTGAGAGTAAGCTATCTCTTTCAAAGTTGTACCGGAAAACTAGACAGACTTCCATGCTCGTAAGCTGATCGCGCTGCGTTGGCCATAAGTCTAAATCGACGATTAGCATCTTCTACTATCAGAACATCGCACTTTTAGCTAGGGATCCGCATTCAAATTACAGATCATTGTGCAAATGCGAGTTTCCCTCAAATTGCCAGTTGTTTGAACACATGTTGTCTATGTCAGGTAGTAATAGATACACGATGCAATCCGAGTAAGCGGAGACTTAAAGCAGTTGAGAAATTTTCTATTGACCCGTCTGCCGCATCTAGGCTTAAGAAGCGACATTGGAGATCAGCACGTATGATTGATCAGGCCCACCGTTATTGACATGAAGTTAAAAACTCATCATCTCTGATGCCGGAAACCATTAGGTTACTTTGAACGACCGACAGATACTGAACAATTCAGATGGTAGTAATTGCCCATGAGGGTTTCTTGAAAGGCGCTTTCTCCACGGGCGCTAAAGGAAGCTCATGAACTGACGGACTGATTGACTACTAAAACGTACGTAGGATGACAAGTGAGACACCGCAACGGACCGCCAGCAACTTGGCATCAGTCTAGCTGAAGATGTGGGAAGCTTTCAGTTCCAAGACCGGGCGCTGTGGCGGATATAGAGTACTGCCCGCGCTTGGATAGGTACTTTCCAAGACGAGCGCTTGATTAATGGATCTTTGGCTGGCTGGAACAGCGAATGCCAAGGGAATCTTCAAGCGCATTCCACTCCGTTCTCCTCGGAAGGACACTGCAACACCTTGCGTCAAAGTAGGGGTATTGTCAATTGTACGGTATTGTAACGCCATCTTGATTACGCTATATGTTCATTGGATACAAAGTAATCCAATCAGTGCTGGATTCCTGATACCAGGGGTTGTGAGAGGCCAACGAGTTTCTGAGCGGTTTCAGCTTCTAGTCCTGGCTTGTCGAGCGAACGAGCCTCGTATTAATCATTGATCAACTACCTGATGTACGAGTAATTCCACAGAGATTACTCGTCCGAGTCGTGTTGCTCGTATCACGCTAATGGCATTCCTCCCGGTAATGGTACACTAATGCACTCGTACTTTATCCGTGGACTGCAGACGGAGTTTGATCGGCGGATCCACTTGATACATGCCAAGCGTGTGGAGACTGTGCCCATAAATCTACGTGTTGAGAGCTGGTGATGATAATACCAACCTCACCATCTGCTCTGTCCTTCAAACCACCCTGAATCATCCTCGATGGGTGAAGAGTTGGCATGCTAAGGCACGTTGCTGCCAAACAATCACCGCCCTTCCTGGTCTATTATTTCGATCAATTTCAAAAAACGAAGTCATCTACGCAAAGTTGGGAAGCGACGGGGGCTAGCGTCGTGCGATCAAGCCCGCCATGAAGTCGAATGGGCCTCGAGATATCAGATGGGTTGAGGTACATTTCTGTTCGCGTAGTAAGTTGTTCGGCAGTGCTAATGTTGAGTAGGGGCTCAGGGGCATCAGCGCGGCCACGATCGTCACAAGCCATCTTTTCCCTTCCTTCGACCCCATGCTCCGTGCAGCTTCCATGTCCGATGGCACGCCTCCTACATTCCTTCAACTACCTGTCGTTCGCCTCATCTGCTCCGGTCGTGCGAGTCTCTCCTTCTTCTTCCTTCTCACTGGCTTCGTCAACTCCCTTGGCTTTCTCAAGCAGGTGCGAGCGGGGAACCAAAATACCGCGTTGCAGCGTTTAGCAAAAAGTGCATATCGACGGATCGGAAGACTCATCCTGCCAGCGACAGTAGCAACAACGGTCAGCTGGGTGCTCTGCCAATTGGGTGCCTATCGACTGGCAAGGGAGGGCGACGTCAACTGGTTTCGCGACATCAGCCCACAACAAAGCCCCAATCTGTCAGCTGGAATATGGGACCTGTTGAAAAATATATTCAAGACATGGAGCGAAGCAAGTAATGACTATGACAAAGTGCAATGGAATTTATTCTTTTTATTAAAAGCGTCTATGGTGGTATACATACTACTACTCATGACCACATACCTCACACCAAGATCTCGAAAAATATGCATTCTGATATACTACATGTATGGCTGGACCAGTGGTGACTGTAAGTTGAGCAGGAAGCCCTCGGTCACAAGCAAGTATGCTAACCGAAAAAAGCATTAATCACCATGAATGTCAGTGCAGGGATATTTCTGGCCGAAGTATATTTCGATCAAGCGGAAAATGAAGAGAAAGACCCGGAACCCCCAAGCCAATGGAAATTCTGGCCTACCCTACTACTTGCGGCCGGCCTCGTAACAGCTGGGTACCCAGAGGACCATACCGACTGGACTGCATGGTCGTTGTTTCTCCAGAATCTTGGGGAAACGTTGTTCCGGGATGTTCCCGAATTGTCAAGAAAATGGGGCTCCGTTGGTGGATCCTTCATTATTCTTGGAGTCATGTATTTGCCAGCTGTACAATATGCATTGTCACATCGCTTCCTAGTCTGGATGGGCAAGGTCAGCTTCTCTGTCTTTCTGATCCACTCTTTCCTGATAAGAAGTGTTCTTTGCTGGATGTTGTTTTGGAACTCTGAGGCCCCAGAGTGGGAAGAGGAAGACGGGACCGTAATGGTCGGCCGTTTGCCTCACGTTCGCGGTTTCAGGTGTGCGATTATCATCGCCATCTTTTTCACCATTGTGTACTATATGGCACACCTGTGGACTCTTTATGTGGAGTCGCGGTGCGCTCAAGCGGTTCAATGGATCGAGGACAAGATGTCCAGCGAGGATCCCCAGTCGGGAAGGATTGTAAATCCGGTTTGACAACTTTACGTACGGGTTGGCATGTTCAACTTTTTATACCAAATTTTCATTCAGGAAGTAGAATTTCAGACGGTCTACAGGGTCAAGCGAATTAGGCGCATTCATGTACCAACAGTACAATACATGGAGGGATTAGTCCTATCTTCATCGAGACTGCCATACTTTCTACAGCTTCGCTATACCAAGGTGGTTTGGCTCTATCACCCCTAACCAACATATTAACTTCTTGATAACTAAGGAGACGCGAGAGAGAGCGAGACTTTGGTTGAACCAGCACTAAGTGTACGATGCTGGGGATGTCGATATTCGACGACTCAGGTATCAAATGAAGAATTCCTCGGCATATCTACATGAGATTATGGGGCAGAATTATCAAGCTTCCTTCGAAAGTTTACGATGAGCTTGCACTAAGAAGAACTCAGTCAGAGATGAAAAACTGTGCTGCATCATGTCTTAGTCTTTGGTCTATTAAGGAAAGTACTTTTGATTTCTGTATACAACTAAAATTCAGGCACAAATATTTCAAGTGTGAGATGTAGGAAATTGCCGCTAGTGCCCTAGTTGCGAAAGGCGATTGTTGTGGTGAAATATCTGGAGATACCCCTATCGGCTGAAGGAAACGTTCAACGAAATAGAGAACACATTGCTAAGCAATAAGCCCGTTACGAGCCCAATGTGGAGCCGACGGAATGTCATATCGCGAAACCTCCCGTCGACGGTCGTCGGAAGAAAGTCGCTTTATCCGCAAACGTCCATCTCTTTCGGGTTGTTAAAAATAGATCTACAATTTTCATACAGCTTATAGCGGCTCCTCAGTGATTTTAGCGATGGACGTCGCGATATCCCCAGGCCCTGTGGGTAGACATGTTATCAGGTAAAATGTTCAGTGTGAAGAAAGGGGTGGATCCTTCCCGCACCTCTTGTCTAGTGGATCCAACTAGCAAGCCTCTGTGTCTCATTACCAACCGTTCTGTTGGGGTCGTAGGCTGTACGCCATCCTGAGAGATCTCACCACTTTATGCAGTATTGCACTTGCAACCATTGCTGTAGTGAGCGAAAGTGGTAAGAATGTCTTCAAAGACACCTCGTCCAATCTTCTAAGCAGAGCAAGTGCACCAAGTAACCAACATAAAGCAGTAGCTCTCAGGAGGTTCTGGTACTGACTTTCATTGTTCTGGCGGTGGAAAACATTGCTGCTAGACTGTACGTGAGGCATGCCGCAGCGAAAATGGCCGGTGATGGGTCGCGAGCACATAGGAAAATTTGCGAGTTTGAAAACTGGAATGATGGATTAGCGGCTGGGGCTCTAAATCATAGAGCTATAATTTACTTTGCACACTGAGCTGTGTGTAGCTGGCCATAATGAGAGCACTGGGAATCTGAGCAATGAATACGAGCAAAGCAAAGATCTTGCTCAGCTTAAATTGACTCTCGAGCGGAAACTCCATCAACGTGGGGGACCCGAGAGGGAGTTCTGGCCAGAACAAATGCCGATCGAGTCTTTACACCGTCTTCGCCAGGAAGCAGTAGGGCTTGCGTCGCTGGCATATTCAAGTCCTTGAAGGCTGTTGCTAGCAGTATTGCTCGCTTGAAGTACGGGGATAAAGAGGTCTTGGGGGAGTTACTTCCCTGTGCACAATACCCCTTCTCATCCAGCCCGAACTCCTCCTGAGTCAGATCACCATCGAATGGTCTACAGCATGGGTTGCTCACGCATGCAATGGAGCCTTCTGGTTCCCAGCGGCGGTGGCCGCAATGGCATCTTGTTGAGATAAGGATAGTATCAGATATTGTCAGTACACCTTTGATTGAAAGGCGACTCCGATGTGTAATCTAAAAAGCAAGCAGTAAGAGTCACCTCCCGAGACGTCCAGAAATGTTTTACTTTGGAAAGTATGGTAATTCAACATATGCGTGTTTTTCTTTTGGACTTCGCAGGTAAAGGAGTTCGGGTCGAAGTGATCTCGCACAGGTAGAGGAATTCGAATGTGTAAAGACGTCTGACAGCCGCAGCCGTTTCCCGAATAAGGTTACATTGAAAGCCAGTATTCCAAACACTTGTCTTCACCCAAATTGTCTTTTCTTCCTTTACCTATCAAATTGTTTTCTTTATGATTACAGTGGCGCCAAGACTTTGGAGACTTGACAAAGCTGATTGCAGAAGCACACAAGAGGTCGAAAGTCAGCTTTCTACAACCTGACCTGACTAGCCTGGATGTCAGTCTCACAGCTGAGTCTCGGAAACCGTCGAGTAATGGGTGAAAATTCTGCACGAGGCACTGAAGAGGTTATGAAGAAATTGGTTGACACAACGATCAGGTAAGATTCCTCTTTCCAGAGGCGTCGATTGAACAGCCAGACTGAGTATCACAGGCATGCAATAGGGGTCTTCCTACTCTTTTCTACTATAATCGCCAGCTTCAACTCCCTGCAATCACGTAATCCTTCTGCCGGAAAGCTCTACTTCGCGTTTCTTCTCGGCTGTGTGTCGGCCCTACCAACTGAAGGCAACGGAACGTGAGGCTCTGCGGTAGAGGGATGGTGACTCGACTGGTCTTACCACGACATGGATTTCGGGTTTGTCATTCATCTTATTTGGCTTGGGTGTCTGTATCTTAGTAATACTACTGCTCCGAAAACTTGGACCGTTGCGTGTTAGTGGTCTCATGATGGCTATATGGGGTTACGTGGACATCACCGTCAGTGATGATGAGGCCACCACACCCGCCATCTTCTGGACGCAAGTCTTCCCTCATCCCCAACCCTTCCCCTTCTACTAACTTTCCGTACAGGGTACAAGCACTCGGAGCCTACTTTTCGATTTTTGTACGGCGGAGTGCAATTCCGCAAGTACGGCATGGGCCAGGGCTACGTCATCTTGATCGTTATCCTCGGGCTTCTCGTGGACTATGGCATCGCCCAAACTCTCCAAGCAAACGATAGCACCACGATCAGGAAGGAGTTGCTGCTGTTCCTCCCTCCGTCCCTTAGCCTAAACCTCTTTATCTGCACCTATTATGGTCATTATTATCATACTGAGGGCCTGCGATTTCATCATCATCGACGTCGTTACGGCAGGGATACGATTGAGGTGGCACAAGAGCCGCATTCGTTCGAGGAAGGTTTGAGACTCGAAGAAGGACGTCTTCATATGGCCTCACGCCCTCCTATAGATGAGCGAAGCGTTGAAGATGCCCGATTGCCAGATAGAGGGCGCCACCGGCTTGACCCAGATTCACGTCGCCATCTGGTCAAAGGCCGTGCAGCCAAGTTATCATCCCTTCCCTCATAGATTATCGAAGAGACCTACCCAATACTGGTAACCCATTTTCCTTGGAGCAATCCCGCGGACACGGAGCAATATTCATGTCTTCAGTAGGTACAGACAAACAGTCACAAATGTACAATGCTAAGAAACAGACTTTCAAGTCATTAGCTCCTCCCTCGACTCCAGAGTCTGATCTGGCAGCCGGCAGAACAATGGGCATCGGGCGGCTAGATCCGGTAGACTTTTCTTTCTGTCTTACAAGAGGATCTTAGGTAGGATCGGAGGACACTGCAAAGTTCGGTAAATACCACCGAAACCTGTCGCGAATTTTCTTGTCATATATACGTTTATATACGTGACGCATGCATAGAAAGGACACCATGTATGTCTAGCCTTGACGTCGTCGTCGATTTAACATCAGCAGACTCGGCATTGGGGAGCACTGAGGTGCGTAAATATCAATTTATATTGATTGGAAAAATCCCACAATGGAAGGACTGTTGATACTTTCGAAGTGAGGTATGAATATCTTCCTCTCGCTTCTTCTATTACATAGATCCCGAATTCCACACCTAATCCAAAAGACCATCCAACCCCGGAAATTAGCCTCCTCGACCATCCGAAAACTTCACTCCTCATCCCCTAGTTCTCCCTCTTCAAAACCCCCTCCTCATCCCTAAATTCTCCCTCTTCAACCCCTCCATGGGCCTGTGCAACGAAGACGGTGTCAAGGGCTACTCCGCCATCGCCAAAACAGTCTCTATAATCTCATCAAAGCGGCATCACGTTCCGGTCCGCCATCTCCAAATATCGCCCCTACCAATCAAAGTTGTGATTATTTCTAATAGCCCTCAGCTGCGACACCCATCTCCCGATATCAACCAAGCTAGTCCCCTGCTTCAAAATTCGCTTCTCAAAGCCCCAATGAATTCCCGGAATGTCTAGGGCTCGGAAAATCTTAACAGCAGACTGCGTTCTCCTTTCGAGCAAATTTTCCATTACTTCAATGTTCATCATGTTAAGATTTGATCTCATTGATCTGAACGGCTCCAACTCCTACGTGACCGCTCAGTACGCCAGTCTAATCTGCTGGCTTGACCTCCAAGCACACACGTACCCCGACGCCGTCTCGTCCTCCACATCGACGGCGGCCGCGGGCACGATTTAGTAAAGTTTGTAAAGCGGCATCCAAGCTTAGCACATTTCGTCATCCTACAGCATCTTCCGCAGACCATCAACGACAATTGGCTGCACGGCGCTAGCGAGCGCGTGGAGATGATGCAACATGATTTCTGTTGAAATATGCGATACATACCTGAATACGCTACATTATAGTAGCGCAAGCTTTTATAGCCTAGATGCATTTTGACAATTTCCTCACACCACAGCCCTGTGAAAGGCTCATTCATTTAATCTCTCTTACCCCCATAATCCCCTACCTGGGCTTTAGTGGTTTCGAAAATGGGGTTCCGGGTTTGTGTATCGTGAGACTGGGAGTGTTGCAAAGGGGGCCGGCATGATATCATGGGTAGGAGCGAAGTCTTCTTCGTCATCTAAAAGTCATTTCCAGAACTTGGCCATCAAGTCCATGCGGTTTGTGGTCTGTTGTACTTGCTTGTTTCAACCATGTTCTTGATTTCCCCTATAAGAGCAGGAAGCTTATGCTTCGGTGCGGAGAGTGCCGAGATCAAAGATGTTTGGGGAAGTAGACAGTATCATATGGACTGATATTCTTTGATTGCTCATCGGGGGAAGGAAGACTTGAACAATTTTCTCTTATTCCGGTTCTGGGTAAGGGCTACCTGGGATGAAATCACTGTAGAGGTTTATGTATTCCGCCCCCTTGACTCGGAGAAAATCATGAAGGTCATATGAAGATCATCGGAGAATCTTGTAAGCCGTTCGGCATATTTTATATATATTCACACCCGGGGATTGTTATTAGCTTTTCGGTCAGTATTTGGATACTGCGAAGAAAGAAAGGACGATTAGGGATCCTTAGAGAGAGCAAGAAAACAGTATCGCAAGAATTGAGGAGAATATTATGACTATAATAAACCGCCACCCGAGTGTGTTTCCGCCTGATTATCACAGATGATTTTATGGAGAGCTTAGGAAGCCTGGCGTGAAATAAAGAGAAAGGAAATGGAAGGTAACGACTATTAGCATTCGAGGGTTGCGGTATCAGCTTGATACTTCTAGGCTTTCTAGGTTGATCTGTGAGGTTATGGATATAGCTGTGGCGAAATTTCTTGGGAAGCAGTAGTTTGCAATGTCTTTAGAATTAAAGGAGTATGTTCCTCGAGGATTCGATGCGTTGTAGTCCAAGTGCTTCCCTCTTTTCTTGTGAGCTGGGATATCCCTGAACATACATTTTAAGGATCCCTACCAATCCGAGACCTCTTTAATTGTCTTTCTGGTGATGCTTACTTTGCACACTGCAATTGTAGAGTAGATGTCCCTAGCGCTAAATTCTTTCCACCCCTAGTCGACCTCGTGCTCCATATCAAATTCATAAATTCTATTCGGCCTTCGCTCGTGGCCCAGGGAATAGAAGCAAATTTATAAGCGTCATCAGTAATCGTAAATAAGCATATCCACCACCCTTTTCCATCCCCTCTCCTCTTACTTTAAAAACCCCCCATCAAGACTTTCTCACCCCAACTCACCTCCTCCTTCTCCTCCTTTCTCTTCCCCCTAATGTCCTCCCCTCCCCATGTCTCTCCTCCCACTCACTTCCTCCGTCTTCAAGATCCCTCGCAAATCTCCCCATATCCTGATGGCTCCTCATCTCCTCGAAGCGCCCGCCCAGATCTCCATCTTGACGATAGTAGGCTATGGGGGGATCTTCGTCATAGGAGGATTGACGTTGGTGGCGACGATGACGGGAGGAGTGGGG
>JAABUO010004394.1_pt1 | contig 16620 bp, 10 predicted proteins | sample 5559291 | NCBI WGS metagenome assembly JAABUO01 (sample SAMN10711878, study PRJNA513372) | rock metagenome | isolation source: Antarctica rocks | place: Antarctica: Victoria Land, Finger Mt sud
TGAGGCCAATTATAGTGTTCTGCATGGAACGACGCCGGAGGGTGAGTATGATGTGAAGAATGGGTGGGACGTCAGTAGTTTCCTGACATTTGGGTTTGGAGGGGGTGGAGGTAATGGGAGTCTTTCGCGGTAGGGGGGTTGAGGGTTTATTGGGTTGTGAACGGTAAGGCGTTTTGCGGAGATACATAGGGGAGTTCTGTGAACATAAGGAGCTTGGGCTTGAAGAGCTCCGCGGCAGTAAAAATCCTCTTTTGCAATTATATGAAATTTAATTTTCCATTTCCTCGACTCCATTATCACACTCCCGAAACTTTCAAAAAATCATCCAATTGAACGCATCTACTTTCCTCGTCTCACAAAATCACATCATTAACCCCCCTTATCTCCTTCGCTTTTCTTTTCTTTTCTTATCTCTAATAAATTTTTGAACGTTTAAAATTTTTGAGAAGAGAAGTGCGAAAAAAAGTGACGTCTTTTGCAACAAGAGAGCTGGAGGAGAGATTTTTATCAAGTCATGAAGTATGAAGCGAAGCATTCTGCAATGATGGACAAGAAAGTTCTTGTAAATTCTTCATATTTAACCTTGAACCTTGAATACCTCTACACGCACTTAATAAATTCGCTCTTCGTCGTTTCTCATTCTCTACTTCGCACTACTATTACTCTAGTCCCCCCTTCCTTCAGCCTTCACTCCCCCATCCCAGATTTCCAACCCTAACCCACAATCACCACCACCACCACCACCCTTCCTCCCCATTGCTATCCCCATTCCTATCCTCCGCACCCTCTACTTCCTTTACCTCCACCACCTTGAACCCCTCATCCCCATCTCCCGCCTCCTCATCCAGTGCATCCCCGGCTGCTTTCTTCGGCGCCTCAACCTCAATCTTGCCTAGGGGGCAGGGCGTGGTGTTTCCATGCGGCATTGGCTCTTGAGCTGTAGACCGCGGCTTCGGCTGCTGAACAGGGGGTTTTGGGTTGGGGGAAAGCTCCGACCCACCACTCCAGGATATCGCGCTCTGTACTTGCTCGCTCTCAAGTTTCTTCTCGGCGCTGCTGGATAGCGCACTCGGACTTTCCAGCTGCGTTCGCTGCAAATGTTGCGGCCGCTGGTTTTGCATAGTTTTCTTGACTGCTTTTCTTCGATTGTGCCAGCTGCGTTTTCGGTGTTTGTTGCGTGTGCGCTTCCATTCCCCCATGGTAGCTGGACTGGACATGTCCGACGTTTGCGAAGCTGGTGGCAGCGGTGTCGATTCCGCTGCGCCTTTCTCCACCTGCGCTTGTTTCTGCAACTGTTGCATCTGCTCCATTTTCCGCGCGCAAATCTCCGCCCTTCCGGCCTGGTATCCCATCTGAGATCCTGCATGCACAAACCGCTCGCCTCGACCTTCGCCCGCAGCTGATCTTCGTTTGCTCTCGTTTCTTTCTGCTTCGCTTGGTCTTGGTTTTGGATGTTGTTTTTGGGGGCGAATAAGCGATGCCGGTTGTTTTTGGTTGGATTGATGATAGCTCGCCACAAGAGCCTCTCTATTTTCTCCAGTTCTCCTGAGACTACGTTCCTGCCCCTGATTTTTGTCTTTCGCACTCTCCGCACACACGTTCTTGTTTGTTATCTGCTGCATCTGCGCCTTGCACCGAATCTCTAAAGCTTTACACTCGCTTCCTTCGTTCGTTCCAGCTGCTGCCGTAATTGCTGCTTTCGTATTTCTTCAGCACGCCATTGCGCTTTCTCTTGCTGCGTTAGCGTCCAGTAGGCCTGGGTGGTTTCTGCGGGTTGAAGGGTGGGAAGGTGAGGATGCTTAGTGGGTTCTGTTGTGTGCGGTGGGTTGAGAAGGTCCCGGTTTGGTATCGGTGGTGGTTCCACAGCTTTTTTCGAAGACTTATGGGTCCCCACTGCATTGATCGAGTCCATCAATTTTCTTAACCAGCTCCTGCGTTGCGTGGCTTGATTCTTTCACATTTTCCACATATGATTTTAGTGCCTCGCAGACTTTCAAGCCCGCCTCGAGATTTGTGTGCGTTTGTTTGAGCAGGTGCAACGTTTCGGCCTCGTCATGGGGGTTTGGGAGCACGAGGTCGCCGTCGATATTCTTTATGCACCGGCGCCAAGGCTCGCACCATTTTCGTGTATCTATATCTATCGCTGTCAGTTATCCAAACACCTTTGTTGTATTTTCAAGTTGGGACTCACGCTCCAAGCCCAAAGGGATGGGTGATATTGAGGGTGGGCAGCTGATGGTGGTGAAGTCAGTTAGTGCTAGCCATACCGGCACGGGAAATATGTTCGTCGATGAAGAGAGGCAAACTTTCGTTCGTTTGATGGTTAGGTGGCTCTGAATGCTCGTTGATGACGTGTTGCATCTGTTGCGTCAAGCTCTTCCATGGTGTTTCCTTTTTGACGTTGAAGTTGGGGGTGGGAGATTTTTAATGCGCAGGAGGGGCTGTATGCTGATAGTGCGGTGGTTTGCTGCTAGCCGTGGTGGCTAGGGGAATGATGTCGCCGCCGCCCATGGCAAGGGAGTTGGTAGCGGCCTGGCTAGCTGCAACAGAGTTCGTGGGGGTGTGGTTGATTTTGAGTAGGGTGGAATGGTGGGGTTTGATGATGTGATGTGAAGAAGTCGATGGAAGTCGAGGGAGGATGGTGGTGATGTTGGTGATGCGAGATACTTTAAGGATGGAAGAGCAGGAAAGAAAGGCCCTGTAGTGCGGTATTTAAGAACTCATACGCGAGAAACGAACGACACACCAGTCAGACAGATCCACATGACATTTTTACAGGAACAACTCTTTGCCACTGAGAACGAGTGAAAGAGTGGAAGCAATAGAAGGGGAATTGATTGGTGAGGAAAAGCCAGGAGTCATTTGATACTTACTATATCAATGGTGGAAGAAAGCGTGAAGGATAGGGTTTGAAGTTGGCAAGAGAAATACGAGTCAGGCGGTTGTATACAGAACAGGCTCCGTTGTGTATTAGAGAAAGATGAATTTCCAGCCTACAGCGAAAGGACCCACTATCCCCACTCCCCGCACCCTCTCCAAACCCATACGTCTGGAAACTAGTCAGGGAAAAGCGAAGGGAATGAGAATGGAAGTACTCATGTGTTTGTGTGAGATGGGGAAGTGATGCGTTAAATAGGGGTAGTTGACTTGCTGAAATTTGGAAGAGTATGATGGAAATTGAAACATTTCACTTGATATGAACGCAGAGAAAGAACTTTACTGCATGGCTTTTCCCCCATAGCTCAGCCTGCGAAATATATGCTTGTTGACCTTGAAAAGGCAACAGCTTGCACTTCACACTTCACGCTTGGCACAATCCAGATGCAAACATGCATTCGAGCCGTAGCCTGCATAGATGCCCTAACACACAGAACCGCGACCCTCCTCCTTCCCTAATTCTTCTTCTGTTGGCTCTCCTTGAGCACTTTCTTCACAATCTTCTGCTCCTCGATCAAAAACGCCCTGACCACTCTATCTTTAACACAATTCGAACATCTTGATCCCCCGTACGCGCGCTGGACGGTTTTCTTGGGCTTGGAGATGGCGGCGTATCCACGGGGGCGGAGGGCGGGGATCTATATTTGTGAATATTAGCACCTCTTTTCGCGGGATGCCGGTGCATATTTAGGATATGAGTTGGTGGGTAGGGAGAGGAGAGGGACGCCTACGCCTGGAAGTTTAATGCCACAGTCACCGCATTTGGGGGGGCTACCGCGTTTCTTAATGTGCTGGTATTGGAGTTTTCCGCCTGGGGTTTTGATGACACGGACTTTGTTGGAGCGGGTGTTGTACCTAGACGCCATGTGAACGATCAGTCATGGCCGTACATTTAGAGAGCATTTCCATGGGAGAGGGGGAGAGATCGTGACGGCGGCGGTGACTTGGGGTTCTTACGGATTCCTCCGGCGCTGTTGAAATAATGCTGTTAGCTGGCGCTCTTCTTGGGAAAGAATGCAGTGAAATTTACGTATGCCAATCTGGTAGTCATGGTGAGATGTAAGGTTAATCAGTCGATTGTCAGGCCAAAATTTCGAGATTGGCGGTTGTGTGTCGCAGGCTTTCGGCTAAGCGAAATATTAGTCTTAGATAATTATAGGGTGGCATTTAGCGTTGCGGCTCTCATCTATCGAAACTATCTTGTGCGTATCTCGAGACCCGTAAGTCTCAGTGGATCACGACTCGAGAAGCTTGTATATCTACATATACTTCGATTTACCAAGAGCAACATCACTGAAGACTCATTACCATGTCCAATCTCCCACCTCCACCGCCACCAGGATGGGGAGTAAAGCCCCCCTCCATGTCCTCTGCTCCACCTCCTCCTGGGTACCAGCCACCATTGGGTCCGCAAGCCGCCAAATTCGCGCAGAAAAAGAAGGAATGGCTACGCTCACAGCGGAATCGTTTCGGCGAGAAACGAAAAGGAGGGTTTGTGGAGACTCAAAAAGCGGACATGCCACCAGAACATCTACGGAAGATCGTCAAGGACATCGGAGACGTGTCGCAGAAGAAATTCAGCAGCGACAAACGGAGTTATCTGGGAGCTTTGAAGTTCATGCCACACGCTGTTTTAAAGCTTTTAGAGAATATGCCGATGCCTTGGGAGTCTTCAAGGGAGGTCAAGGTGTTGTATCACGTCAACGGGTGTTTAACGATTGTCAACGAGATCCCGAGGGTTATTGAACCAGTATTTCATGCGCAATGGGCAACGATGTGGGTTTGCATGCGGAGGGAAAAGAGTGACAGGAGGCATTTCAAGAGGATGAGGTTCCCGCCTTTTGATGACGAAGAGCCGCCGTTGTCGTGGTCAGAAAACATCGAGGATGTGGAGCCTTTGGAGCCAATACAGATGGAGCTCGATGAGGTTGAGGATGGTCCAGTTTACGAATGGTTTTATGAACATCGACCGCTACTGGACACGCCTCATGTTAATGGCCCAAGCTACAAAGAGTGGAACTTGACACTCCCTCAGATGGCAACGCTTTACCGGCTAAGCCATCAGCTTCTGAGTGATCTTGTCGACAAGAACTACTTCCACATGTTCGATCTGAATAGCTTCCTGACAGCGAAAGCATTGAACGTGGCTATTCCTGGTGGTCCAAGATTCGAGCCTCTCTACAAGGACGTCGATCCTAACGATGAGGACTTCGGAGAGTTTAATGCAATCGACCGTATTATTTTCCGTGCTCCCATCAGAACCGAGTACCGTGTTGCTTTCCCATTTCTCTACAACTCCCTCCCTCGAAGTGTTAAGCTTTCTTGGTACTCATACCCACAAGTCGTCTACGTGCGCGCTGAGGACCCCAGTCTTCCTGCCTTCTATTTTGACCCTGTTATTAATCCAATATCTTCTCGCTCCGTAGCACCGAAAAATATTACGGTCAGCCATGAAGACGAGATATTCGGTTATGGTAACAATGAGGATGAGGAGTTCACTTTGCCTGGCAATATGGAGCCCTTCCTGGCGGACGAGGAGCTCTATACAAGTGAAACGTCATCTGCTATTGCACTCTGGTGGGCACCCTACCCCTTCGATCGTCGCTCCGGACGGATGGTACGCGCCCAAGATGTGCCGTTGGTCAAACAATGGTATCTGGAGCACTGCCCGCAGGGTCAGCCAGTTAAGGTCCGTGTATCGTATCAAAAGTTGCTCAAGACCTACGTATTGAACGAGCTACATCAAAAGAAGCCAAGAGCGCAGAACAAGCAAGACTTGATGAAGTCACTTCGATCCACCAAATTCTTCCAGCAAACTACCATTGATTGGGTTGAAGCAGGTCTTCAAGTTTGCCGTCAAGGTTTCAACATGCTGAATCTGCTCATTCACCGGAAGAATCTGACCTATTTGCACCTGGATTACAACTTCAACTTGAAGCCTGTAAAAACATTGACGACAAAGGAGCGCAAGAAGTCACGATTTGGGAATGCGTTCCACTTGATGCGTGAAATCTTGCGCCTGACCAAGCTGATTGTCGATGCTCAAGTCCAATACCGTCTTGGTAACATTGACGCTTTTCAGTTAGCAGACGGCATTCTCTACGCATTCAATCACGTTGGACAATTGACAGGCATGTACCGTTACAAGTACAAGCTCATGCATCAGATTCGGTCGTGCAAAGACTTGAAACATCTCATCTACTATCGTTTCAACTCGGGACCTGTAGGTAAAGGTCCTGGATGCGGGTTCTGGGCACCAGCATGGAGAGTGTGGCTGTTCTTTATGAGAGGTATTATCCCGTTGCTTGAGCGATGGCTTGGGAATCTGTTATCAAGACAATTCGAGGGACGCCACAGTAAGGGTGTGGCGAAAACTGTAACGAAGCAAAGAGTTGAGTCGCACTTTGATCTTGAGCTTCGGGCTTCTGTCATGGCCGATTTGATGGACATGATGCCCGAGGGTATCAAGCAAAGTAAGGTCAATACGGTATTGCAGCATCTGTCTGAAGCGTGGAGATGCTGGAAGAGTAACATACCTTGGAAAGTGCCTGGACTACCTGCGCCTATCGAGAACATCATTCTGCGATACGTCAAGAGCAAGGCTGATTGGTGGATATCTGTCGCACACTACAACCGTGAGCGTATAAGAAGAGGGGCAACAGTTGATAAAACTGTAGCGAAAAAGAACTTAGGGCGACTTACCCGACTGTGGTTGAAAGCTGAACAGGAGCGCCAGCACAACTACATGAAAGACGGTCCTTATGTTTCTTCTGAGGAGGCAGTCGCTATCTATACAACCACCGTCCATTGGCTTGAGTCAAGAAAGTATTCTCCTATACCATTCCCAGCAGTATCGTACAAGCACGACACCAAAATCTTGATCTTGGCTCTTGAGCGACTGAGGGAGGCTTACTCCGTGAAAGGTCGTCTAAATCAAAGCCAGAGAGAAGAGCTTGCTCTCATCGAGCAAGCCTACGATTCTCCCGGAACCACCCTTACCCGGATCAAGCGCTTTCTGCTCACCCAGCGAGCCTTCAAAGAAGTTGGTATTGATATGAACGATAACTACAGCAGCATCAATCCTGTATACGACATTGAACCAATAGAGAAGATTACGGACGCTTACCTTGATCAATATTTGTGGTACCAAGCAGACCAACGCCACTTGTTCCCGGCCTGGATTAAACCTTCAGATTCTGAGGTGCCGCCGCTCCTCACTTACAAGTGGGCCCAAGGTATCAACAACCTTGGCAATGTGTGGGAAACTGCAGACGGAGAGTGTAACGTCATGATTGAGACACAGCTCTCGAAGGTTTACGAGAAGATAGACCTTACACTCCTGAATCGTCTCATGCGTCTTATAATGGATCACAACCTTGCTGATTACATTTCCTCGAAGAACAATGTGCAGCTCAATTATAAGGATATGAACCACACCAACAGCTACGGAATGATTAGAGGTCTGCAATTCTCGGCCTTCGTTTTCCAGTACTACGGACTCGTGCTTGATCTCCTTTTACTTGGTCTGCAACGCGCTAGCGAGATTGCTGGTCCTCCTCAAAGCCCGAACGACTTCTTGCAATTCAGAGATCGTGGTACAGAGACCAAACATCCGATTCGTTTGTATACAAGATATATTGATCGTATTTGGGTCTTTTTAAGATTCTCCGCTGATGAATCGAGAGACCTCATTCAGCGCTTCTTGACGGAACAACCAGATCCGAACTTTGAAAATGTGATCGGCTACCGCAATAAGAAATGCTGGCCTCGAGATTCTAGGATGAGACTGATGAGGCATGATGTCAATCTCGGACGCGCAGTGTTCTGGGATTTGAAGAACAGATTGCCGAGATCAATCACGACCATTGAATGGGATGATACCTTTGCAAGCGTCTACAGTAGGGACAATCCGAACTTGTTGTTCTCGATGTGTGGGTTTGAAGTTCGCATATTACCAAAGATACGCAACCTCAATGAAGAGTTCCCAGTAAAGGACAGCGTGTGGTCTCTTGTGGACAACACGACGAAGGAGCGGACTGCGCATGCCTTCTTACAGGTCACGGAAGAGGATATTCAGAAGTTCAATAACCGTATCCGACAAATCCTGATGTCGTCAGGCTCCACTACTTTCACGAAGATTGCCAACAAGTGGAATACCAGTCTGATTGCGCTCTTCACATACTACCGAGAAGCTGCCGTGTCCACTGTGAACTTACTTGATACTATCGTCAAGTGCGAAACTAAGATACAGACTCGCGTCAAGATTGGGCTAAACTCTAAGATGCCTTCAAGGTTTCCACCTGCTGTCTTCTATACACCTAAGGAATTGGGCGGTCTTGGTATGATATCCGGTTCGCATATCCTCATTCCTACGAGTGACAAGCGATGGTCAAAGCAGACCGATACTGGTGTCACGCATTACCGCTCAGGAATGAGCCATGATGAGGAAACGCTCATCCCGAACATATTCCGCTATATCATCCCATGGGAGGCAGAGTTCATTGACTCTCAACGTGTGTGGACGGAATACTCGCAGAAGCGTCAAGAAGCTAACCAGCAAAACCGCCGACTGACTCTTGAAGACCTTGAGGACAGCTGGGATCGCGGTCTTCCGCGTATCAACACCCTTTTCCAGAAAGATAGAAGCACGCTGAGCTTCGATAAAGGTTTCAGGGCTCGAACTGAGTTCAAGACATACCAATTGATGAAGAGCAACCCCTTCTGGTGGACTAGCCAGAGGCATGACGGCAAGCTGTGGAACTTAAACGCTTATCGAACAGATGTTATCCAGGCACTTGGTGGTGTCGAGACCATTCTCGAGCACACGCTGTTCAAAGCCACCGCTTTCCCATCATGGGAAGGTCTTTTCTGGGAAAAAGCATCAGGTTTCGAGGAGTCCATGAAATTCAAGAAGCTTACGAATGCCCAACGTTCCGGTCTCAATCAGATTCCGAATCGTCGCTTCACCCTATGGTGGTCGCCAACAATCAATCGTGCCAATGTGTACGTGGGTTTCCAAGTACAACTAGATTTGACCGGAATCTTCTTGCACGGCAAGATCCCAACTCTCAAAATCTCCTTGATTCAAATTTTCCGTGCGCATTTGTGGCAGAAGATTCATGAGTCTGTTGTCATGGATCTGTGCCAGGTCTTTGATCAGGAGTTGGATCAGCTGGGTATCGAGACTGTACAGAAAGAGACGATCCATCCCCGAAAGTCTTACAAGATGAATAGCTCTTGTGCAGATATTCTACTCTTTGCCACCCACAAGTGGAACGTTACAAGACCGTCGATATTGTTTGATACGAAGGACATTACAGAGCCGACGACCACTAACAAGTTCTGGGTCGACGTTCAGCTTCGATATGGCGACTACGATTCCCACGATATCGAGCGGTATGTGCGCGCCAAGTACTTAGACTATACCACCGACAGCATGAGCATTTACCCATCCGCGACTGGTCTGATGATCGGTATCGATCTCGCTTACAACCTTTACTCGGCATATGGGCAATATTTCCCTGGGCTGAAGACCCTTGTTCAACAAGCCATGGCGAAGGTTATGAAAGCCAATCCCGCCCTGTATGTTCTGAGGGAACGTATCCGAAAGGGTCTCCAGTTATATGCATCAGAGAGCAATCAAGAGTTTCTTAACTCGCAGAATTACTCCGAGCTTTTCAGCAACCAGATCCAACTATTTATCGATGACACCAACGTCTACAGAGTCACGATCCATAAGACCTTCGAAGGTAATTTAACCACAAAACCTATAAACGGAGCAATCTTCATCTTTAACCCAAGAACGGGCCAGTTGTTCCTAAAAATCATTCACACCAGTGTTTGGGCTGGTCAAAAACGTCTTGGTCAATTGGCGAAATGGAAGACTGCAGAAGAAGTGGCGGCTTTAATTCGATCTTTCCCAGTTGAGGAGCAGCCGAAGCAGCTCATTGTTACGAGAAAGGGCTTGCTCGATCCCCTTGAAGTGCATCTGTTAGATTTCCCCAATATTTCGATCCGAGCTTCGGAGCTTCAACTACCTTTCCAGGCTGCAATGAAAGTTGAGAAGTTGGGTGATATGATTCTTCGCGCCACTGAGCCAAAGATGATGCTCTACAATCTCTACGACGACTGGCTCAAGACTATCTCATCCTACACTGCGTTTTCCAGACTCATTCTTATCCTACGTGCGTTGCATGTCAACCAAGATAAGACTAAGCTGCTGTTGAGACCTGACAAGACCGTAATCACCAAGGAACACCACATGTGGCCCTCGCTCTCTGATGAGGACTGGATTAAGGTTGAAGTGCAACTCAGAGACCTAATTCTCAACGACTATGGGAAGAAGAACAATGTCAATACCTCCAGCTTGACCAGTAGCGAAGTCCGTGATATCATCCTGGGCATGGAAATCAGTGCACCGTCAATGCAACGCCAACAAGCGGCCGAGATTGAAAAGCAGCAACAAGAGCAACAGCAGCTCACAGCTGTTACTACCAAGACTCAAAATGTCCACGGCGAAGATATTATCGTGACGACCACCTCCCAATTTGAGCAACAATCTTTCGCCTCGAAGACCGAATGGCGAACCCGAGCCATCGCCACCTCCAACCTCCGCACCCGTGCCAACAACATTTATGTTTCTTCCGATGATATCCGTGAAGACGGGCACTACACCTACATTATGCCGAAAAACATCCTCAAGCGCTTCATCACCATCGCCGATCTTCGTGTCCAGGTGGCTGGCTACCTTTACGGTAGCTCCCCACCTGACAACGATGAAGTTAAAGAGATCCGCACTATCGTCATGATCCCCCAAGTCGGTAATACCCGCGATGTGCAGCTCCCGTATCAACTCCCTCAGCACCCACAGCTTACTTCTATGGAACCCTTGGGTGTCATTCATACCATGTCTGGCAATGAGCCCCCTTACATGACCGCCGCAGACGTAACCCAGCACGCCCGCCTCATGGCCACACACTCAAGCTGGGACAAGAAAACCATTAGCATGACCGTCTCATTCACTCCTGGCTCTGTCTCCCTAGCTGCATGGGCGCTGACGCCCAATGGCTACAAATGGGGTGCGGAGAACAAAGATATGAGCAGCGAGCAGCCGCAGGGATTTTCGACGAGTATGGGAGAAAAGTGTCAGTTGTTGTTGAGTGACAAGATTAGAGGATACTTCTTGGTGCCCGAGGGGAATTTGTGGAATTACAGTTTCATGGGTAGCAGTTTTGGCAATGTGGAGAAGAAAGCAGTGTTTGTTAAGATGGATACGCCATTGGTGAGTCATTGTGATTGTCTCAAAATGACTCTCGCTAATTGTTGCTGTAGCCTTTCTATGCAGATCAGCATCGACCGTTGCATTTCCAAAACTTTGCGGAGCTGGAGGATATTTGGGTGGATAGGACGGATAACTTTGCCTAAGGGGTCGGAGGATGATAATGTAGCTAAGATTATGGGAGCAGGTAGCACTTAAGCACTGGGAAAGGAAGCATGGCTGGCGCTCGGATTTGCTGGGGAGTACGTGTTCCGGAAAAGGAGAATAAGGGACGATGTACGCACTGCGTACAGCTATCAAGTAGTGTAATTGATATATCTATTTAAACGTTGATGAATTCAACTTTGACTCGCAACGAATAATCTCGCAGACCCAATGAGCCCCGAATTCCAACCCCGGGTCATGCTCCTTGTTACTGTACCATAAATGGCAGGTATCAGTACCCCGCCTTCCCGCCGCCGCCAGGGTAAGCTCTTTGGTTTGATAACGGATAACGGCATTCCCAGACATGACAGCACTGTTAACTACCTATTCGAGTATTGATTTTAGCCAGAGATGACGCACAGAGTTGCATGGACCCGAATTGTCTGGCTGTACTGAAGCTTGATAAAAGTATCCTTATACCAAAACTTCTCGATTGAGACAATAGGGAATCAGTGTGCTAACAGTCCGAATGAACAGCAACGAGAAGGCCATCATGGCGGGCGAACGGACTCCGTTACTGCAGACGGTGGTCATCTCCCCCCAGCGACAGCGATACACCCACAGCACCATCCGGCGCTTCTGCACAGTCGCTCTCGCCAGCAATCTCATCGTCATCATCATCCTATTCCTCCTTCCTGCACAATGGCTTCCGGGAGGAAAAGAGGGAATGTCCGTATACTTTCCTGGCAAATCACCGCTTCCACATGCGGCGTGGCCCCAAAGCGAGGGGCTGTTGTATGAAGAGCTGCAGGAGATTCTCCAAACAACACCTCGAGCGGAAAAGGCTAGGGAGTGGAGCCAGTACTACACTGCTGGGCCTCATTTGGCGGGGAAAAACCTCAGTCAAGCGCTGTGGACGAGAGAGCGATGGCAGGAATTCGGTATGCAGGATTCGAGCATTGTGTCGTACGATGTCTATGTGAATTACCCTGCCGGCCATCGATTGGCCTTGTTAGAAAAAAGCAGTAAGAGCAAAGAAAATCTAGGAAAGCGAGAGGCGGAGACAAATAGCATAAGTGATTACAAGGTCAAATATGAGTGCAGTATGACAGAGGATGTTCTTGAAGAAGATCCGACTAGTGGATTGGACAATCGCATCCCAACGTTTCATGGGTATTCTGCAAGTGGCAATGTGACTGCGCAGTTTGTCTATGTGAATTTTGGTACATATCAAGATTTCGAGGATCTGGTAAAAGCAAACGTTAGTCTTGAAGGCAAAATCGCCATTGCGAAATATGGCGGCATCTTTAGAGGGCTTAAGGTCAAAAGAGCGCAAGAGCTTGGCATGGTCGGCACAGTCATCTATACCGATCCGCAGGAGGATGGAGAGGTTACGGAGGAAAATGGGTATAAGACCTATCCTGATGGCCCTGCGAGAAATCCTAGCAGCGTTCAGAGAGGCAGCGTGCAGTTTCTGAGTAAGCGTAATCGTGAGTATCAGATATCGACGACTACTAACGACTGCAGGCGTAGCTCCTGGAGATCCCACAACCCCAGGTTATCCCTCCAAGCCAGGCGTTCCTCGCCAAGAGGTTGGTCATGCAATTCCTAGCATTCCTTCTGTTCCCATTTCCTACACGGATGCCCTCCCGATTCTAAAAGCCTTGAATGGCCATGGTCCAAAGACCTCGGATTTCAACAAGTACTGGCAAGGTGGTGGTCTTGGATATAAAGGCGTCGAGTACAACATTGGCCCTTCCCCTGCAGGACTCGTACTCAATCTTGTCAACGAGCAAGACTACATAACGACCCCGATGTGGAATGTCATTGGTGTCATCAATGGAACCATCAAAGATGAAGTCGTTATTCTCGGAAACCATCGAGATGCCTGGATTGCCGGTGGTGCTGGTGACCCTAACAGCGGCTCCGCTGCCATGAACGAAGTCGTACGAAGTTTCGGCGCCGCCCTTGCTAAAGGCTGGAAGCCTCTCCGCACAATCGTGTTCGCCAGCTGGGACGGCGAAGAATACGGCCTCATCGGCTCCACGGAGTGGGTCGAAGATTTCCTTCCCTGGCTCTCCAAATCCGCCATCGCATACCTCAACGTCGACGTCGGCACCCGTGGTCCCCAATTCTCCGCCTCCGCCTCCCCCTTACTCAACAAAGCTCTCTACGAAGCCACCGCCCTGGTCCAGTCCCCTAATCAAACCATCGCCGGCCAAACCGTCCGCGACGTCTGGTTAGTATTTCGGAGTTATTTTTCCCCAATTCAGACAGCTTCTTGAATCGTACGATAAGTTTCGGGAGCAGCGACTCGTTTTTGTTTCTTGTTAAGTCTCTAGAGTTGTCTCGCAACTCTTTTTTCTTAAACAGTTGGAGATGCTGACTCCGAAACCATGACCAGGCCTGGCCGCATCGGCACCATGGGCTCCGGTTCGGATTTCACCGCCTTCCAAGACTTCGCCGGCATCCCCAGCGTCGACCTGGGCTTCGGCCCATCCCCCAATAGCCCCGTATACCACTACCACTCCAACTACGACAGCTTCGCCTGGATGGACAACTTCGGCGACAAGGAATGGCACTACCACATCGCCATCACAAAAGTGTGGTCCCTCTTCGCCGCCTCCCTGATCGAAACGCCCGTGCTGCGCCTAAACGCCACAGACTACGCCACCGGCCTCGCGACCTACCTCGCCTCCGTCAAAGACCTCACCGCGGCGTCTCCCCACACAAGCGTCAACGCCCTCGCCTTCCCCACCCTCGACGCCGCCATCACCGCCCTCCGCACCACGGCCACCGCCTTCGACGCCCGCGCCGCAGCCCTGGCGGAGAAAGTTAACGAGGATGTGCCGTGGTGGAAATGGTGGCAGAAAGTTAAACTATATGTCGAGATCATGAAAGTAAATACAAAGTACAAATATCTCGAACGCAAATTCTTGCACGAGCAAGGCTTGGATGGCAGAACCTGGTTCAAGCACGTTGTTTTTGCGCCGGGGATCTGGACCGGGTACGCGGGTGCGACGTTTCCAGGTCTAGTAGAGAGGGTTGGGGAAGGGGACAGGGAGGGTGTTGAGGTAAGTGTTAGGGTTCTTTGAGGGAATGTTGAAATGCTGACTTCCTTAGCGATGGACGAAAATCATTGAGGGAAATATTGATGCTGCGGATAAGTGGTTGAGTGAGTGAGTGAGGGTGGATGTGACTCGTGTAAAGTCCGCAAAGTTACGGATTAGGGAGGGATATCTACGTTTGGTTAGCTCAGTCAGGTGAGAGTGGGTTTTTGGTACGAAGCAGTTGTTGGAAAGGAGAAAAGGGGGCATGTTGGATATCCCCTATCTATATTCTTTATCGTAGTATACGCTTATCTTTTAATCCTATATCGCTTTCAGGAGGAGAATTCAATAAGACGAATGCATGACTTTCGTAAGGCCTCTTTTCCACGAGTACTTCGTACAACCCTTGTACAAAGCTCTAGAGTCATGTTTTCAGTCATCTTTTCTACACAACAGAATCAGGACACTAGTTTTTACTCTTTTAACATTTGAAGACGGAACGCGAGATACGTACCGTACTAAGTGATTGAATATGATACATCCTCACTTCTCAGACTACCCCCAAACGACTAAAAGCTGCCACCCCTCCAACAAGTGATCTTCTGACTCGACCCGCTCAAATCTTATCCGCGGTATTGAAATCCACCAGCGCCTCCGCCAACCTCGCACTCATGGTCTTCTCCCCCTCCCTCACCCAAACCCTGGGATCGTAATAACTCTTGTTGGGCTTATCCTCGCCATCAGGGTTCCCGACCTGCTTCATCAAATAATCCTTCTTCTTAAGGACATAGTCTCGGATGCCCGTGAGGTAGGCGTACTGCAGGTCGGTGTCGAGGTTGACCTTGACGACGCCGTGGCTAATGGCTTGTTGGTATTCTTGCTTGGAGGACCCGGAGCCGCCGTGGAAGACGAGGAAAACGGGTTTGTTTTCGGAGGAGGAGGTTTGGTCTTTGACGTATTTCTGGTCTGTTTGGGGGGGGAGACGTGGGTGTTAGTTGCATAGAGGGGAGACGTGGGGGGAAGGGGAGGCCTTACGCTTGCCGAGGAGCTCAGGGTGGAGGCGGACGTTCCCGGGTTTATAGACACCATGGACGTTGCCAAAACCTGGGTGTATGTATGAGTGTTTGTCTTGAATTGGTAGAAAGAGGGGACTTACCAGCAGCAATTGAGAAATAGGGGCTGATCTTGCTGAGAGTATTCTGGATGTTGTAGATGTCCTCGGGTTGAGTGTAAAGAGAGTTGTTGTCTACATTCTCGTTGTTTACGCCGTCTTCTTCTCCGCCGGTTATACCAATCTCCTATATATTCTTCAGCAGCAGCCTTTTTAGTGGACAGTTGTTCACCCACCATCTCCAGCCACTGCTTCATGGGCGCCGCTCTCTTTAAGTATTTTGCTGTTGTTTGGATGTTCCAATCAACTTCTTCTTCCGACAGATCGATCATGTGGCTAGAGAACAATGGCTCGCCATGTTCCTTGAAGTACTTCTCATCTGCGCCCATCATGCCTGTATAGTTGGATCAGTGCTCGACTCAATACAACTCTCTTGTCAGCATACCGTCGAGCCATGGAAGTAGCTTCTTTGCGCAATGATCGGTGTGAAGCACAACAGGGATATCTGGGATCCACCTTAGCATCATTTACAGTTCTCTCTAGAATGGTGAATACCAACTGTAAGATGGTGCAATGGCACGAATGTACTGTGCACCAGCAACAGCCCCAGCGATTGAAGCCGACTGGTCCTTATTGGCGACACCCTTGCCAGCAAAGTATGCAGCACCGCCTTGGGACATCTGCAGGATGATTGGGGCGTTCTTATCCCGGGCAGCCTCGAGAGCAGCAACGACGGTCGAGGAAGAGGTGACATTGACAGCGGGAATAGCGAACTCATGCTGTTGGGCGTATTTGAAGAGTTTCCTGACGTCCTCGCCGACAATCACACCGGTCTTTCGGTCAAGCACGCTTTGAGCTCCCATGTTGTAGGTAGATTAGCAGGAAGAATTTACTAGAAGTTGCCGTATCTAGTAAGCACAAGGTGTATGAGATACTGATTGCAGACACTCTGTAGAAGTATATATTCTACATCGGAAAGTTTAGGGGACTCGGATGGTGGGATTTTGGTGGGGCAGGTGGGGCAGCGGAGGACCGAACAAATGGAACTCAGAGGGTATGATACTGGAGACAGATACTGCGTATATACTGGAATATCTACA
>JAABUO010004396.1_pt1 | contig 16616 bp, 14 predicted proteins | sample 5559291 | NCBI WGS metagenome assembly JAABUO01 (sample SAMN10711878, study PRJNA513372) | rock metagenome | isolation source: Antarctica rocks | place: Antarctica: Victoria Land, Finger Mt sud
GGCGCCACCAACATCGCCGCCGCCGGTCGCCACTACGCCGCCCAGCCCAGAGCAGCTCTTGCCCTCATCACCACTCCCCCCAGAACTAAATGACCCTGCATGAGCCGCCCCGCGCTTGACCTTCTCCCTGCCCCTCCCTATGCTGAAGGGAGTATCCGGGTCGACAAGAATGAGAAGGTAACGGCGCAGAGGTTATGTCTACCCTTGGTGAGACGTTGCGGACGGCGCGCGCGGAGAAGCGTCTGAAACTGGCGCAGGTCGCGGAGCGGACCAAGATCCCCCTGGAGCGGCTGCAGGTCCTGGAGTCCGACAGGTATGCCGATCTCCCCGATGACGTGTATTTGAAAGGCGCGATACGCAACTATGCCCTCTTTTTGGGCCTCAACCCGACGGAGATCCTGGGGCTCTACCGGCAGGCGCGGCCTGAGGAAGAACGGCGCGTCCCGTTGAGCACGGCGCCGACCACCCGTACCATCGCCGTGATCCCCACGACGATCGGCGTTCTCGTTCTCGTTATCCTCATTCTGGTCGCCCTCGTGGCGCTCCACGTGATTGTACTGTAAAAGGAGGCGCGCATGGCCGGAGAGTCATCGTTCGACATCGTCTCGGATTTCGACCGGCAAGAACTCGTCAACGCGATCGACCAGGCCGAGCGTGAGATCGTGACGCGTTACGACCTCAAAGATACCAAGAGCGAGATACGGCTGGAGAAGGATTCCATCGCGCTCAACGCTCCGGCCGACATCACGCTCACGAGTATCCGCGACCTGCTCGAGTCGAAGCTTGTGCGCCGCGGCCTCGCGCTCAAAATCGTGAAATACGGGGAGGTGGAACCGGCCGCGGGGGGCAGGGTCCGCCAGACCGCGACGCTCCAGCAGGGTATCTCGCAGGACCTTGCCCGCACGATCACCAAGGCTATCCGCGACGCGCACCCCAAGGTCAAAGCGCAGGTGCAAGGGGATGCGATTCGGGTGACGAGCAAGAGCCGCGACGAATTGCAGGACGTCATCGCGACGCTGAAGGCGAAGGACTACGACGTGCCGCTCCAGTTCACGAACCGCCGGTAGGCGCGGCCGTGCCGAGAACCGCCCCCGACCCTCAAGAGGGCAATGACCCCCGTATCGTGGGTGTAGCCGCCGCGCCCGCCAGCGGCCCGTCCTCCGCGCCCGCTAGCGGCCCGCCCCCCTCCATGCCGTTTCGCGGCGCCGGGCGCATCCCCAACGCGCTCAGCGTCGGCCGCCTCGCCGCGAGCCCGATCGTCGTCGCGTTGCTGCTGTGGGCCCCGGCGCCGCGCTGGATCGGCGTCGTGGCGGCCGCGCTCTTCGCGCTCGCGTCGATCACCGATTACCTCGACGGCTACCTCGCGCGGCGCTGGCGCGTCACGTCGCGGTTCGGCGCGCTGTGCGACCTGATGGCCGACAAGCTGCTCGTCGCCTCGACGTTGATCGCCCTGGTCGGGATTGGCTACGTCCCGGCCTGGATGACGATCGTGATCGTCGGGCGTGAGCTTGTCGTCTCGGGGTTGCGCTCCTGGGCGGCCGAGCGTGGGGCCGACATCCCGGCCGGTATCTGGGGTAAGAGCAAGACGGCCGTAACCCTCGTCGCCATCGTCGTCACAATCCTCGCCCACACCTGGGTCTTCTCCGGCGCGCTGTTGCTCGTGGCCACGCTCTTGACGCTGCTCTCGGCGCTCGACTACTTGATGCAAGCATGGAGGGTGGGACGCGCGTCGTCCTGATATGGGCGTCGTCCTGATATGCTCCTGGAACCTGTCTACGTGTCGTGTCCATATCCCCCTATCTAAACGCGCCGCGCGGGCATATACTGAAAGTGATTCTGTATAAGGGCGCTATTGCCCGACATAAAAGAATGTGTACTATATCCACGGGCGCGGTCGCCCGGTCGTGAGGAGAATACCTAATGGTAGCGTCGTGGCTACGACGTGAGGCGCGCGAGGAGCGCAAGGGGGCCAAGGGGGTCGAGCCTCAGAACGTGCTGGTGGCTGTTGCCGGTAACAGCATGGACGACGACCTCGTGCGCATGGCTTGCACGATGGCTATGAAGCGCAAGGGTCGGGTCATCGCCATCAATGTCGTGGAGGTTCCGCGCACCCTCCCCCTTAACGCGGTCGTCGAAGGGGCGACGGTCGAGCAGGTTCTCGACAGCGCGGTCGCGGTGGCCGAGAGTATGCACGTCGAGATCGAGGCTGAGGTCGTGCAAGCGCGCGAGGCGGGGCCGGCGATCGTCGACGAGGCCAACGATCGCCAATGTCGTTTGATCCTGCTGGGGCTGGTGGCGCGCACGCGCTTCGGACAGTTCGATCTCGGAAAGACGGTCCCCTATATCCTGGAGCACGCCAAAGGACGCGTGTGGGTCGTGCGCGACGACTGCGACATCTGCTAGCGGTTAGCTTAAAGTAGTTGGCTAGTGGTTAGGGGCTGTGCAGAAATAACCACTCCAACTTTTCGCCCCATTCACGCCTACAGCGGGTGGACAATTGACTACTTTATTGCTGTACGGACCCTTAGCGTTTAAAGTAGTCGACGTTGATCTGAATAAACTGCTGATACTGACTCGGAACCTCGTCCTCCGCGAAGATCGCATTGACGGGGCACTCTGGTTCGCAGGCGCCGCAATCGATGCATTCGTCGGGGTTGATGTAATACTGGTCCGCGTCGTCACTGGTATAGATGCAGTCCACGGGGCAGACGGCGACGCAACTGGCGTCTTTCACATTGATGCACGGCTCGGTGATGACGTAGGTCATGCGCTCTTCTTGCTCTCCTGATACTCACGGGATTCGTACACTCTATCCGCCTATCGGCACACGTGACGTCGTCGAGCGACAGCGTATGGATGAGGAGGACGCCGCGCCGCGCCGCTCACTACTCCTTAAAGCTACCGAACGCGCCCTCCTGTTCGCAAGTGCAAGCAGGAGGGCACGTTCGATAGGAGGCCCGAGGCCCTTATGTCCGTTATCCTCGTCTCCGGGCGTTGCGAGCAAGGGACGGAAGATGTCGTTCCCCTCGGCGCCTCTCAGTGTGACGAGAGAGGGGATAGGGCGCGAAGGCGCCCGGAGTGATCAGGACTTGTCGGTCCCCTCCTTGGCCTCGGGCTCGGTCGCGCTGTTCCATGGCTCGGTCTTGACCTCGACGGTCGCCCCGTCGGGGCTGCCGCTCGGGGTCGTCGTGGATGTCGTCGTCTCCTGCGGCGGGCTTGGCCAGTACTGGCTATCGTCGTCCGTATCGCCGCCCAGGCCCAGGTCGCGCCGCAGGTTCTGCACGCGCTCGCCAAGCGGTCCGCTCAAGGGCGAGGATAGGAACGCCACGATCCCGCCCAGGAGGAGTCCGAAGAACAGGAAGCGGAGCGAACCGCCGCTCTTCTTTTTGCCGAGGGCCTGATCGGCCCCCTTCGCCGCCTGGTTGGTGGCTTTCTTGGCCTGTTTGGCGGCCTGAGTCGTGGTCTTGGTTAGGTTTTTCTCGGCCTGATCGAGCGCCTTCTCCGCCTGCTTCTCGGCCGTTTCGATCCCCGACGTCAGGCTGTCCGAGACGGAGGAGAGCGTATCCTTGGCGAGGTCGACGACCTCCTTGATGCTCTGCTGCGTCGCGTTGGCCGCCGTGTCGATGCCCTTGCGGGTCTGGCCCGCGATCTTGCCGGTGTCGACATCGACCGACCCGCCGGACCCGCTCACGTCGAGCGCGCTGCCGGGGGCGAACAGCGTGCCGAGCCCGGTCGCCACGAGCGCGAGGCCACGCAGCAGGCGAGGCACGTCGTTGGCGTCGATCTGGAGGTTGATACCGCCGCCATTGTTCGACACGTTCTTCTGCACGTTCTTCTGCGCGTCGCTCGCGGCCCCGCCGACGGCGCTGCCGAGCGACTGCAACAGGCCGCTTGCGTTGTCCGAGGCCTTGCCGGCGCTTTTGCTCGCCTTCTGTGCGGTATCTTTCGCCGTATCGGCCACACTAGAGAGCGACTTCGCGGCATTCTTCTGGGCCTTGCGCGCCTGGCCCTTCACATCGCCGTTGCCGGCGCCCTTCGTGGCGTCGGACGCCTTGGACCCGAGCACGCCCACGGCCCCCTGTGCGGCGCCGCGCACGGCCCCGAGCATCGCCCCGGTCTTAACGTCGCCGAGCGTGTCGCCCACGGCATCGGCGGCCTGTTCGACGGGACTGCGACGGAATATCGCCATATATGTTCCTCCTCTACACGTAAAAATAGGGGGTCTCCGCTCTCTTGGCGGCAAGATATATGCCAGGAGGCAGGGGCGCTAAAAGAACTTTTCGTTTGCGGCTCACGCCCCCTGGCCGAGCCCTGTGATGCGGGTCCAGCCGGCCGACATCGTACTCGTGCGCCCCTTCGTCTCCTCACCCTCTCCGTGTCCTCACGGTACCGTCGTATGATACTCGTCAATCGATGGACGCGGCAACCTCTTGACCCCATAACGCCGCGCGGCAGCAACGCGCGTCGCTATAGATCCGAGCGGTTGGGGCTCTGGGAGAGCCTGAGTTCGCGATGGAGATGCCGCGTAGGTTTCTTGCCCAGTCCACGGCCTACAACCACGAGGAGCAACGTCGCCCATAGCGCGAGCGCGACAACGCTGACGGCGACGCCGTACCGGAACGCGTCGGGCGCGTAATCGAAGCTGACGCGGTGGGCGCCCGGCGCAAGGACGACGGCGCGGAAGTCCGCGTCGGCGCGTATAATGGGCGCGGGGCGGCCGTCGACCCGCGCGCGCCAGCCTGGCGCATAGGTGTCGCCGAGCACGAGGATGGCCGGCGTCGCGCTGCGCGCGATAATCTTTACCGTATTGAGGCCGTACGAGGCGACGCGGACCGCGTCCGTGCTGTTCGTGCGGCCCTCGACGGCGCCGCCCCCACGTCGTGTATCGGTGGTGGGATCGAGCAGAGCGGTACGGCGTGGGTCGATGGTGCCGCGCGCGAGGAGACGCGCGGCGGCCGTGGCCGTGGCCCACCGCGCGTCATGCACGAGGAAGGCGCGCGGCAGGGCCGTCGTATTGTGGTAGACGCAGCCGTCGCCTCGGTAAACGGGTTGATACACGTGGGGGTTCAAAGGCACATCGCAGGCCGCGAACACGTATCTCACGTTCATGAGGTCGAGAGAACGGGCGGCCGCGGGGCTGGGTCCGAACGCGCCGAGACCCAGGCGCATGCCGCTCGTCCCGAATCCCGTTGTGAAGTAGCGCTCGTACGCCGACGCGTACGCGGGATCGTAGCCGCGCACGTCCTGCAACCCGTAGAGACTGGAGGTCGACGGTAGCAGCGCGCCGCCCAACCCGACGACGCGGTATAGCCCGCGATCCCGCCGCACGGCCTGAATAGCGGGCGGCGTCACCGCGATCCGCGCCCGTGGGACTGTCGCATGGTATCCCAAGCCGAGCAGGAACAGATCAGCCGCAGTTATCAGCAGCGCCGTCCAGGGGAGCGCGACGGCCGGTAAGACGCCGCGTCGGCACAACCAGAGCGCACAGGCGAAGAGGGCCAGCCAGGCCACGGGGACGGCCATGCGCGCGACGGTGGCGAGCGGTAGGCTCCCCGTCTCCGCTGTTGCGTTCAGCAACCACCCGACGCCGACGATGACCAGCGTGGCAGCCCCGAGGGGCCACAGACGCGTGAGCACCCACGCGACGCGGTCACGCGCGTCAAACGCTAGTGTGTCGAGTCCGTAGCCGGCCAGCACGGCCACCGCGAAGGCGTACTCGATGCGCAGGCGTCCATTGGCCGCGACGCGCAGCCCGGGGAGGTTGTCGAGCAGGCCGAACACGGGGAGGCGGACGGCCATGCCGAGCGCGACAAGGGCCGCGAGTCCGAAAAAGATCGTGTAGGGGGTCTTGCGGCGCGCCAGGGCGAGCGCGGCCAGGAGCAGTGGAAGCGCGCCGACGTAGAGGGCGACCTCGTTGTACGAGGGCGTAGACGCGGGCAGGCGGACCCCCCACGTGGGGTTGCCGAATAGGTCCGGCACCACGGCGACGACGAGCGTGGCCCAGTGTGCGGGTTCGCCGAGGGCGGCGACCGTTGTCGCGTCGCGCGCCCGGTCGGCCGCCGCTTCGCTCACCTGGATCTGTGCGAGCGATGGGATGAGGTGCGCGGCGGCGATCCCCGCGCCCAGGGCCGCGGCCGCTGCCAGCGTCAGGAGCGTCCGCGCCGCCGCGATGAGCCGACCCTCGCGCCGCCACGCGAGGGTCGTGCGGAAAAGGGCGTACGCCAGGCACAGCAACAGGATGTGGGCCGTACTTTCGCCGTGGCCCGACAGTATTTCCAGGGCCACGACCAGAGCAGTGGCGGTGAGGGGACGCGTCCCTCCTCTCGACGCGACGGCGCCATCGACGAGTAGGAGCAACCATGGCAGCCACGCGACCGCCGCGCCCATGGGGTGCTCGATCCACACGATGTAGGGGAGGCCCAACCCAAACGCGATGGCGGTTAGCAGCGCCGCGGGGCGCGAGAGCGTGAGACGTCGCGCGAAGAGAAAGGTTCCCGTGAGCGTCAGGACCAGGTAGACCAGGGCGCGCGCTCCGAGGATGTCGGCGGGAGACAGCGCCCACTCCAGCGCGAGGTTGACCGGCGAGAAGACCGCCGTCTGCATCGCGGCGAGAAAAGGGGTCCCGGCGAAGGCGTACGGATTCCAGAGCGGCAGCGTGCCGTGATGCAGCGCGTCCGCGGCCAGGGCGGTCCAGGGATAGAATTCGGTCAGGGCGTCCGAGTCGAGACCGTTCGCGGGCATCGTGAACCCTGGCGGCGCCAGGGCGCGCCACAACGGATCGTGCGCGTACAGAACATCGCTCGGCAGGAGTATCTGGCGCAGGACGACGACCCGCCAGAAGAAGGCCACGGCGAGCGCGCAGAGGGCAAGTAAGGCCGCGGGAGTCGCCAGTCGACGGCCGAGTCGCGCCACGAGCGTGTCGTTCACGAGCGTGTCGTTAGACCACGCGGTATAGACCCCGTCCGCGGTGTAGGTTAGAGGGGCAATGGGGGACAGGCGTGGGAGTGACGTTTCGTCGTCCATCGCCGTCTAGTATAGCGTGACCTCACTAAAAGGGCAGGAGGTTGCCGAGATGAGAGGACGCCACAGGGTACGAGGGTACGGAGGCCGATGCTATTGCACTAACACGGCGCGGGCGACGAGGCGTTGGGTGTCAATGCCGTAGGGGGCGCAGGTGATGAGCGTGAGGGTCGCGGCGCGCGTGGGCCGTAGGACATCGACGCTGCCGGGAGAGACGGCGCGCAGGGCCGTGATCCGGTAGCGGTAGGCCTGGCCCCCGGCCGAGACGCTGACGATGTCGCCGGGTTGAACCTCGCCGAGGCGGCGGAACACCGCGCCGTCGACGTCGTCGTGGCCCGCGATCGCCTCGTTTCCGCTATGCCCTGGCCACGGGCCGTTCGCCAGGTACCCGGCCGCGAACGAGGGAACCTGCCAGGCTCCTCCCGCGACGTCGAGGCGCACGACCGCCGTATCGATGCCCAGCCGGGGGATCGCGATGCGCGTGGGCTGTCCCGCCGCGCCTACTGTCGGAGGAGAGCCGTTCGCCTCGGTCAGGGCGCCAAACCCAGACGGTACGGTGTGCATGCGCAGGTACGTGTACGAGAGGGCGACGGCGGCCAGGGCGCCCCCGACACGCAGGGCGGTCGCGGGGGCGTGCAGTGGACCCGCGGCGCGTCTACCGCTGGTTTTACGGCGGGACAACCCATGTGTGACGACGAGTAACGTGGCTGTTAGGCCCACCAACGCGTTGGCGGGGCCGCCGCCCGTCGCGGGAAGCGCCGCGGGCATAGGGGGCGTCGCGGGCCGCGGCAGGGCGGGCGCGCCGACCCGTAGGAGTTTGTAGACCGTGGATGCAGCCATTTGGATACGGGCAACCCCTCCAAACGTAGGCGCCGGTATGGTCTGCCCTGTCGCGGGGTCGAGTCGCACCAGGATAGCGTTGGGTGGCAGCGTAATGGCGGCGGGGGCGCCAAGTCTAGGTGTTGTTTCAGGGCCGTTAGGATCTTTGGTAAATGAGGCGCTAACGATGATATTGACTCCACCAGGGCTGTCGAGTCCGCTGGCGCCGCCGACAACGCGGAAGATGGCACGGCCGTTAGGGGGTGGCGTATTCCCATCCGCGCGCAAAACGGCGCCGCCGATGAGCGGCACGACGCAGGTGTGCGTAATGCCGGGGTGGATGGTGATGGTCCCTTTGTACCCCCCGTGCGACGACCAATACTGGGGCGTGTGCGCCGCCGTAGAGGTCGGATCGGTCGGGCAGTCCGGTCGCGGGGCGGCGCTATGGGTAGGGCTAACGTTTGCCGCCTGGACGGGGACGGCCACCGTTAACGCGAGCGGCGCGAGCGCTGTTAGAGCGAGAACGCGTCGTGCGACACGGCAGGGCGATGTCGCACGCCTCTCACCTGACCGACACCGTTGTACATAATTAAAACTGATCATACGTGACGTCGAAAGACCCCGGCAGGTTATAGTGTGAGCCATCCCCCCCGCGTTTGGCGCGCCGGAGGCCGGCAAGCAGGCTTAGAATGCTCCGCGGCCTCTGATGACCGCGCCCAGCGTGCGCGCCAGGATGCGGAGGTCGAGCAAGACCGAAAAGTTCTGGATATAGAACAGGTCGAACTGTGTGTTGAGGTGCAACGGCGACTCGCTGCGTCCGTTGATTTGCCACCAGCCGGTCATCCCCGGCCGGACGACGTGCCGGGCGTGCTGCCACGGCTCGTAGCGTTCTACGATCCACGGGAGTTCGGGCCGCGGCCCTACCAGACTCATCTCGCCGCGCAGCACATTGACGAGCTGCGGCAGTTCATCAAGGCTCAAGCGGCGCAGGTAGGCTCCGATCGGCGTCACCCGCGGATCGTTCGGCCGCTTGTGGATCGTCTGGTCCAGCGCCCCCGCTATGCTCGGGAGGGCCGTCGTTTTGTCCTCGTCGGAGGGCGGATACATCGTGCGGAACTTGAACATCGGGAAGACTTTGCCGTGCTCCCCGACTCGTTCCTGGCGCAGGATAATTGGGTGGCCCGACGTGATGAGTACGCCCAGGGCGATGAGGCCCATCAGCGGCGCCAGGACGACGAGCACGGCGCTCGCGAGCGTAAGGTCCAGGGCGCGCTTGAACGCCCAGCGGACGCCCGTAATGGCGGGTTCGCGCACTGAGAGGAGCGGGAGCCCCCACAGGTCGGTCACGGTCGAGCGCAATAAGAACACGTCGAGGATGTCGGGCGCGACCTTGATGACGACCGGGAATCGTTGCAGTTCGCGCGAGAGGTCGACCAACGTCTGATGCGCGTCCGATGGGAGCGCGATCACGACCTCGTCGATAGCGCCCTCTTCGAGCAGGCAGGGCAGGGCGGCAACCGGGCCAAGTACGGGGACACCGCACAACGTGCCTGGAAGCGCGTCGTCGGCGACGACCCCGACGACGCGCAGGCCGCTCCAGGCGTGCTCCTGAATCGTCCCCAGCACGGTGCGCGCGGCCGCTCCCGCTCCCACCACCACGACGGTGCGTGTGTCGTACCCGTGCGCCCGGGCCGCCCGTTGCGCGCGGCGCACTAACGCATGGAAACCCATCAGGAGGCTGAGGTCGACGAGCCAGAAATACAAGAAGAACAGCCGCGAGGGCGGGACCGACAATAGATAGAAGAGGCTGGCCGTGAGCAGCACGCACAGCGCGACCGCCTTGTAGAGCCCCCTGAATTCCTGTAGCAGCGTCGTCGTGCGCTTCGAATCGAAGACGGGCGTGGACTGGAAAATGAGACCCCAGACAACGCCCACGACGATATAGATGCGTACGTCGAGCACGACGGGACCGGTGCGCAACTCGATACCCAGCAGCACGTGCTGGCGTAGGAGTTCGGCTAGACGGACGGCGACAAGAGTAACGATAATGTCGAGGACAAGATGAAAAGTTAGGAGTTGTCGCTCCAGCTTCCTAATCAAGCAACGGCTCCTTTTGTAGCTTGGGACCCTTTATATATACAATTCCCACAATCGATAAAAGTTATGGTATTATCTATGGTTTGCCTACCTCACCTCTCCAGGGCAAAGCGCGCCGGGTGTGCGGCGGACGCGCCACGTCGTGGAGCAGACGGTCGTAGGCGTCTGTTACGCCCTCCCATGAGTAGAGGGCGTGCGCCCGCGCCACGGCGCGGGCGCGCAAGTCGTCCGCCGCCACGGGATCGTCGAGGATACTTTGCATAACATGTGCCAGAGCGGGCGCGGCGCCGCGCCCATCATAACTCAGGCCGGCGTCGCCGAGGGCCTCCATGTTGGGCTCGTGATTGTTGGCGATGATACAGTTGCCGGCGGCCATAGCCTCGATCAGCGCGGGGTGTGTCCCTCCCACCTCGCTCGCCATGACGAAGAGGTACGCATTGTACACGAGTTCGTGATAGCCTTCGCCGAACAGGTAACCGGTGAAGACGACCCGCGGGCCCGCCAGCGCGTGTAACGACCGCACGTACGCGTCGGCATACGGTGCGTCACCCACGATGACGAGGGGCTTGTCGGTCTTCACACGGGCGTAGGCCTCGAGTAGAACATGGATGCCGTTCTCAGGCACGAGGCGTCCGACGAGTAGGATATAGTCGCGCGGGCGTAACCCGAAGCGCGTGAGATAGTCGTTGCCCGTGGGCGGGGGCAACTCGGCGCCGTACGCGATGCAGGTCGACGAGCGGCCGAATCTTTGCATATACAGACGCTGCACGACGCGCGAGTCGGTCACCGTGCGCCGCGGCGCGCGGGCCGAAAGCCACTCCGCGACACGTAGATAGAGGCGCGCACGTGGCCCCCACTTGGCGCGTTGCGAGTCGAGCCCATCGACGTTGAGCGCTGTCGGGACCCCCGCGAGGCGGGCTAACAGGACAAACGGACTGTTCCCGGCGATGAAATAGAGGGCGACATCGGGCCGCGCGAACAGCAGCATATGTAGGGTGCAGAGGGCAGTGTGGGCGAACGTGTCGAGGAACTTGTTGCGCACCGTCGGGAGTTTGATGAGGCGTACGCCCTTGTAGGTCGGTTCACCCCACGACACGACGTGTGGGCGGCAATAGACGGTGACGTCGTGTCCGCGCGCGACGAGCCGCGTCGCCAGGTTCTCGACGCACGTCTCGACCCCGCTGTAGTGGGCTGGGATCCCCCGCGAGCCCAACATTACGATCCTCAAAAAAGACACCCCTCGATACGTCTTACTCGGCGTCCTTGTAGGTAGCCGTCAGACGGCGATGAGTTCTTGTTGTGCGAACGCTAGCGTCACCCGCGCTGTGGTGAGCATAGCACGCGCCGCCCGCGTGGGCGGCGCGTTGTGAACAGCAAGGAAGCGGATAGCCCAGCGGATAACCTCCGCGCCTTATCCTCTGGTCTACCGGCAACCCGGCGCGCTGTGGGCCGTGAACGCTGTGTGCAGCGCGTTGGTGTATCCGTAGCGCTCCGCGCCCGTCGGAATGATGTGGCCGCCCTCGCCGATTTCGTTCCAGGCGAAGACCATGACAATTTTTTCTTTCACCGTGCGTGTCGTATTGGCGTCGACCCACCGACGCGCGGCCGTGGCGTAGCAGGCGAATTGGGTCGGTGTGCGCCCGGCATAGATGATCGCCGTCTTCTGCTCTCGATAGCTGAATCGTTGATCCCAACCAGCGGTGATCACCGGGATGTAGGGGCGCGCGATGTTGCGCGCGACGCGGTCCCACATCTGACGGTTCTCCTGGACTAGGCGGCTGTAGGGCACGGCCTTGCGATATTTCTCGCCGCCCACGGCGTGGTAGTTGTACCCCGTCATCACGTCGTACCCCTCGACACGGAGCTGCCCGACGCGCCCCGTATTGAAGTTGGGCACGAGCGTCGCGCCCACGGCGATCGTGACGCCAGGCAGGCCGGCTTTCACAGCCTGCGAGCGCAGATAGGCGAGCGCCGCGGCGACATTTTTCGAGCTTCCGAAGATCTCGCGCATGTGCTCGGGGCTGAACACGGTGAAGAGCGGCTTGCCGTTCACGCTCACGTAGTCGGGCTGCCGGAAAAGGGCGATCCAGGTCTTGACGAGGCCCGGCCACTCGCCCGCGCGCGGCACAAAAGGCGCCTGGTCGATGAATGTGACGGCGAAGTTCATGCGATAGCGCTGGCTCGACGTCAGGTAGTAGCCCAGCGCCTCGTTGAGCGTCTTGTCCGTGGCGTAGCGCGAACGCGCGGTGTCGTAGAAGTCGAAGGAGAAGAAGTTGATCCCGGCCGCACTGGCCTGCCCGATGTTGCGGTCGACCTGCGCCTGCGAGTCGTCGTACCACCCGATGACCGGCTCGAAGCGGCGGAACGGTTGGCTCAGCAGCAACGGGGTCAGGTTATTGTTCTGCGTGTGCGACCAACCGCTAAAATAGTAGGCGCCGACCTCGTAGCCGTTGGTGCGGTGGACCGTCGGTTTGGGTAGCCGCTTCGCATAACCTGTGATCTTGAGCGGGATGTCGGTCGGGGTGGCCGACGGGACGCCCACGGTGTTGGTCGTGCCGGATGTCGCGACGGGCGTCGCTTTCGCGGACGGTGTCCCGTGCGTGGACGGCGTCCCGCTCCCGGTCGCGCGCGCGCTTGGGGTCGAGGCCGTGGCGCTCGGCGACGCGGTGGGAACGGCGGGCCGCGCGACGCTTGCGGCGTGTACCGCGGGGGCGGCGCTCAAGTACGCGGGGCCAAGGGTCAGCAACGTAAGGGACCCGGCGGCCAGGAGGGCACGCCAGCGTTGTGGTGTCTGGGTCGGCGACGGATGGGCCATTAGATCCTCGCATCCTCTCTTATATAGCGCGGCGCCCGGTCGGGATCCGAGCATCCTCTCGATCATAGCGGCTCTTTCGCGCTGCCGCATGATGTAAAACTCACCTGTTGTTCCATTGTCCCGCACCCTGTTCCATCGACCCCTATATGCGGCAATCCGTCGGGGTCATGGGGGGTTGTCCGTCTCCGCCGAACACCGTCCGTATGGCCTTGGTGTAGGTGTATCCATCCTTGTGGTTGGGGATCAGCGCGCCGCCCTCGCCAATCTCGTTCCACGCATACAGCATGACGATATGTTCCTTCGTCGTCTGACCTGGATGCGTGTCGACCCAATGGCGCGCCCGCACGGCGTAGCAGGCAAATTGGGCCGGGGTCCGGCCAGCGTAGATGATGGCCGTTGCCTGCTCGCGGTAGCTGAAGCTCTGGTCCCAGCCCGACGTGATGACCGGCATATAGGGGAGGTGGACCCCCGACGCCACGCGGTCCCACGTCGCCGCGTTCTCCGCGACCAAGTGGGCGTACGGGGTCGGCACGCGGTAGCGTTCGCCGCCGATGGAGTGATAGTTGTAGCCCGTCGCCACGTCGTAGCCCTCGGTGTTGAGTTCCTGCACCTTGATGGGGTTGGAGGTCGGGACGACCGTGGCGGCCACCGCGATCGTCACGCCGGGTAGCCCGGCCGCGCGCACGCGCCTGCGCAGTTCTTCGAGCCCCGCACGCACAGCGGCCGAGCCGCCGAAGACCTCGCGCAAGTGCTCGGGGCTGAAGATCGTGAGGAGCGGCTTGCCGTTTACGCGCACGTAGTCGGGTTGCTTGAACAGCGGGATCCACGCGTCGATCAGTCGCGGCCACTCCTTCGCGGGCCACGCTTTGACGGCGGCCGGATGATCGGGGGTCGGGACGAACGGCGCATGGTCGACCCAAACGAGGCTGAACTTGAGGCGATGGCGCTGTGTTGACTTGAGGTAGAACCCCAGGGCTTCATTGAGCGTCTGGTCGGTCGGGAAAGGCGACTGTTTGATGTCGTACCAGTCGAAGGCGAAGAAGTCGATCCCGGCGTTGGCGGCCTGGGTGATGCTCTTGTCGACGACGGACTGCGAATCGTCGTACCACCCGATCAATGGCTCGCTCGTGTGGAAGCGTCCCGTCAGGAGTGGATTGATGTTGTCATTCTGTCCGTGTGACCAGCCGCTGAAATAGTACGCGCCAACCTCGTAGCTGCTGTTGCGCGGCGCGAGTAAGGATGTCGTGGGTGGCGCCGCCGTTGTAGCCGCTCCCGTGGTGGGCGCGGCTGTCGCGGCGGGCGTCGCCACAGTGGGTGTCGCCACTGCGGGCGTATTGGTCGGTTGGGCCGGGCCGGCGCTCGACGGGCCGCTCGGGCCGCAGCCGGACAGCAGTGATACGGCGGCGAGAGTTCCCGCCGCGAGGGCGACGCGCCGCGCGCCGACCGGCGTCGCCTGCCGCCGCGCGCGTCGCGGGGTGTACACGTTCTGGACACGTTTAGACATAGAACACTCTTTTCATCTCAGAATTATGGCGATGGTGGGATAGCGGCACTGGCGGCGTGGTCTGTTCCGCTATAGCGAACGGGGGGCGACGCGCGCGTGAGGCGGTGTGAGAGACGCCATTCGTCCGTTTGGGGAACGCGTGGCGTTCGATGTGCTCGCGGCGTAAGAGTACTACGCGGGCCTGTTCACCGCAAGAGGACAACGATGGGCCGACTATGCGATAACTGAGGATATGGACTATGTTTTACACATCATCGGTTATCTGTCACGGCGATTTCTGCCGCGCGGGCGCACGCGTCTGGCGCGGTTGCTCATGCGGTACGGATCGCGCCGCGACCTGACGTACAGGGACGAATGGGGTTACAGGCATGCCGCCTCGCTCGGCGATCAAATGGAGGCTTATGGGTTTACCGGCGTGCCCGTCTTGCCTGAGGGGATCGCGTGTCGGGTGCGGCCAGGCGACTGGGCGATCGACGCCGGCGCCAATGTGGGGCTAGTGACGGCCCATTTGTGTCATCTGACCGGCTCACGCGGCCGGGTATGGGCGATCGAGCCCGTCCCGCGTAACGTCGAGCGCCTCCAGCGGCTCAAGGATTTGAACGGCCTGGAGCGCCTAACAATCCTCGCGGGCGGCCTCGCTGCGGTGAGCGGCTCGGCCTCGCTGCACCTACCTGCCCATGGTGAGAGCGCGTACGCCTCCTTTACGAAGACGTGGGATAGGTCCGACGACCTCGCGGTGACGACCTGGAGTCTCGACGACCTCGTGTATCGGGATGTGCCGGATCGGCCGGTCGCGTTCGTTAAGCTCGACGTCGAGGGCTACGAGCCGCAGGCGCTCCGTGGCGCTGAAAGGACCTTGCGCGACATGAAACCATTGGTGTACTGCGAGCTCAACGACATCCTGCTGCGCGACGCCGGCTCGTCGTCGGCCGCCCTCCTAGAGCAGTTCGCGGGGCTGGGCTATCGTCCGGTTGATCCTCCGCCTCCGCTCGACGGTCAGGTCGTCGACGTACTGCTTGCCGCGCGGTAATCCTCATCTCGCCGTCCCAGGGCGTGGCCGCGTGCAGGGTGGGTGTGACAACGGGCGCATCTCGCCGTTCCGGGGCGTGGGGCGTGGCCAGGGTCATTTAGTTCTGGGGGGAGTGGTGATGAGGGCAAGAGCTGCTCTGGGCTGGGCGGCGTAGTGGCGACCGGCGGCGGCGATGTTGGTGGCGCCCGCCGCGCGTAGGAGGCCAAGGGTCGTGTTGCGCAGCGCCGCCATGACCTGGGGGATGGCCCCGCAACGGACCTGGGACCGAGCGTCATCGAACGTGACATCGCGGACCCAGTGGGTGCGGTTCTCGATGTGCCAGTGGTCACGCAGCAGAGGGAGGGCCGCGCGTGCCCGCGTTCGCTCGGGGGCGAGGCTGGTCACGCCGTAGACCCGCGCGGGGCGCTCCGTGCCCGTCTTCTTGAGGGTGACGGGGCGCGCGACCACGAAGACCTGGCGCGCCCCCGGCCACGCGCAGTCTCCGGGGAGCAGCGCCCGCAAGGTCAGGCGGCGCCGCTCAATGCGCCCGTGGCCGAGGTCGAGGGTCTGCGTGGTGTGGGGTGGCGCGGCCAGGTGCGGCGGGGTCGACAAGACCGCCGCGATGGTGTCACGCAGGCCCGGTTGGTTATCTTTGGCCACCAGCACATAGTCGCCCCCGCCCTCCAGGACGGCCGCGGCCACGGCGCGTTGGGTCAGGAGTGCGTCCACCGTGACGACGCGTCCCTCCAGCACGACCCCGCGTAGCACCGCCGGGAGCACCGGAATCTCGTTGGTCTTGTCGTCCACGGACTCCTGGGCCACGGTCAGGCCCAGACGCTGGCTGATCACGGAGAGCAGGTGCGCGCCGGGTGCGCCTTGTTTGCGGCTGCCCCGCAGCGCCTTCCCATCGCACGCCAACCCCTCCATCGCCCCCTCCGGTGCGGGTGTCGCAGCCAGGATGCCCTCCGCCCAGCGCCCCAGGGCGTCCTCCAAGGCCACGGGGTCCAGGGCCCGGAAGCGCAGGTGCAACGTCGCCGCGCACGGTGTGCGCGTCCCCGCGAAGCCGAGCGCTTCCACCAACGCGGCCCCATAGTTGCGCCCCCACGCGGCGATGGCCCCGTAGCGGCGATAGCCGCACAGCAGCGCCACGCACGCCAGCGCCAGTACCGCCGTCAACGGATACCGCTTGCCCCGCGCTTGCCGTGGATCGGGGATCTCTGCTAAAACCTCTATGAGCGGACGACATAGCTGGTCCATCGGACACCTCCTGTACTTGCACACACACTTGCACACGAGGATAGCCGACGTCATCCGCTCTTTTTTGCCCCCTCTCCGAAAACTAAATGGCCCTG
>JAABUO010004397.1_pt1 | contig 16614 bp, 14 predicted proteins | sample 5559291 | NCBI WGS metagenome assembly JAABUO01 (sample SAMN10711878, study PRJNA513372) | rock metagenome | isolation source: Antarctica rocks | place: Antarctica: Victoria Land, Finger Mt sud
CCCACCCCCCCACCCACCACAACCAGCCCTCTCCAGCAATAGCAATAGCAATCGCAATCGCCCCCGCGTTCCTAGAGTAATTCAAACCAAGCACAGCAGGCATCTTCAATATGGTCGGTGTAGCGTTTCTCACCACACGCGCAACCCAGCTCGCTCTCACTATCATCACCTTCTCCATCTCGGCGGCGCTGGAGACGAGCCTGTGGCCCTCGGTGACGTCGCAGGTCAACTTTGCCCTTGTCGCTACCATCCTGGGCCTCATCGCCATGATTTTCATAGCGGTGACATTGCCGCTCCCTAGTCTGGCGCACCCATGGATTGTCTTCTCTGTCGACCTTCTCATCACGGTTCTCCTCTTTTGTGCAGCGATTGCGCTCAGTGCGGAAATGGGTGTGCACTCCTGCGGCAACCTAGACTACCTCATGAACAACGCCGCCATCCTTGGCAGCAGCCACAGGTGTCATCTGGGCCAGGCTGATTGCGCCTTCTTGTGGTTCACGTTTGCGGCGTGGGCAGGTGGATGTGTGATCTCTGGGCTCGGACTGCGCGGATCTAGCGGACGATCGCCCGGCTCGCACCCCAGCATGACCCGAGTATGAAGGAGGAGGAGAGAGACAGACAGACAAACACTCACATTCACAAAGACACCGTTTTGTAAGATTAATCACCTAATTAATACATAAACCTTTTTTATTACCTTTGACCTCTTCCTTCCATCTCGTAGGGCTGGCATTGTATGGACCAAGTGAGATGTGGATGGACGACGAATGAGCATCCCTTCTGCAAGATCAATGTCTCTTGACGGGTGAATGCCACTGCGACTGCTACAAGTCCAACCGCACTTCCTGACCCTACACAAGCCTGCGAATCTCTCTTCACAAGGACCCGGCCAGCATGTCCTGGCACTCCTACGCCGGCAACATCCCGAGCTATATGATGTGGAGGCTCCATTCACTGCACCCAAGAGTGTACACCGGCTCGATCGCCAGGTGTGTGGGCTGATGATCTTTGCGCGGAGCATGTGGGCCACGCGCACGCTAGCTCGCCAGTTCAGAGATGGCGGGGTCGGGAAGGAGTATATGGCTCTTGTAGATCCTCCACCGCAAGGCGACTCCGGCGTAATTACCTCGCCCGTGGATGGAAAGGAGGCCGTCACGGCCTGGGAGACGCATGGGCGCTACCTCTTACTAAAGCCAACGACGGGCAGGAAACATCAATTACGAAAGCACCTGGCAAGCATCGGCTCTCCCATCTTGAATGATGTCTTGTACGGCGGCCCGCCTTCCAATGGTTCTGGCATAGCACTACAATGCGTCAGCATGTCGTTTACAATGGGTATGGAGAGAATAGCAGTTGAGGATGAACTCTGTATTGGATAGACACGCAGGCATGAAAATCAGAATACACGAAGTACACTCGCTCTCCCGTACGCTAATGACTGCCAGACAATGGCCGTGGTGGGTGACCAACTCACATGGTACATAAGAGTACTCACACTTCCGACCAGTGCGCCCGTGGTCGGACAAAAAGCTGCGCGACCAATCCGTCGTTTCTTGGATATCGCTTGAGTCGGCACATCCGACTTGCAATACGAGGTGTGTACATCAGGCTCCTATTTTGAGTGGCCCTGCTTCTGCGTGGATGGTGGATTGTAGTCTACGCATGCAGCTCCTCGTCTCGTTGCGCGACTCGGTTTGGCCAAGCAGTGCACGCTTGACCGGTGTGCTTCAATTCGTGCGACGCCTAGCGTGCCTTCTGATAGGGATCTGTCTTGTTTTGATCTTTCTCGACAAGTCTGCGTAACACTAAGTGCATCTTTGCGCCAACGCTTAGGGTTTGTCAGCCGGATATAACACTAGTATCAACGCGTTCAAACCGTTTGTGTCTGAAAAGCTTATGAATTGTATTTTGCATCGTTTCGAAGTGCCCACACAATATCGGATTTCAATTGAAAGGGAACCTGGTAGTCATTGTAATGCCCGGTCAGGCCATACCTCAGACGGACCTCCGCGGCTTCCTTATAGGATATTGTCAAGGTCATAAAGAAGATGCAAGAACCTAATTGGAACATGCTTTTCGATAGACAAGGTCGGACTGAATCTTGCTTCGACAGAGTCACCCAAGGTGTTGATATCGCCATAATCGGGATAAGCCTGCCCAGATGCTTCCAGGAGAGCCGTATACTCATTCTCGCAGTTAAAAACCATGTCAGATCTGTCGAGTCATACAGCATAGCGAGGTTGTATGACACCATTAGGTCCTCAAACAATCCACAGTAATCAGAGGCTGCGTATTTTACGTCAAAATTGGCAGCTCGTCCTAGCTGTTTCGGATCAATGGATATTCTTGCCATACTCCTCAATTCACTGCCGTAAAAAACTGCAATGCCGCTGCCTTCCATACCCATTCTTTCCGTTGCTGCTGATGTACGAGTAAGGTGGGGATCACTTCTAGGGATCCCTGCCTCATTGGGACGAGCAATTAACGGACGAATCAAGAGTAGGTGAATGAAAATGCAAGCATGGAACTCAAACAGACAAATAAAATACCCGACACTGCACCGATCCTTCCCCAATCCCCCCACCCTTTCTTCCGTACTTCCAGTATTCTAATGGCTGCCATGCAGCAGCGCCGTATCAGGTGACGAAGCCACAAGCGCAATGAAAGAACTCACACTCCCGATCAGCGCACCAGTGACGAGATAAAAAGCATTCCGACCAATTCGTCGTTTCTTGGGAATCGTTTTCGTCGGCAAACCGGACCCAGACTCCATTTCCGAGTGGCCCCGCTTTAGCGACTTCGATATGTTGGGCTTCACGAGTGCAGCTTCTAGTGTCTCTGTTTCTACCTCTTTAGTCAGTCCCTCAGTCTTCAACAGTATGAGTTCTTCTTTCGAAATCCACAGGCCTGTTTCTCCATCCGCCTTTGTGATCTCTGACGCACCACTTGTAAAGGATGCATCATCCTCTTCATCATTCGAGGCGAAACTCATTTCATCGTATGGCAAGCTGAAGTCTTCATCGATACTTGAATCCTCGATACTTGAATTCTCATGATGATCGTGCTTCATTTCTGCAATAAAATCGCGCGCTTCCGCAATCTCCTCTTGGGCTGAGACATCGCCAGCCGTGATAGCTTCGTATTCTTGAGCCAGATTTCTAGGCTTAAACTCTGCTTCTGATAATGTTGTATCGTTCATTGTTTTACTCTGATCGATAGTATCGTGGTCTAAAGTGTCATCGTCAGCATCATGAAGACTGTGAACACGGAATAGTTCCGAATCACTAGAAGATTTCTCGGAAGACGAGGACGATGTATCGGTGGAGTACTCTTCATCTTCCTCGCTCTTTGAATCATCATCATCCACTAGGCTGACAATCTCGGGGCTGTCATCGAGCCAATCGTTGGGCAACCCATGAATCTCGAAGGCTTGATCATGGGTTCCAGAGAACATGTCTGCATGGAGCAGAAGGCCATGGCGTTTGCAGACAGAGTTCAAGTGCTCCCATGCAGTTTCGAAGATAGATTCAGAATTAAGTCTCCGATCCGTGATAGCAAGACGTTCATACTTTTTGTGTCTGATCAGCTTTTGCATTGTATTGTGCAAGGGAGCAAATCTGTCCAGCAGCCATTTGCCCTCTGCGCCAGTTCGAAAAGGAACAACGTCTTCAAACGGCTTCCCAGTCATATCAGCGATGAGAATGGCTTCGGCGGCTAAAGCAAAGGATACGTTATTAACCATCAATAGGCTCACGTATTTAACCGGATCCTTCCTATCGATGCAGAGAACTGGTGTGAAGCTGAACTTGACAGTATCACTCAAGGAGATCTGATCACCCCATTTGATAGGACCATTTGTAAATGGCTTATCATCCAGGAGCGTCCCATTTTTGCCTTCACAAGCTTCCATTGACCAGGTAGGATTACCAGGGAGAGGGTCAAACAGTAGTATAGCATGTTTGCGTGATACGGATGGGTCGCCGTGGATGAATCCATTGTCTGGAGAAGCTGCGTATTTAGACTTACACAGGGAGGCTCGTCCAAGCTGGATGTTAAATCCATGAATTATCTTCTCATATTCGTAGATTCTGACTGCCAAGTGCTTCTCAGTAAGTACCAACTCATCCGTCGCCATCGCCTTATTTCGACGAGTGCTGCTGCGGCCAACAGATGGACGTCGTGGAGTGGGGATCACGAGGACCCCTACGATATGCACCCCTAGGTCAGGATTTCACTGCAACGTCGTAAAGTTTCAAGTCGAAGTCTATCTATGCGCGGTCGACTCGGTGCTCCGCGTCGTCGTGAACTGCAGTCGGCGTATTGTTTGCTTTGCCAATAACATTCCCTGCAACATTTTGACGCATCGTATCTAGCTTGAAACTCTTCATGATGGCGACAAAGAGCCACATCGGCACCATCAAGCAAAGGACCACAATCATCAAGATGTGCATTGAGTAGTCATATGCTTCGTTGATGGCATTTCGCGTCGGTGATCCCATGGGATAGCTTACTGCAGTCAGGTAGCTTGCAAAGATTGCAGCTGCCTGCGGTTTAGAGTCGGCAGGTAGGAGTTCATTGAGCTTTCGAGGCAGCACGTTTCTCCAAATCGACCCTGCAATCGCATCGCCGATTGCACCTCCGACGCTACTCAGTGTTAAAAATAGGGCGGTAACTGTCGCGACATCTTGATGCGTGCACGCTGCTTGTACCGCCAGCTGGGCCGGCGTGGCGATGAGGCCGGCGCCTGCTCCGAGAACAATCTGACTAAAGACGAGTTGAGTCTGGCTTGATGACAGCGTGCGATAGCGGTAAGTCAGTCCCCCTCCAATCATATAAACTGCAGTTCCGAGAAAAAGAAAGTATTTATATCGCTTTGACCATTTTATTAAGACAGATGTAATCACTGCAGAGACGGTCGATGAAAAGGTGAAGATGAGCGTTATATTTGTGGCTGTTGCTACAGAAGCATTCCGCGCAACCGAGAGGTACGAGAAGAAGTATGGTTGGTAGACAAAGAAAGCAATAAAGTAGGTCAGGACGAGTAAGCATCCACCGGCGATTGTTCGATCTTTCAGCAGGCGTAGACTCAAGATTGGAGTCTTTGCGAGAAAGAGGGCGTAGAAAGGGAAGGCTACCAAACACACAATCCCCACCGTTAGCATGGCGATGATGAACGATACATTGAAATTTTCGTTTTTTACGAGTGAAAATGGCAGTAGAAATAATGCCAGCCCAGCCGATAGCAAAATCACCCCTGGGATATCCAGCGCGAAGAATGTATATTTGAGGTAGGCAAAGAACCCTTTTGTCTTCCATGCTGGGACAGGAGCCTTTCCGTATTTGGACGCCTTGCGCTGATTCCACATGAGACATAAGAGAAATGGAATTCCAGTGGCAGGCACAATGATCGCATACATCCCATAGCCCCATCTAAAGGTAGAGTTTGCAAGTATTCTCGTTGTGATTGGCGCAGCACACCAGGTCGTGAAAAGAAATGGAGTTTGAGGCAAAATGATGAAGAGGCTGCGCCACATGAGATCCGTAGTGTCAGCGACAAAGATCTGCTGCATAAATTGGACTCCAACCTGGCCGGCAGTGTAAAATATTTGCGCACCGGCAAAGGTCTGGAAATTGGGGGAGGCAGCCAGCATGATAAATCCCACCGTGAGCACCAAGATGGCAAAGGCAAAGGATTCCGTGCGACCAAACACATCCGAACATTTTGCCAATGGCGGCTTGACTACGGCGAAGAGGAGATTCTGGATGATCCCGATCGTGGCTAAAAGCGAGTGTTCGCCAAATTCCGAAGTTGCCACCGGCTGATAGGTAAAGATGGTCGAATTATCCAGCGAGAGCGTGATAGCCAGCAAGAAAAAGAAACCGTACGCCACAAAGAGCGAAGTGTTTGTCCACACACTGCTGATAGCTTCCATGCGCGCTACACCTTCCTGCTTCACCACCGATGAGACGTCCGAGTCTTCATCACGGAAATCGCCGGCATTGGGCTGAGAGCGTGCATGGGGGTCACGATCGTAGCCATCCACCGGACCCGCTTCGCCATCCGCATGCACATGCTGAGCATGGTGGTTGCCCTTGGCCGTCTCCCTCGCGCTAAACATGCTGACAGGTGCGGATCTGATAAAAGGTGGCGATGGAAATGATAGGGAACTTTGAGATGGGGCTGCCCTGACCTACGAAATTATGAAAACTAGTCACTTACGCGATTTGATCCGAGGACTATGCGTCATTATATTCACCAGCTATACAAAAACTCTGATATGTACCCACGAATCCATAGTCGAGTTTCTATCTGGAAAGATCAAAGATGACCTTTTGTACTTCCATTTTATCAAAAGCCTCATATCCTTTCTTGGCCTCAGAGAGCGGCATGATGCAATCCGAGAGGATCTTCAGCTTCTCCTGCTCTCTCCTCAATAGAGCAAGAGCATCCGTGAATAAAGCTCGCACTGGACAGCGGCCGAACTGGATCATAACATTTTTGTTGTATGCTTGCTGTGCCGAGAATGGGATCTCTGCGTTGTGAACGCCAACAGAGGCTATCCTGCCCCATGGTCGGATCAGGTCAAATGCCAACCGTAGAGCCGGAGGTAATCCTACGATCTCCATCACAACATCTGCGCCTCGCTGGTTTGTCGCAGCCAGAATCTTCTCCCGCGGACTGTCGTGTAGGTGAATGGGAATGGCGCCTAGTAGTTCCGCCTGCTGCAGTCGACTGGCGACCGAGTCAATAGCGTAGACCGTCTTGACAAACGACTTCGCGGCGACAATAGCACAAAGCCCAACAGGACCACATCCCACAACAACATTGACGGAAGACTCTCGAACATCAGGAGGAAGATCCTTTAGAAACGTCGAGGCAGCAAAGTATCCCGTCGGGAAGATATCGGCCATGAGAATAAGTACTTCGTCTGGCACATCCACCGGCGCCTTGACTAAGCTTCCATCTGCAAGTGGCACACGAACGTACTCCGCCTGCCCGCCATCCAGCGCACTAGATCCGAATAGCAAGCTCCCCTCGCAACGTGATGTCTTCCCAAGTAGGCAGTAAAAACATTTGCCGCACGAAACAGTAAATGGACACACCACTTTGTCACCAACACGGACACTTGCGACCGAGTTACCCACATCCGTGACCACTCCAGTGAACTCGTGGCCCATAATAAATCCAGTGTCCGAGGGCTGGTGTCCTCTAAATACGTGGAGCTCCGAGCCGCAGAGGCCCGAGTACCTTACCTTGACAATCGCATCTCTAGCATCCTGTATTGTGGGAACTGGACGGACCTCCAGCGATATATCACCGGGGCTATTGAACACGACAGCTTGCATTGCTGTTGGAGTGGTGAACTTCCTCCGATTACCGAGGAACGGAGCGGGATGGGGGGGAAGTTGGGCTTGTACAATAAGGAGAGAGATATACGACGCGATCAAGAATAGAAATTACAAGGTTCCTTGTTCAATTCCCTAAGCTAATATAATGTATAACCGATGCCTTCAAAAAGAGAATGTATCAATTTGATGAAGATTCGGATGGTGTAACCTTCTCCTGCCTTGAGCTAGCCCTTTCCCTCTCAAAGTACTCAGTAACATTGCTCGACACAAAAGAAGCATCATCTTCGTAGTCCTGGTTATTGCCTGTCTCCTTACCCGACAAAGTAGCCTCGTATAACTTCCTCAGCTCGTTTTTCTTTACCTCGCGGTCCAAAACTGGGTTGTAGGCCCTATGGCGCTTGAGAACCCAGGTCTCCCAAAGGCTCAAGTGGCGTGGGTGTACAGCAATACCGTGGTAGTCGGCAGCACGACCTTCACGGACCAGCAGCCAGTAGCGTTCTTGTTCTCGCAAGTCGAGACCGGTGGTGTCAGGAACAAAAAGGATGGTGACGGCAACACCAAGCAGTCCAAACCAAGACACAACCCAGAATTTGGTGCGGGTTCCAATGTAGTTATACAAGATCGCAGGCGCTAAAGCACCAAGTTTACCGGACGCGGCAGAAATACCATGAGCAGTGGCACGAATGGGTGCCGGGAAGACTTCAGCCGCGAGCAAGAAAGTAGTGGCATTGGGTCCGAATTGGTTCCAGAAAGAAGAGAAAAAGTAGATGAACTGGAAAGTCTTGATTGGAGCTCCAGGATGCAGAAGTTGATTATAGAGTGCAGCAGGGATGATGAAGAGAATGAAGTCAGCGAGGAAACCGACTGTTTGCATGCGCGAACGACCAACAAACTTGTGGTCAAGGAAGAAAGCGGCAAGGTAGTACCCAGCAAGACCAACACCAATGTTGACCATGTTCCACAACCAATCTGATACGACTGAGCTGCCTTTCGGAGAGATAACGGCGATAAACTGACTCTGGAAGATCTTATTCCCGTAGAAAAAAAAGTCATTGGCAAACCAAGCGACAGAGGTTCCAATCAAGCGGCCACCATAATGCGACAAGGTCCAGTGGAGGGACTTTATGTCGTATCCAGTAACACCTTCCTTGCGCTTGATAACGCGAAGGGTTCGGTCGGTGTACTCCATTTGGTAAAAACGGTTGTAGCACATCCACAGCGTAATGATACCAATGAATGCAAACGAGACACGGAAGGTCCATTGTACAGAGAGTGCACTGTAAGGCTCTTTGCTACCGCCGTGGAAGGCTAGGAGACACGCGAGCAAAATGCCTTGATTGAAGAGTTGGCCCCATCCCTGCATCAAGAAAGCAAGCTGTACATTTCGTCCACGGTGCAATTTGTCGCCAGTTGTAGAGTTGCGGCCAAACTTCCCTTCCATGGCACGAGTCGATGTCATTGGATATTCACCACCGACACCAATGCTATAGATGAGCAGCGACAAGGCGTAGCAGATGACCCATCCGTTGAGAGTGGTTCCCCACATGGCTGTCAGCATGACTGTGCCCACAAGCATGATGCAGGCGTCTTGAACAAGGCCCCACCGGCGACCGATCCAGTCGCCGATAATACCAACCATAATCTGACCAATAATAATACCAACAATCTCCAGGTAACCGACAGCAGCCGTCCAGTTTTTGCTGCACACCTTGTGCGTCTTCCAGCATAGCGGCCAGGCGGAGGCAAAGATGGCGGTCAAGTTGCCGACCGAGAAGAGTGTGTAACCTTCCACAAACAGTCCCATTCCCTTGACCACATAGTTGCTGAAGTAGTCGCGAATCGGTTGAAGGGGATCACGCCTGAAGGAAGCCATTACAAGCTTGAACTCGCGAGCAGTCTCCTCATTCCATTTGGCATTGACCCATTTGACCCTCTGGCCGAGCGGCAAATCTGCCCAGTAAATGCCATTGAGATAGGAATCGTCAGGGGCGACTACATCATCGAGGAGATGCTCGTGATTGGCCCGCGAGGAGCCCATTGCAGACGCCATGGCGTAGTAGTGGTGGTGGTTGTGGTGGGTGGTGGAAGGATGAAAAGTGGACCGTTGACCGTTTTCCTCGCGCCTTATAAAGCTTGTCTCGCCATTGCCTTCCTCGGACACGAGTTAGAGAAAAAGTGGGAAAAAACAGGAGGAGGAGTGGAAGAATGCTCGCTCCTGATTGGCTGGGATGGTCGCGGATATTTAAGCATGGCCAATCACAGGCGAGAGCCCGTCAACGTGCACTCTTCGCTTCCGTTTCCTCCATCTGGCAATTAGGTGGCAAAACGGGACGGGCGGAGAGAATCGGGAAGTGGCCGGACAGATTCCGGAAATTCTACCTACCCTGCCTGTCCTTGGGCCCTGCTTAGCGCGGCATTCAGCTCCTTGCGCTGCACACAATTGGCAAAGGAGAAACTCTCTGCACACGCCGTCAGCTGGGCGTCAGAGAATCCCTGGAAGATGGAGGCAAATTCCTTCTGCAGGCCTTCGCTGAGGTAGCAATTACGGACTATGCGCATCAGATGCTGCTTGGAGCTCCAGTTGTCGGGGTACTTCTCCTGTGCCCCTGAGTTGCTATCAATCCACTCTGCCAGCTTTTGAAACAAGCTGACGACCTGGGGATTGGGCCGGTTTCCCCACGCGTCTGCCATGAGTTTGTTCTTCTTTTGCACAAACTCCCCAATAGTCTTGAGCCATAGGGAGTTGGGAGACACGTGAATCATGCCCTGTAGGCCAATGTCTTTGTAGAGCCAGATGCTCCAGTGGATGGATTCCTCATCATAGAGCTTGAGCTGCTCTTCGAGGACAGCAATGCGTGCCTTATTGATATCGTCGCACGCAGGTCCATCCTCGATGGGATTCGCATACACTGGTCCAAATTCACCATTCCACACTGGGGTTCCATGCTCTTTCATGAATGTGATCTTTTGCTGAAACTGCTGGCGCAACTTGTCTCGCTGGTCAGCGCTACCGGTGTATGTTTTGCCAAAGGGAAAGCCAAAGGTAGAGTAATCATGGCACGCATACACACAATTGGGGTAGATCTCTTGGAAATGAGAAAAGTCCATGGCGTAGGTATTGCCTTCCAGCCAGAGGATGTGGCGATCATCTACATGCCGCACATCCTCCACCAGCCTTGCGTAAAAGGTTTGCAGGCGGACGTGCTGTGGGTCGGCAGGCTCGTTGATTGGGTTGTAACCCGCTACCCAAGGATTGTCTTTATAATGTGCAGCAATCTCCTTCCACAGCCAGACGGTCCGATCCTGAAAGTGGAGGTGCTCCCAAAAGAAAGCATGCGACGTCGGGTTGTCACTGTGCCAGTCTTGGTTCTGGTAGCCTGGAGCAGCGTGCAGGTCGAGAATTGTGTAAATACCCTCCTTTGCGCACGTGTCGACGATCCAATCAAGTTTCTCAAAAGCTCTTTGCTTGAGGACAAATGGATTCATGTCGTCCTCAAAGTGTCGGTAATTGAATGGGATCCGAAGACAATTCAATCCAAGAGATCGGAAAAACTTTGCATCGTCTGGGCCCCAGAAGGCCTTTACGAACTTCTCAAAGAATCGCTCGTAGGCCGAGTCGCCGAGTACAGCACGCATGGAGGCGTGGTGGCCGTGCTCGCTGCCTGGGTATCCAGTAATGAAATTCTCCATATTCAGTACACCACCAAGGCCGGCTCCACGCAGGATCACCGTTTCGCCCTTCTCATCAACAACTTCTCGTCCTTGAACGTGGAGGAAAGACATGGTCGGTGGGTTTTGGGTCTCCCCCGCAATGAGCACGCCCACTCTTTTCCGATCGAGCGCGGAAGGCGGACCAAGGCCCAATTTTTTTTCTTGATTACGATAGGGAAGGGCGTGTGTGATGGTTCATTAGTCAAGGTAAGAAGCCCGTGTATTTAGTCTAGGTCGATTCTGGATGCTTGCCTCCATATCCCTCAGCATCAGCCATGTAACTCTCGGCAACTCAACTGCCGAACAAACCAGATATCGCTTCAACACTACACAGGAAGCATCGGGGCTGTAAGTCGAAATGTTTTTTGATCGAAATTGGTCTGTCGATGATCTTCCAGACATGAGTGGGAAGGTAGCTATTGTGACTGGAGGGAATACAGGTATTGGTAAGGTAACGTGCTTGGAGCTGGTCAAAAAACATGCCACAGTCTACCTTGCAGCGCGGACGAAAGAGCGGGCAGAGAATGCGCTAAAGGATATCAAGAAAGAGGTGACTGACGCTCAAATCGAGTGGCTCCCTCTCGATCTCTTATCGCTCAGGCAGGTATCCGAAGCTGCGGGGAGCTTTGTAAAGAAAGAGAAGAAGCTCAATTATCTCCTCAACAACGCCGGTATTATGGCAACTCCATACTCCGAGACAGAGAACGGGTATGAGATCCAGTTTGGAACAAATCACATGGGCCCCTTTTTGTTTACGCAGAAGCTACTTCCGATGCTTGAGGCAACGGCGGAAAAGGAGGATGTACGCATCGTCAATGTCTCAAGCACGGGACATCAATTTGCACCTTCTGGGGGTATTTTGTTTGACAATATCAATATGAAGGACTATAATACGTGGAGACGGTACGGCCAGTCCAAATTAGCAAACATCCTCTTTGCAAAAGAGCTTTGCAAGCGATACCCAAAGATCAAATCCTACGCCGTGCATCCAGGAAATGTCACGACGGGGCTCACACGCTCGCTGGCTAGTACTTATGGAGCTCTGTTTGATGTGGCCTTCTATGCTATGAAGATGGTAGCCATGATAGGTCCCAAAGACGGAGCCTTGGCAACATTGCACTGTCTGTCGAAAGAGGCAGATGGACAGAGTGGAGCGTATTATACAACGTATGGGAAATTGGCAACCCCATCCTCCTACAGTAGGGATCCTGTGCTGGCAGACACGCTATACAATTGGAGTCTTGAGCAGATTAAAGGACGGTTTTAGGGTTTAAGGTTTTCAAGACGCTTGTGATTGGTACGTTATCGCTTTATAGGAGACGCTAGCAGAGGTTTCATTTTCGGTCAACATTGTGTACGAGTACTACAATTTCACTCCGATTTTACACAAACGTTAAATTGAAAATACGGTTTCACTCCTCTACTAAGAGGAACGGATATTGTTTATTACCGTCATGAAGAATCAATCATCCTTTTCATTAACTGGTTTCCTGGTCGTTTCCATTTTTCCATTTTGGCCCATCGGCATTGACAACGAGCTCCCGAACATGCGCTGATTCCTTTCCACAGGCATTCCAAACCGTGGAGTAGCAAAGGGTAAATGGCTGTCACCACGAGCGAGCATGTGCATACCATTGGCACATGGTCCTTCAAATGGCTCTCCGGCGTTCCATGGTACGTAGGATCGCGCATCGCAGTAATGACTCGTAAAAGCTCGGCGTCGGGAATCTTTGCTGACATTGGTGTGACTTCGATGGAGTATTGTGCCTCCAAAAAAGAACGCATCGCCGGGCTCTGCAGTCCCCGCTACCTCTTCATACCGCGGCCCGACTTGAGCAAGCTCGTTGATGCCGGTATCAAGACGGCTCGAGTTCCGGACAGAGAACACACCGCCGAGTTTCTTATTTTCATGCGTCGCTACATTTGTTTCGTGAGGGTATAATGGCTCCACATGGGATTTGTCAGATATCCACAGGCATCCATTCTCAGTAGTCGCTGGAGTTAAAGCCACCCACGCAGCAATTAGCGTGTTTGGAAGGGTGTTGATATAATAAGAATCCTGATGGTAGCCCTGTCCCATCTGGCCTGGCTCCTTGAAGAAAGTAATGGTTTGTCTATCATCAGCCCCGCTATCACAGAATCTCTTTACAATGCCAAGATATCTGGCGACGACAACTGCTCAACCACGTCAAGAACCCTTGGATGCAACAGATACTTCTCATGCAGAGCATGACGACGATGAAGCATGTGAATTCGAGAGAATGCACTTTGCCTTTCCTCAAAGGTCAGAGACGGGTCAATGTCACAACCAGGAACCTTGTCCTCACCGGTAAGCACGCGATCGAGATGGGTGTTAAGCTCCGTCAAGTCATCTTCAGTAAAGACATTGGGAATCTTGACCCAGCCGTGCTCCTTGAAAAACCGATAATGATCCACGCTTAGCTGTAACTTTTCATAACTCTTCAAACTGACCTGCGCATTTGCAGCCTCGTCTCCAACCACTTCAACCTCATTGTCGAGTTTCAGAATACCTAGTTGTGGGTCGGACAGTTTGCTGCGTGTAGCGGACATGTTGGCAAAGTTGGTCGTGGGGATTGACGGACTTAAATGTGCTCCGCGTTATATCCCCCATCTCCGCCTTCCGGTTTAGACAAGATTAGATTAGATTCAATGACATCTCGGAAAAGATGGAAGACAAAACACAAGCATGGAGAAGTACGGAGAACGAGATGAAACTGGGTATTAACAAGAGTTGTGATGTGTTACATAATTTCTACCGATCTCAAGACAAACTAGCTATGCGGCTTCTGGCTGGCTGACTGACTAATGCTTGGCGTGGCCAGGTATTTGTGTTCTTGACTAGTACCCTTCGTCTTCGAATCTTTGGAACATTGTAGTTGAGATCTTTTGCTCAAAATTGACTTTTCATCGCGTCGGGAGCAATGTAGTGAAGGTATAGCCAGCCTTCGGCATAGCTGTGCCCCCATTTTAGCAACACAACCTGAAATTGAAAAATTGAAGAAGCAGCGCTAGCGGTATTCTTCGAGTGGCAAACTTGTTAGATGCCATTCATCGAAGCAGAGCTGATATCGTCATAATTCGTACATCCCGAAACAACCAATACACAAGTTCGCCATCCACTATCTTCTTCATACCGAGTAATTCACATTCCTGAAGGCATTGCAGGGCACACTCTTGAAGTGAAAACAGGAAAGCAGAGAACTTGCTTTGCCTGATGGAACTTTTTTTTGCGAACTCAAGAAAGTTGTGTAAAGCTGTTGCAGCTTCATCGCTGGCATAAAGTTTTGCACATGAAATCATGCTTTCAACGGCTGATTTGAGAGCAAATCGACACATTAACCATCCCATGAGCTCAGACTTGCGCTCTAACAACACTGTACATATACTTTCCACCAAGATACGACAGAAAAGGAGAAGCCCCATAGAAGGTTCGATTCGGCGTTTGCCTACCAGTGGCAAGTAGTAAAGCAAGAGCAGTACCGAGTGACAAGTATGTAAAATGGCTGCAGAGTTAGACGCGAGAACCGGAGAGACGTAGAATAGAGACTGCGGAAGTTGGGCCGGGTATACGAGGAGATCGTATTCGAATCGCAGACGCTCGATTGGAGAAGTCTCTTCAGAGAACGACAGTAGCCTCCGCAATAGTCTCGAAAGCAAGTAAAAATTATAGAGAAAGTTGCTCACATCTGATGATTGCAATGACTCAATGCTGGAGACTGTTGCTGGCACCGTGCGATGAGATCCCAGATCCGTCCAAGCTTCGACTACAAACTCCAAAGCAAGAATACGGCTCGAAGTAATTCCGAGCCGCAACGCTTCCTGTCGCACTTGGTCAATAATCGAGGAAATCTGGTCGCATGCCACGCCTTCCTTGAGTGGAAGTAGAAGCACCACAGAGGCAGTAACCTCATCCATCAGCGTAAGTTCTTTGTGCAGAATTGTGTACAGCAATGTTTGCTGCAGAGATTCCAGTGAATTCTCACAGATAGCCTTGCATGATTCATAGAGTGCACATACTATGGTCTCATCCCAGTCCACAAACGGCTCAAATGGATGGCATGCTTTAGTATAGATATATTCTAGCAATTGGGCGACACATGCTGGGCTATAAATGGTGTAGGAGATGAAACATAGTTATTCAGATCGGAACCCGAGTTCGGTGCAGATATCTCAGCTTCAGTCGGAGATGCATTATTGTCCATCTTTGCAATAGTTTGCTTACGACGTCTGCGCCGCGGCAAACACTGTTTGATAGCATCCTCGTTCCCGTGAAAAGTGCATGGAAGGCCAAAATCCTTACAATGCGTGCATGTCTGTTCTTCTCGTGGTCTTTTCTTATCAAACGCGCCCCTGACACGCCAGTATCGACAGAAATCACATGCCGTCTTATTTGTCGTCTGCATCAAACACGCTACCCCCGTTTAGGCTCTCAGCATCTTCGGCAGCAATCGTTTCCCCACGTTCAGTATCACGTGACCCATTTAACCGGTCATAAACTGCATTTATCTCCGCTTCCTAAGAAGATCTGATACACCTTGCAAACTAGTCAGAACGATTTTATTTAGCATTGGATAGCAAAAGAGAATCTAAGACAGACAATGGCATCACGTAGACTGCCTAATGACGACCAGCCGTTGATGAAAATTACATCAGATAGCTTTGACGAAGCTGATAAGAAACTCTTTGCTATGTATGATCCAGAGTTGGCAGACGAATCAAAGCTCATAGACCGCTTGAACATTATCAGAGCAAAGGCTCTAGAGGTTAACAATTATCAGTGTCTGCGAAGTGCTCGATTCGCATTGACTCGCTGCCGGGAACATCATCTCTACGGGAAGGTGCTGACCGAAGCAATACACTCGAACAGCGTGATCCTAGATATTGGTTGTGCACTTGGGACAGACATAAGACAGCTTGTGCTGGATGGATGGGATGTGGCATCCACTTACGCCACTGATCTCGAACCGTCATTTTGGGATATTGGGTGCGAGCTATTCAACGATAGTGCCGCTGCAAAGCCTTATTTCTTTCCTGGCGACATATTCTCGGATGAATTTGCTACTATATCTCAAGACGAAGGGGCACCAAGCTCAAACAAGCCAAGCTCATTGAACGATTTACGCGGATGGGTTGATTATGTTTGGACGGGCTCGTTCTTTCCTCTCTTTTCTTTGGAGCAGCAGATCATCGTGGCCAAGAAATTATTCAGTCTGGTCGTGTCCAAGGAAAACGGCGCAAAGGTTCTGTGGGTTCGGCAGAGGGGTTCTGCAGGAGAGGAAGATCAGTCTACGGACGTCCGTTGGCTTCCCACCGTGACCAGCTGGGAGAAGATGTGGAAATTCAATGTGTTGCCCCCAGGTACAACGGCACAATTCAGCACTACTGTTCGAGTGGAGAAAATCAGCGCGAGTGAGATGTTATCCTGGTGGATAAAATTTGATTAAGTTGGTCATGAAGTCGTATCCTTCGTTCAGGTCTACACAAGAGACCATAATACCTTATTTTGCAAGCCGGGAATAAGCCATTCCAATC
>JAABUO010004398.1_pt1 | contig 16606 bp, 2 predicted proteins | sample 5559291 | NCBI WGS metagenome assembly JAABUO01 (sample SAMN10711878, study PRJNA513372) | rock metagenome | isolation source: Antarctica rocks | place: Antarctica: Victoria Land, Finger Mt sud
CCTACGATCCAACGAAACCGTGCTGGAGCCGCCGAGAGGAAGTTTACGACGCCTGCCGCCACCCGCACAACCGGTAGCCCGCGGCGGTCGTCCGGCATTGCGCCACCCCGGCCCGCGCCGTCACACCCTTGCGGCGGCGCGGGCCGGGGCGTGCGGGCGCCGGCGCCCGCCTGGCGATGCGCCAGACGAGCAGCGGGATATCGCTGCGCGCCTCGACGCGCAGCAGCTGGTAGCCCCCAGCCAGCGCCGCGAGGCGCTCGACCACCCGGCCGTGCGCCGGGACCTGCAGCGCCGTGATGCGCTCGACCGTGGTCCCGCGCACGTCGACGTCGGTGTGCAAGCGCACCTGCGCTGGCGCCGGCAAGTCGTTGCGCAGCACCAGGTCGCCGTACGTCGCCGGCGCGACCGGGTGGCCACGCCGCGCCACGGTGATAACGCTATCGGTGCGCGCGCCCTTCCGCGCCGGATCAAGATACAGGCGGCCCTGCGCCACGATGGCGTCGGCCGTGACGACCGGGTGCGTCCCCGGCACGTAGACCAGCGTGGTGACGGCCACGCCGCCCCGCGTGCGCGCCGTGCCCGGCCGGAACGCGCCGTCCGGCGAGGCGAAGCGCACCATCGTGCCATTCTCAACCGGGACGCCCGAGGCGTCGACGACCCGCGCCGCGACGGGTACGCTCAGCAGCCGGTCAGGCCGTCGCGTGCTCCGTCCCGCGCGCAGCGTCACGAAGTCGGCGTTGCCGGGGCGGATCGTCAACAGGACCAGGGCGCGGCGCGTCCGGCCCCCCGCGCCCTGCCGCGCCGTCACCGTGAGTCGGTACGTGCCCGGCCGCAATGTGGACGACGTGGTCACGTTGAGTACCGGGGCGGCCACGCCCATGGGCTGTGCGTACAAGTCGACCGCGGTGACCGATGGCCGCGCTGCGGCCCCGAAGGGCAGGCCGGCGACGCTGACGCTCACGAAGTCGCCGGGGCCGTGCGACGGCGTGCCGCGTGGCGTCAGCGTCAGCGGGATCGTGCCGGCCCCGCCGGCGCGCAGCCGCAGGCGGCCCAGGCTGAGGCGGAAGTCGGGCGGTGTGCCGCCGGGCTGCTGCCCCGGCCGCAGGGTGATGACGCGCGCCGGCGCCACGGTGCTCTCGTGGCCCGCCAGGTCGTAGGCCGACACACCAATCTCGTAGCGCGCCAACGGGTCGGCCTCGTTGAGCGTGGCGGCCTGCAGGTTGCCCAGGGTCAGCATGTAGGCGGCGCTCGATCGCGGCCCCACGATGCGGTAGCGCAGCCGGTAGCCGGCGACGATGCCGGCGCGCGCCGGCGGTGACCACATTAGGCGCAGTTGGCCGCTCTGCCGCACCTCGGTCACGTCGCGCGGCGGCGCGGGCCGCGCCGGTTGCACCACGCGCACGACGCCCGTGGAATAGCCGGTGACGGACGGCCCGGCGCCGTTGTTGAGCGTGGCATAGACGTAGTAGGTCCCCGCCGGGAGCGCGCTGGTATCCCAGCGGTATGACCAGCGCCCGTGGCTGTCGGCCCGCACGTCGGAGGCGATGGTCTGTCCGGCGTAGTTGGGCACGGCGCGGCCGCCGAGCGCCGTGGTCGGCGCGGTGGTGTAGGAGAGCGAGAGGCTGCGGAACGGGCCGCCGCCGTTCAACTGGCCCCGCAGCGTGGTCGTGGGGTTGGCCACGAGCGTGCGGCCGGCCGCGGGGGCCGTGACGCGCAGCGTCGGCGGCGGCACGCTGCCCTGCAGGCCGAACTGGTAGCCCTCGCCGCCGTGCAGGTTGCCGACGGTGACGTGCCAGAGGCCGGCTCGCGGCGCGGGCACGTAGAGCGCGTCCGCCGCCACGTAGCCCGGCTGGAGGGCGCGCGGGTCCGTCACATGGTAGGCCTGGGCGCCGTGGCCGGGGGACGCGAGCGTGTAGACCGTGCCGTCGGGCGCCGTCACGGTCAGAGTCGGCGCGCCGGCCTTGCGCACAAGGGTGAACAGGACATCCCGCTCACCGGGCACGATGCGCACCGGGATGACGGCCTGCCTGGCGTGCAGCGGCGCGGCGAGCGCCTTGACGCGCTGGATCGTGCTGTCGCCGTTGGGCAGCAGCGTACGCAAGTAGGCCACGTCGCGCCCGGCGTCGGACAGGCTGTAGTCGACCAGGCTGAAGCGCGCCGGCTGGCTGTCGAGGTAGGTATGCACGCCGCTGTTGTCGAAGGCGAGCAGGAAGCTCTTGTCGCCCTTGAGCAGCTCGCAGAGGTTGCCGCTGACCGTGCCCTTGATACCGCGTAGCGTGTACTGGGTGGTTCCGTCGTTGTAGGTGAACTTGCCAAGCTGCGTCTCGGCGTTGAGCTTGATGTCGCAAGGCAGGATACTGATGCCCGGCGTCCACCCGAACAGGCTGAAGGGGGCGCTGACGCTGCCGAAGGCGCCGGCCGGCAGGGTGGCGTTGATGCCCACCGAGGCGGCGATCTCGGGTCCGTCCCCGTCGAGCCACAGGTGGCCGTAAAGGTCGCCGCCGATGTGCGCGGGTCCGACCGGGATGTCGCCCGAGAGCTCGGCGTAGACGCCCGTCGAGTTGGGGCTAGTATCGACGGCATGCCCGTGGTTCGAGAGGCTGCTCTCGCACACGTAGTCGTGCTGGGCCGTGAAGCGGACGCAGATGCCGCCCTTGGCGTTGATGAAACGCAGGGCTTGGCCGGTGATGCCGAACCCGAAGTTGCCGTCGCTGGCGAACGTCAACGCGCCATTCCCTCTGAGGAGGAACCCCGCGTCGGCGGTCTGCACGTCGAGGCCAAGCTGTATCATGTAGACGACATGGGCCGGGGCGCCGGTGATGTGCAGCGCGCCCGACAGGCCGTTGACAACAAAGATGGGCGGGACGGGGATGCCGGCGGCAGGAACCTCGATGTTGAGGGCGGCGCTGTGCAGGTTCGACGGGTAGTCGCCCCCGACCGAGCCAATCTGCAGGTCGGCGTTGAGCGTGGCGACGCCGGGGATGCCCAAAGTACCGTGCCCGGTCAGCACGTACTCGATCTGACCGGTGTCGCTGTTCACGTCCATCGAGAGGTCGGCGGCGGCCTGCAGGATGGTGAAGTCACCCGCGCTAATCGCGGGCAGCGCGACGTGGGCCGTGCCGCCGCCGCCCGCGCGGATGCTATGCCCGTCGTAGACGAGGTTGTCCAGGGCGAAGCCGCCCTGGAAGATGGGCAGGGTCAGCTCCAGCCGCGGAACCATGAGGCCGGCGTGGCTGAAGGTCGCGCCTTGCGGCGCGTTCACCCCGAAGTCGGCCAGCTTGAAGCTGAACGACGGCGTGGTGATGGCGCCGTCGACGAAGCCGTCGTTGTGCAGCACGAAGTGGTTGAGCGTCCACGGCCCGCTCCCGCCGAACGCGGCCGGCATGGTCACGCTCACCTGGTCGGCCGAGATGGCGTCCTGCGTGAAGGCCAGGTTGACGACCGAGACCCGCGCGCCGAAGAGCGTGAAGGCCAGGTTGGTATGGCCCTGGATCTGGCCGCCGGTCATCTTGAAGTCCGGCGAGATGTGCAGCCCCGTCACCGTGACCCCCGCCTGCGAGAGGCCCTGGATAATGTTGTCGGGCACGTCGAGCGTCGACGGGCCGATGCTGAATCCGGTGTTGTCTAGCCGCAGCCCCTTGGCCTCGACGGTGAAGCCAAGGTAGCTAACCCTGGCCGCGTCGAGCGCGATGTAGCCGCTGACCACGTAGCTGCCGGTCGAGGCGTCGATGTGTAGCGCGCCATTGAGGACGACCGGGCCATTCGCGCCGGGCGGCGTGAGGTAGGAGGGCAGCGTCAGCTGGACGCCGTCCACGGCCACGCCGCTGTTGTCCAGCGTCATCGACGCGACCTGCACGGTGAAGCCCGCGTACTGCAGCGTCATGTTTTGCGCGCTGGCATGCAGCTGCCCGGCTACGTGCAGGCCGCTCGCGTCGGAGGTGGCCGTGAGGTCGCCGCCGATGGTCGCGTTACTGAGGCCGCCGAGCGAGACTGACACGTTCTTGATCTGCATCATGCCGCTGCTGTCGAGGCTGATCAGGTCGAAGTGGCCGGTGAAGTTGCCGTAGACGAACTGCGACCGCGCGCCGTCGATGCTGATGGTCCCGCTGACGTGGAACTGTGGGTCGATCGCCAGCGAACCCGCGATGGCGGCCCCGCCGTACTGCGCCGGCAGCGTGTAGCGCGCGTTGGTGACCGCCATGTCGGAGGAGCCCAGCGTGATCGCGTCGGCCGCGAGCGCGAAGCCATTGTAGTTCAGGGATGCCGGCGCCACGGTCAGCTGCCCCGTCACGCTGAGGTGGCCGCTGTTGTCGAACTGGCCGGTCAGGTCGCCGGTTGGAACCGACGTGCTGATGTTGGCGGGCAGTGTCACCGTGGCGTGCGTCACCTGCAAGAGGCCGCTGCTGTCGTAGGTGATCTTCTGGACGGTCACCGTGAAGGCGGAGTAGATAAACCGCGCGTTGTCGACTTCGAGCGTGCCGCTGGTGATGAAGCCGGGGGCCACGGTGAGGTCGCCGCGCAGCATGGCCCCGCCCACGTAGTCGGGCAGCGGCAGCACGGCGTTGTGTACGCGCAGCCCGTTGTTGTCGAGCGCGATGGAGTCGGCGTGCAGGGCCAGGTTGGTGTACTGCACGTCGACCGGCGTGGCGGTCAGCGCGCCCGTGACCTGCAGGTTCGTGTCGATGGCCATGCTGCCCTTGAGCACGATAGGCGGCTTGCCGGCCGGGCTTAGGTAGCCTGGCAGGGTCAGCGAGGCGTTGGTGACGTGCAGGCCGCCGTTGTCGAGCGCGATGGAGTCGGCGTCGGCCGCGAAGCCGCCGTACTTGATCTTGGGACCGTTGAGGATGAGCGAGCCGGTGACCTGTGGGGCGCCGGAGCCGTCGGCCGTGGCCGTGAGGTTGCCCACGAGCGTCCCGTCGACGACTCCCGACAGCTTGACCTCGACGTCGTTGATCGCCAGCGTGCCGTGGCTGTCGAGGCTCATCGTGCCGACCGTGGCCTTGAACCCGCCATAGGTGAAGCACACGTTCTGTGTCGCGAGCGTCCCATTGATGGTGAAGCTCGTGTCTACGGTCAGATTACTCACCAGCTTGGCGCCGCAGAACGAGGTAGGCAGCGTGTAGGTGGCGTTATCCACGGTCATGCCGTTGTTGTCCAGCGTGATGTCGTCGGCGTGTACGCGGAAGGCGCCAAGCAGGATGTTCACCGGGGCCGCGGTGATGGAGCCCACGATGTGGAACTGGTTAGAGATAGTGAGGGTGTCGGCCTTGAGCGTGATCGGCCCGGTCGGGCTCAGGCTCGCGGGCAGCGTCAGCGACGCGCCCGTGGCCAGCAAGCCGCTGGCGTCGAGCGTGAGCGAGGCCACGCCGACGCTGAACCCGGCCAGCGCGAGGCGGACGTTATTGCCGGCCGCGCTGAGCGTGCCGCCGATCGTGCCGTTCGCCCCGATGCTGAGCGCGCCGGCGACCGTGAGCGTGCCCGCCCCCGCCGGGAGCAGGCTCGTCGGGATGTCCAACGTGGCGTTGGCCACGGTGAGGCCGCTATTGCCCAGGGTGATGCCCGTGGCCGTCACGGTGAAGCCGCCGTAGCGCAGCGTGGTGTCGGGGAACTGTAGCGTCCCGCCGATCGTGCCGTCGCTCTTGAGCACGACGTTGCGCGCGGTCAGCGTGTTGCCCACGCCGTTGGGCACGACACTGGGCGGCAGCGTGAGGGCGAACACGTCCGCGGTCAGGGCGTCCGACGTCAGGTTGAGGTTCCGCACCTGCACGGCGTAGCCCTGGTAGCGGATGTTGAGCGTGGCCGGCGTCAGCGTGGCCGCCTTGATCGAGCCGTCCGTGTTGAAGTAGGCGCGCGTCGCCGTGAGCGCGGCCTGGCCGAAGGCGCGCGGCAACGTGAGCTTGAGGTTGTCGGCGTAGAGGCCGCTGCTGTCGAGCGTGACGGCGCCGGCCTGCATCGGGTAGCCCGCGATGGTGAGGGTGCGCGGGCCGCCGGAGGTAAGGCTGCCGGCGAGCGCGCCGTCGGCGCCTATCGTCAGATTGGTCCCGTTCAGGACCACGCCGCCGCTAGGTCCGGTCGGGCTGGGAGCGGCGCCGACCTGGAAGCTCCAGATCGAGCGGCCATGCGTGGCGGCGTAAAGCGTGCCGTCTCCGCGCAGCGCCAGGCCGAACACGGGCACGATGGGCAGGCCGGCGCCCAACTGGTTCCAGTTCCCGCCGTTGTCGGTCGAGTACAGCACGCCGGTATCCGTGCCGGCGTAGATCGTCCCCGCATGGTCCACGGCCAGGGCGTTGACCGGCACGTCGGGCAGGTCGCCGCTGACGTCGTGCCAGGTGGCGCCGCCGTCGGTGGTCTGGAAGACGTGGCCGGGGTTATCCGGGGTGTTCGTGCCAAAGCCGGAGAACGCGGCCCAGGCCGTGCGCGGCGCGGTGGAGCTGATGGCGATGCTCGTGACGGTGCGCCCCGGCAGGCCCTGTCCGTCGGTCCAGCTCGCGCCGTCGTCGGTGGTGACCTGCACATGCCCGTTAGTGCTGCCGGCGTAGACCGTGTTGGGGGCCGTCGGGGCGATGGCCAGGGCGCTGACGGTGTCGCTGACCGGAGTGGTCTGGCCGGGCGTAATGGTCAGATCCTGCCCTATGCCCGGAACGTGCCAGCTCGACCCGCCATCGGTGCTCTCCCACAGCCGATACGAGGCCATAAGCAGGCGGCTCGGATGGGACGGATCGAGCGCCAGCGGCGTGACAAAGCTGACGCGCGGCAGATCGACCGAGGGGGTGTTCTTCTGGCCCAGCCCGACGACCGGTGTCCAGTCCGACCCATTCTGGCCGCCGCCGGTCGTCTTGAGGAGCTGGCCGAAGTAGCGCCCGGCGTAGGCCACCGCAGGATTGGTGGGGTCAACGGCGGTCAGCGTGCCGTCGCCGATGAGGACCTTGTGCCACGGATTCGCGCCGTCGTAGCGCGCGATGCCGTTGTCCTGCATGCCGCGGTACATGACCGTGGGGCTCCCCGCGGGCGAGACGGACACGCCGTAGACCTGCAGGGCGTCCAGGCCGTTGTTGTGCGTGACCCAGTTGCTGCCGTCGTTGGGGCCATGGTAGACGCCGCCGTCCGTACCGAGGTCAAGCGAGCCGTCGGGCTCGAACACGATGGCGTGCTCGTCCGAGTGGACGTGCAAGGCATCGGTCCCTTCGTACGTCTTGGTGAGATTCGTCCACGAGCCCGCGGCGCCGGAGTCCGTCGACTTGTAGAGGTCGACCCCGCCGATGTAGACCGTGCTGGAGATGGTGGGGTTGGCCGCGACGAACAGGTCAAAGAAGTACTGATGCGTCTCGTTGAGTTCCGGCAGGCTGTCGGCCGCCTTAGTCCAGTGGGCGCCGGCGTCGGAGCTCGCGTAGATGCCTTGCAAACCGTTCGGCTGCGGCCCGTGCGACGTCTGCGCGGCGACCGCGTAGACGGTATTGGGGTCGCTGGGCGCGACGGCCAGGGCGATGCGGCTCACATCCGTCGCCGGGCCGGCCTGCGCGTCGAAGTCGGTCAGACGGGTCCACGAGAAGCCGCCGTTGGCACTCTTGTAGACGCCGTTGGCCGCGCAACCGCTCCTGCCGCCGAAGGCGGCGTAGAGGGCAGTCACGCCGCCGGAGTACACGGCCACGACGTCGGTCGCCCGGACCGAGCTGGCCGGGGATGCGCCGCAGCCGCCTCGCGTGGCGGGGTTGAGCACGAGCGTCCAGGAGTCGCCGCCGTCAGTCGAGCGGTAGACGCCGCTCGAGGGGGTCGCGTCAGTCACGGCGCCCGACACGCCGGGGTCACCCATGGCGGCGTAGAGGGTCGATGGATTGGCCGGGTCGACCACGAGCTTGGCGGCCGAGAGCCCGGCCAGCGTGGTTCCGGTCAGGATCCAGTGAGCCGCGCCGTCGGTGCTCTTGAGCAGGCCGACGCCGTAGTAGCTGTCGCTGCCGTTGTTGCCCTCGCCGGTCATGGCGTAGACCGTGGAGGGGTGTTGCGGGTCGATGGCCATGGCGCCGATGGAGAGGCTGGCCTGGTCATCGCTGGTCGGGCGCCACGAGGCGCCGCCGTCGGTCGTCTTCCAGACGCCGCCGTTGGCCGTGCCCGCGTACATGACGCGCGCGTTGGTGGGATCGCTCACCAGCGCCGTGACGCGCCCGGCCTCGGTCCCGTTGGGGAAGCCGTCCGCCTGGATCGGCGCCTGGCCGGCCGGTCCGACCTGTTGCCAGCTCCCGGTGTCGAGCGGCGCGGCTGCGTCCGTGGTCACGCCCAGGCGCGCGGCCAGGAGCCGGCGGCCCTGATTAGCGCGGCGCAGCGCGTTGAGCCGCGTGACGGCGTGCAGCAGCGCGCCGCGCGGGATGGACCGCGCCGGGTAGGCGCGCTGCCGCTGGAACCAGGCCGCGCGCGCCTGCACGCTTTCGGCTTCGCTGGCGCCGTCCGGGTCGCCCGCCGCGCCGGCGAGCGTCGCCCATGAGGGGATCGCGCCGGCGCTAGAGAGTTGCGCCCACGACGGCAGCGTGCTCTCACTGGGGATGACGGCGGAGGGCGCGGGCGCGCCCGCGCCCGCGCGGGCCGTGACTCCCGCGACCGGCACAGCATGGCTCGCGACGCCTGCCTTGGGTACCAGCGTGTAGCTGGCGTTGGCGATATGCGCCGTGGAGCCGTCGAAGCTGAGGTTGCGCGCCGCGACGGCGAAGCCGCCCAGCAGCAGGGTGGTGCTGGAGAGCGTGATGCTACTACCGCCAAGGGTACCGTCACTCCGGAGGGCCACGTTGCGGCCGGTGAGTGTCGTGGCGGCGCCGCTGGCGACGACGCCGGACGGCAGCGTCACCGTCACGGTGGCGCTCACGCCGTCGTTGCTGATGGTCACGTTGGTGGCGCCGACGTGCAGCGCGCCGACGGTATAGCCGATGTTGTTGGCGCTCGCCGGGGCGCTGAGCGCGCCGTCGGGGCCAAAGAGCAAGCTGTGCGCGGTCAGGGTCCCGCCGCCGAAGGCGGGCGGTAGGGACAGCGTGGCCGTGCCGGCGGTCAGCCCGTCGTCGTCCAGGCTATTGCCCGTCGCCGCCAGCGTGTAGCCGGCTAGCGCGATGTGCAGGTCGGGCAGGGCGAGCGGCCGCGCGGGGCTGTTGGATCCGTCGAGCGGGATAGAGGGCAGCGTGACCGTCTCCTGGACCTGTAGGCCCGTCGGCGGCGTGGTCTTTACGTTCGTCGCCGTGTTGGCGCCGCACGAGCTCGATTCGAGCAGCCAGCCGCCCACGATGGCGTGGAGGCACTCTCCGGGTGGGATCGTGGCGCTGGGCGATGGCGTGCTCGTCGCGCTGGGTGGTGGGGTACTCGTCGCCGTGGCGGGCGTGCCCGTGGTCGTGGGGGTGGACGTGCTCGTGGCGGTACCTGTCGGTGTGCTCGTGCCCGTCGGTGTGCTCGTGCCCGTCGGTGTGCCCGTGGACGTGTCGGCCGCGGTGGGTGTGGCGCTATTCCCGGGTGTGGGCGTTTCCGTTGCGGCCGCGCTGTCTATCCGCAGCAGCGCCACGGCCGTCAGGGCCGCGCCGACCGCGTAGATGACGTGTGTGCCCGCCGTCACCGTCGTCGACACGGGAACGGTCAGGTTGCTGAAGGCGCCGTTGGCGTCGGCCGTCGTGGTAGCCAGGGGGGCCGACGCGGTGCTGTCGAGGTAGAGCGTGATCGGCTCGCTCGGGGCGAAGGAGCCGCCGTCGATGCTCACGCTGCCCGGCGGTGTCAACTCCGCGGGGTGCAGGGTGATGCCCGTCTGCGTGAAGGCGGCGGTGTAGGTGACGCCCGAGTCGACGCCCTGGGCCACCACGACCTTGGCGCCCGGATCATCTGCCACGGGGATGGGGAAGCTGCCGTTGAGGTTGCCGTTCTGATCGGTCGTGGCCGTGCCCACGAACGCCGCGTGCGCCGCGTCGGGGCCGTACGAGAGCTGCACCGGCTCGTAGGCGCCGAAGCCGAGTCCCTGCACGTTGATGGAGGTGCGATAGACGCAATCCGGGCTCTGACAGTACGCGTTGAAGGGCTGCGCGCTGGTCGGGTTGAGCGCAATGCCGCGCGCGCCCACGGTCAGGGTCGCCCGCGCCAACTCCTTGCCGGTCGTGCCGAACACGTAGACCGGGTACGTCTGGCCGTTCTGGACCGTGACGGTCCCCCCATATCTCTGACTATCGTAGTAGCTCGCGGGGACGGTGAAAGTCAGCGCCGACGTGTCCACGTTGCCGTTCGCGTCGGTCGTACCGGTGGCCACGACCGCGCCGTACGTCTGGCCGTTGCTGGTGACGCCGTCGCCGAAGAGCACCTGCACCGGCTCGTTGGGCAGGAAGCCCGTGGCGGAGACGCCGACAGTACTGCTGATGATGGTCACCATGGGACTTAGCCCGATGCCGACCACGCCGACTGTCGTGGTCACGTCGTAGCGGCTGCCCACGGCGTAGGCCGCCAGCACATGCCGCCCGAGCGGTTCGTTCGCCGGCACGGTGAGGTTGTAACTAAGATAGCCGCTGTTAGCCGGGGCGTCCTGCAGCAGGCGGCCGCTGTTCTGGTCGCCGTCGAGGTACAGGCGCACGCGCTCGCTGTCGGCGAACCCGCTGCCCTGCACGGAGAGGTAGTTGTTGGAGAAGTCGCTGTAGACCGTGCCGCCGGGGGGTGAGCCGGCCGGCGTGACGGTGAGGCCGGGGTCGTGCGGCGTGGCCTGGGCGGTACGCCCGCTGGTCACGCCGCGCGCTACGATGGCGTAGCTGCCGGCCGGGATCGCGTTGCCGTTGTTGTCGCTGATGGGCACGGTGAAGGTGTAGTCGAGGCTGGAGATGGCGCCGTGGCCATCCGCCGCGTGCGACGAATCGTTGATGAGGCTGATGCCGCCGTAGCCGAAGCTGACCGTGACCTGCTCGCCGGGCAGGAAGCCGCCCCCGTTGAGGCCAATGACGCTGCCGCTCTGCCCGTAGGAGGACGTCAGCGCGACGTCGGTGACGTAGAACGTCCCGCGCACCAGCGCGCCGCTCTGCAGGCCATAGCCCGTTACCCTATGCACGCCCACGGCTGACCCCGCCGGAATGGTCAGGCCGGCCGAGACCGAGCCGTTGCCGTCGGCCGCCGCCGTACCCAGATAGGCGCCGTTCGTATTGTCGCCGTCCCAATAGAAGAGCACTTGCTCGCCGGGCATGAAGTCATTGTCGCTCGTGGCCGTGAAGCGTCCGCCGTAAGAGACGCGCTGCGCGCCACTGGGATTGAAGCTCAGGCCGCCGCCGGCGACGTCGAAGTAGGTCGTGGCGACGTAGCCGCTATTCTGGCCGGTGAAGGTCAGGGCGTAACGGCCGGGGTTGAGCGTGGGAACCGTGAAGGTCGTTCCCGCCGGGACGCTGCCCGACGATGTCGCCGTCGTGTTCGTCACGGGCGTGGTCGCGCCGTTGGCGCTGAGGGCCACGGCGATGAGCTCGCCGCCCTGGAAACCCGCGCCCGCGATGGACACGGTCGCGCCGGCGGTCCCGCTCACGGGCGCGACCGTACCGCTGACCACCGCGACCGAGCCGACGAGCGTCCCGCCGCTGATCAGGCCCAGCGCGGTTACAGTGTGGACGCCGAGCGCCAGCCCCGCCGGTACGGTGAAGGTGGGGTTGAGGCGGCCGTCGCCGCCCACGCCCGCCACGCCCACGAGGGCGCCGCTCGCCGGATCGCCCGTGCTGCCGTCCACGTAGAGGTTGTAGCGCTCGCCCGGCAGCAGGCCGCCGCCGGAAACGGCGACGGGCTGGCCGGTCGAGGCGCCGGCCGGGTTGGTTGTGAGCGGGCCAGGAACGCCCAGGGGCGTCGATGCCTATACGCCGCTGGACGCGCCGGTGGCGAAGATGGTGTGCGCGGTGCCCGCCGTACCGCTCGGCACGGTGATCGCCTTGCTAAAGGCGCCGTTGCTATCGGCCGTGGCCGTGCCCAGGCTAGCGCCGTTCACCGGGTTGGGGTCGTCGATGGTCAACGTGATCGTTTCGCCGGCGCCGAAGCCGCTGCCGCGCAACGTCGTCGCGCCGCCCTGGGCGGCCGTCGGCGGCGCCGCGTTGATGCTGGCCACGAGGGCGGTGAAGGGGGCCGCGTCGACTATGGCGCTCGTGCCGTCGACGTAGGCGACGACGGCCCGCGGGCCGGGGCCCGTGTTGGACGGCACGGTAAACGTGCCGCTGTACGCGCCGCTCGCGGCCTGGCCCTGCGCGACCGCCTGCGCGCCGTTGGTGTCGCGGCCAGTGCCTCCGTAGCCGATGTCGACGGTCTGGCCGTCGCTGAAGCCGGTCGCCGTGAACGCGACGGTGGCGCCGGGGCGCGCCGTCGCGGGGCTCAGGGTGAGGCTGCCGCGCGGCGCGATGGCGCGCGCCACGACCTGTAGCGCCCCGGCGGCGCTGTAGCCGCTGCTGTCGCCGACCGCCATAATGGTGTGCGCGCCGGGCGCCGTGTTGGCCGGCACGGTGAACGGCGTGTCGAGCGTACCGTTGGCGTCGACGCCCTGGGAGTAGGAGTCGACGCGCCCGCTGTTGACGCCGTCGACGTAGATCGTGACGCCTTCGTTGCCGAAGCCGGCGGCGCGCAGCCGCACGCTGTCGCCGGGCGCCACGTTGGCGGCCGGCGTGATGGTCAGCCCGCCCATCACGCTGACCAGCGTGGAGGCGAGGCTGTGGCTCGTCGCGCCGTAGGCGTAGACCTGATAGCGCCCGGCCACGGCGTCGCTCGGGATCGTCGCGCGCAGGGTAACAGACCCGTCCGGCGACGTGGCCGGGACCGTGGCCGAGCCGATCGCCTGCCCGCTGGCGTTGTCGCCGTCGTAGTAGAGCGTGACCGTTTCGCCGGGCAGGAAGCCCGCCGCGCTCGCCGTGAGCGGGCCGCCGGCGCGCGCGATCGAGGGTGTGACGCCCAGCGCGAGCACGCGCAAGCCCGCGGAGAGCTCATGTGTGCTCGACGCCCCCAGAACGGAGAGGGCGTGCGGGCCCGGCGCCAGTCCGCTGGGCAGGATGAACGACGCGTTGAGGCGCCCGGCCCCGTCGACGGGGGCGCTGCCGTACGGCGCCGTGAGACCGTATTGCAGGAGCGGCGCGCCGTCGAGCAGCGCGACGACCGTTTCGCCTGGCGCGTAGCCGTCGCCGCTCACTGTCACCTGATCGCCGGCCTGCGCGCCGTCGTGATTGAGCGAGAGCGTGGGCGCGACCACGCTGAAGGCGGCCGTGGCGCGCTCGCCGGCCGCGCCGGTCAGCACGACCGTGTAGGCGCCGCGCGTCAGCGTCGCCGGGACGGTCAGCGTCAGCGGCGTCGCGGCGCCGCCCACGGTACCGCTCATATCGCTGCCGCCGCTGACCGTGGCAATCGTGGCGAGACCCGCGTTGAGGGTGGCTGTGACCGACTCGCTCGCCGCGAAGCCGGCGCCGCCCACGCCGATGCGCGTGCCGGCCACGCCCTCGGACGGCGACAGGGACGCGGCGTAGACCCGCAGATCCGCCGCGATGGTATGCCCGTCCAGCTCGCCCACGAGCGTGACGGTGTGCGGGCCGGGCGCCGTGCCGGCGGGGATGGCGAAGGCGGCCGTCGCCGTGCCGTCTGTATTGGCGCTGGTACGCGCGTTGTCGAGGCGCTGCCCGTCGAGGTAGAGGTCGACCCCCTCAGAACTGTATTGGCTGACACTGGCCAGGAAGCCGTCGCCGCTCGCGGTGATGATGTCGCCAGGCTGTCCGGCCGCGGGCGCGAGCGTCGCGCTGCCCGCGACGACCGTGAAGAGCGTCTTGAGGGTCGTACCGCTCGTCAGACCCTTGGCGTAGAGAGCGTAGGCGCCGTCCGGCACATTCGGGACCGTCACGTTGGCCGTGATGACGCCGGAGGCGTCGGCCGTGCCGCTGCCCATGCTGTCGCCGTTGGTATCGTAGGTGCCGTCGAGCGAGAAGAACACCGTCTCGCCCGCGTTGAAGCCGGCGGCGGTGACGCGCACGCGCGCCCCCGGCGCGGCCTCGGCCGGCGTCACGTTGAGCCCGGCCACGGTGTAGGGGACGGTCAGGCGCATGCCCGCGCCATCAATGAACAGGACGGGGTAGACGCCGGGCATGGTCCCAGCGGGGACGGAGAAGCTGCCGGTCAGCAGGCCGTCGCCGTCAGCCGTGCCGCTCCCTGGTTGCTGGCCCGAGCCGTTGAAGTAGATCGCCACTGGCTTGTTTGGCGCGAAGCCGGCCCCGCTCACCTGGACCGCGGCGCCGCCCGTGTCGGAGACCTGGCCCTCGGCCGGACTAAAGATCACGCCGGGGACGGTCACGGTCACGCCGGCGAGGTCGACCGAGTTGCCCTGCCCGTCGACGCCGTTGGCCAGCAGCATGTGCGGGCCAGCAGGGGTCCCGGCCGGGATGGTGACCTGCACGGGGCCGGTCGAGCCCGAGCCATCGGTCGTGGGTGTTACCAGCGGCGTGGCGTTGACGTCGTCGAGGGTGACGCGGACCTGCTCGTTGGGCTGGAAATTGGTCGCGGTGACGGTGAGCGTACCGCCGGGCGGCACGTTCGCGGCGGACGCGCCGAGCAGGGCGTTGGTCAGGTTGAACGTGCCCTGCTCCTGCGTCATGCTCTGCTCGCCATAGGCCGTGATAATGTACGAGCCTCCGGAGAAGCCGGACGGGACGGTCGCGCTGATGCTGAAGCTGCCGGTGGCGTCGGCGAAGGCCGCGCCGAGGTAAGTCCCACTGGTCTGGTCGCCATTGAAGTAGAGGTGGACCAACTCGCCGGGGACATTGCCGGCGCTGAAGGAGCTGGCGCCGGGCACGAAGCCCGTGCCGGAGATAGTCAGGAGGGCGCCCGCGCCCGCGCGACGCGGCGCGATGGTGAGCGCGCCCGGCAGCAGGGTGAACGACGCTTTGACCAGGGCGCCCGTCTGGCGGCCCAGCGCGTAGACCGTGTGTACGCCGGCGCTGCCGGCCGGCACGGCAAAGGTGATGGTGGCGGCGCCGGACCCGCCGGCCGTGCCCTTGCCGAGGACAAGCGCCGTCGTGGGGTCCTGGCCGTCCCACAGCAGCATGACCGGCTCGTTGGGGCTGAAGCCAGCCGTCGTGGCTTGCACATAGGCGCCGGGCATGCCCCGCGCGGGGTTCAGGGCGAGCGCGACCACCGCGAAGGTCGTGTGGAGCGCCACGCCGCTCTGCTGTTCGTAGGCGTAGAGCGTGTGCGCGCCGGGCGTCGCGGTGGCCGGGACGATTAGGCTGGGCACGGAGCAGCCGTAGTATGAGTTGCAGGAGGTATCGATGGCCCCGCTAGCGAGGGTATAGAGAGAGCCGGCGTACTGCCCATGACCGGCCGAGGGGTCGCCGTCGAGGTAGAAGCGCACCTCCTCATTCGGCGCGAAGGTGTTCGAGGTGGTCGGGTAGACCGTAGCGCCGGCGGCAACGTAGGCCGCCGCGCCGGTGTGGCCCTGCGTCAAGAAGAGGGAGAAGGATGTGGCGGTGACGGTGTAGGGGATGGTCCCCGCGTAGCCGCTGGTCTGCCCGCGCGCCGTGATGGTGGTCGCGCCGGCGATCGCGCTCGCGGGGATGGTCAGTGTAGCCGTGGCCGCGCCGGTGCTGTCCGTGGCCGCGCGGGCCAGCGTCGTCTCGCCGGTGGTCGTCCCATTGTTCGTGGTCGTCCCGCCCAGGGCGAACTCGACGTCCTCGCCGGGCGCGTAGCCGCGCGCCACGGCCTGCGCCGCGCTCCCCGCCGCCGCCCGCGTAGCCGGGCTTATGTTGACCGTGACGACGTGGAAGACGCCCAGGCGCAGCATACCCGTGGCCGGGTCGTAGGCGGCTACGGTGTGGTCGCCGGGCGCCGCTCCCGCCGTGACCCGCAGCGCGGACTGGCCCAGGTACGCGCCCGTGGTGTTGTCGCCGTCGAAATAGTAGTAGATGGCGCCGCGATCGGCCTGGGGGAAGGCGTCGAGCCCCCGCGCCTGGAAGGTCGCGCCGGGCGCCCCGTTGGCGGGTGTGAAGGTGAGGGCCGGCGCCGCGACGGTGAAGGTGGTATGTACGAGGGCGTGGCTGCTCCGCCCGAAGGCGTAGAGGGTGTGGTCGCCGGTCGCGACCGCCTGGCCCTGGATCACTGCGGGGACCGTGAACGCGGCGGTGGGCGGCGCGATGACGCCGTTGCCGTCGGCCGTGCCGTGGCCAACCACGTAGCCGGAGGAGAGCACGCTACTGTTGAAGCGATAGTACGATGTCTGCCGTGGACCGTCGAGGAACAGGTCGACGCGCTCGCCGGGCTGGAAACCCGTCCCCGTCACCGGCACGGTGGCCCCGGGGACGCCCGAGGTTGCCGCCGTGGCCAGCGCGGGCGAGGCGGTGAACGGCGCCTCGGCGATGATCTGGGCGTTGCCGTTGTAGTCGTTGGTAACCGCCGCGATCGTATAGGCCCCCGGCTTGAGCTCCGGCACGACGAAGGCTCCGCTGCCCGTGCCGTCTGACCCAACGCTGATGCCGCCGTTGAGATTGATCGAGTTGTCGCATGTGCCGTCGGCGTAATCGCTCAGTTGGGGCGAAACGCTACGCGGCGCGCGGCAGCGGCGCGCTGAGCGTGGTCGGCTGCACCTGGGGCAGCAGAGACGGGGACGGCGTGCCCGTGAGAT
>JAABUO010004399.1_pt1 | contig 16600 bp, 23 predicted proteins | sample 5559291 | NCBI WGS metagenome assembly JAABUO01 (sample SAMN10711878, study PRJNA513372) | rock metagenome | isolation source: Antarctica rocks | place: Antarctica: Victoria Land, Finger Mt sud
GAACTTAAGCTCAGGTTTGTAGGGGGTTGCGAGCTGTGGCACATGTGCGGCACATGCATGGAGTTGTGTGAGTACCAGTGAAGCCTGATGGTGTGCATGCCACAGTGTATGAGACCAGTCTGCCAAATGTGTTTGTTAAAAGCTTGCCTTCAGGTGGAATAAGTGTCTTTTGTGAACAGTCTGTTGCAGTGTGTGTCCTGAGAATGCAGTCCATGCAGCATTGCAGATACCTCAACCTAACCAGTCAACCGTTTGTTACAATGGCTCAACAGGAAATCATGCACACCACAGCTGCGTGGGTAAGTCACAAGAAGTCATTTTGTAAGCGGAAGCTTACTCGTCTTCTTGTGAGCGCGCTGCTTCTGTTGCCGCGGTGCCCACACGCACAAATTTCTCAACCCAGTCCACCTTGTGGGAGACATCTGCAAAGGCCGGCCCCTGCACCTCCCCAGCTGAGAATGGGGCTCCCATCGAGAAGCGCTCCACAAACCTGGCGCGCACCTGCATACTTTTATGATTCTTGACATTATTATTATCATTACGACTTTTACTACTATCACTATCATTACTCTTATTGTTATTGTTATTACCACCGATAGTTATATGATTTTAGTATGAGTATTAATATGAGTATTAGTATTAGTATATATTGTTGTTGTTGATGTTAGTGTTATCGTTGCTGTTATTATTAGCAATACCGCTGTGGCTGCTGTTGATGTTGTTATTGATGGTTTGACGTGTGATCAGCGCTGATTGCAACTGCTGTGCCTGTTGTGGCTATATGAAGGGAGCTGGCTGCTGCATGTGACCAAAGAATGGAGGGAAGGACGAGGTGAAAGTGTCTTGCTGACTTGGCGGGTAGTGCATGTAGTAGCTGAGACATGCCATCACAGATGGCAGCCATGCAAAAGAGCTTATTAGCTTTGCCACAACACCCCTGGCTGGAGAACAGTTTTCAATTAATTAGACAACCACCAGCTGGGTCATAAGGGAAGAGTTGTGATATGCCAAGGACAAGTACCAACAATGACCAGTGCGTCCCTTGGGGTTTGTTCAATCAATGTTAGTATGGAGCCATGTGCAGAGCAAGGGCTTACTTTGATTAGTCAACTACTCACCTTGCGGGGTTCTTTGGTGGAAGAGGTGTGGAAACTGGAGGAGGTCATGGGGTGGACCTTCAGGAAGGCCCCCATGGCCCCCAGGAATCCCTCATGCCTCAAGAACAGGGCTGCCATCTCACCCTGTGTGTATTCACAGACAAACGCTGCCTGCTGAGAGTCTGAAGAAGGAGAGGAACACGGCAGCACATGCACACCCCAAAACAAGCAGCATACATCACAGGACAGAGAGGCATCCAAAGCACTCCTTGGCTGCACTTTAAACAAAAAAAGGTGCCAAAGAAGACGTGCTCTTTTTCTTCTTTTGCGTACTTCTTGTAGGTGCAGCCAAGGAGTGCATTGGATGCCTCTCCGTCCATAAGAAGACGAAGAACAAGAGGAGGAAGAGGATCAGGAGGGAAAGGCAGCAGCATACCACAGGCCACCCGCAGTACTGTAATTTGCACAGTACAAAACTCTCTGTCTGTCTGTGTGTCTGTCACTAGGCAAACAACTTTCTCTGTCTGTCTGTGTGTCTGTCTGTCTGTAACTGTGCTATATGTTTGCAAGCTGACCATGGAATTGCATGACCATATACACAAGCATGCAAAAGACAATGATTCTGGAGGCTTTGAGGCTTGCCTTGGACCAGAACTTGATGGCAAAGGAGATAGTCTCCATGGTGTAGGGATGGCCCCTGATGAAGAAGCCCCCAAACAGGACCCTAGGCAGCCCATACCTCTTGGCATTCAGGTAAGCCAAGTGACCGATGTTGTAGGACACCATCCTACACAAGCCTCAGGATGAAGATGATGAAATGCATGAAGCGAAATGCTGAGCATGTACGGCACACCGAAGCAAGTTGCTGCTGTATCACAATGCAGACTCAGCTCGAGATGAGGAACATGAGCAGCATGCATATGGATGAGATCAGGTTGGCACGTATGGAAGAGTGTGGTCAGGGCTTTTGGAGATGGTGCCTTTGATACTGTTCGCACAAAGTTCCAGCAGCATGTCCTGACAGGTTGCACAATGAGTATACATGTGTCCGTTGCATTCATCTGCGCAGCGCAAGGGCCATATGCATCTTTTGTGATGACATGCAGGGAGTCAGACAGTGTCTTTGTGTTTGATACAACCACCTGCACGGCGCGAAGGCAATGAGTCTATGTGTCTGTTGTAGACACATTCACAGCGCAAGGGGTGTGGTCACCTGCACAGGGCCAAGGCAATGTCTGCAGGGTCCATATCCTCCAGATCTTTGCCCTCCGAAACCACCTTGCCAAAGCTGCTGGCAATGGTTGTGGCTGACAGACCGATGTTGGAGTAGTCTCGGTCCCCATAGATGTCTCCGACCAGCATGTCAACCTGCAGATTCACTCATTCATTCATGAGCTTAGTCACCAAACAAGTGTCTCACCCAAGGGTAAGGTACGCACAGACCTGAAGACCTCCCTGTAATGAGTTCCTGTTTTGGCAACTTGAGGGCATGCAGTTGAGGCCATGCAAAAGCAATTTTGGCAAAAGAGGTAAACACCACAGCACAGCTGTATGCGTACTGTTGCATCCTGGTGCATTGCTGTTGGAAGACTTTGGGTGCCTTTAGTGCCAAAAGGTAACTATGTGCAGGTGCCTTTGGTGCCAAAAGGCAACTATGTGCAGGTGCCTTTGGTGCCAAAAGGCAACTATGTGCAGGTGCCTTCTATGCCAGTGGTGCAGGTGCCCTGTATGCCAGAGGGCAACTATGTCTGTTTGCTGCTTACATAAACTGGCTGGTAGTGTCACAACTAAATACAGCGATACAAACAGGAAGCCAAGATCCCCAACTGGTAAAGACACGACTGCATGCATTCGGCTGATGCCTTGACAAAGAAGCAATGCTTCCACAGTCTCAGGCTGAGCTGCTTGACTCACAGCTGAACGCACCCTCATCCGGTTCAATGCACTGATTCAAGCAAGGGAAGAATTTGAGATTGTGGGGGTACTACACCGCCGATGTTGGGGTCTAGGGGTTGGGGTTTCGGATTTGCGTGAACTGATGCAGCCACCTGGGCGACGGCAACAGCTGAAGGACTTGTTGCATGAAAAGTGTTGTTGCATGCAAAGTGGTGTTGTTGCATGCAATCAGATGCATACCTTACTGTTGTCGCCACGCATACTGAGCTCTAGCATCTCATCAAAGCTCTTGCAGCGGGTGAGTAGCCTGCAAAGGCCCCAAAAGGTACCTCCCCCCAAGCTGCTCCCACTCACCCTCTCATACTGCCCATCGCCCTCTACCTTCAGCAGGGACACCCCTGACCCAATGTTGACCAGCAGGTAGGGGTACAAGTCGCTGTCAGCTGCACAAGCAGAAGGCAGCATATCAGAAGCGTCTGTCTTGACTATTGCAGCATGCAATAAGCATACAGGCAGGCCTAGTAGTGCAAGCCACCTGCAGGCGGCATTGTTACAGATTGATGATAATCGTGTTTGTCTGTGTCATCCTTTGTCTGTTTCGTTGTCTCATGGAAGACGGTGCAAGTTAGTCTGGCCATGGCATAGCTGGCCCCAAAACCTCTGACATCCCTGGCTGACTGACTGACTGACAGATGCAGAGCAAGCTGATGACATGCAGCTTGAGAGAACTCTATGTATATGTCAAGCAGGACCTGCATCCTGGCTGTTTCATGCCTGGAGCAGCATTGCTACAATTGAAGCATCTGCTATCGGCAGGGCCACCAACCAAGATTGGGATGCTTATGCAGTGGGTGTAGACTTGCAAGCAAAACAATATAGTAGTGAAATAACGATGATGATGATAGCAATAATAATAATAATAATAACAATCAAAATTTTAATAGCAATAATCACAACAACAGAAAAAACATAAACGCAGGGTTAGCCGACAGCACATGTAAATCTGCAATGCATGCAGATGTGCTGCTGTGGGCCACAGCAGGACTGACTGGTTGCGAGACAAACACTTGCCCGTATTGGTGACAAAGTTCAGAGCGCCGTTCTCATAGGTGAAGGCTTCATGCCTGATGGCCTTGAGCAGAAAGTTGCAGCCGCCCACCAGGCACTCCATCTCATCCTCCTTCTCCAAGATCAGTCCAAGCTTCTCCTGCACGTATACATACCAGCTCATTTCTTGGGTTACTTCCAAGTCGGGAACAGGCCAGTCTGCTCACTAGACAAGGGTCAGTCTACTTATATCTACCAAAGTCAGATGCAGGCCAGTCTCCTCATGTCCTCTCAAGTCAGATCAGGGCCAGTCTACTTGTGTAGCAGACATGATACTGGCTGAATGTGTGATGACCTGGGGATAGTTGCTGGTAGTTGCAGCCTTGCCCATGTTGTCCTTCTTCATTTTACTAATGCGTTACTATAGTGTTACTTGTGAGCAGGTGCTGCCCTTTTTTGACAAGCTAACAAGGAGAGAAAGGACAAAGAATGGCAAGGCTCTGACTACTAGCAGATACTCTCAGTTTGTCAAGTGATGGCTGGTGTCCTTGAGCTGCCCTTGCAAAAGCCACCGCTGCATAATATGCTGGGAAGGCTTTACCACTAGCAGGACACAAGCACGGCTGGTGAAGAGGCTTATGCCTGAAAGCAGCTGCAGCAGACGCCCAGCCGCATACACATACTTGTGTTGGGCTATGCAGCGTGCATCACTTGTAAATGCTGCACGCCCCACCAGCTGCCAAGTGATTGATCTCGAGACTTCGATGAAGGGCAGGCATGACAAAGGTCAAGCCAATTGGTTGGTCACAAGTGGCACAGTCTCTGAGTTGTTACTGCATCATGCCCTGAAGGATTTGGGCCTCACAGTGCCTCTGATATTGGGCAAGAAGCTGATGGAGAGAGGTGGTCACCTGGAACATGTCAGCATACTTGAAGGCTCCGCCGCCAGTTGCTTGCACCCTCATCTGAGGCTTCTTGCCCTGCCCATTGTCTGGGCAGTGGTGCAGGTTCTTGGACTTGATGAAATCCAGGCACTGTCCAATCTTGGACGTCTCAAACTTGACAAAGTGCAGGTTGCCTGTGGCATAGGTACACACCTGTTTACCTCAGCATGTCTGTTTTGAGACATGTGGAGATGCAGGTGTCATTATGAAGCACGTGAATGCGCAAGCTTGGTGATGTGCGCTGGAGGCTGAGAAGTCTTTTAGTGTTGTTGGTCCTGGCAAACCCAGCAATTGCCGTGTTTCAGTGCTTCCAGAATCAAAGGAATGCACCCCCAGCATTTGCAACCTGACCGGCATGTGATTATGAAGACTCATGTAATAATTTGGTGCAAGTATGCAAACTGAACAGTCAAGGTGCAGCCTGCTATCCTCCTCCATTCACTCTAATGGAGATACTGGCATCAGTGTCATGACCTTACCTCCGGTATGACTGTGACTGCCACTGCTGCTGGACCCTGTTGGTTTCTCATCAGAACCTGGCTGGTCAGATGAGAAGTACACCAGCTTGATGAGAGATCCACCAATGTCCAGAGCAATGTGACTGATGTAGCTAGCATCCTGATGAGGTAAGACAATGCTGGGGGCATCACGATCTCTGTTCCCTGAAATACAGCAATGAGCCTATGGTCATGCAGATCCTTGTCACCTTTGCATCACTGTTGGTGTGTTTAACCTTGTTGCCATCTTTCCATATGCCAGGCTGTGAGGACATTGCTGACAAACGTGTTATTTACACAGGCACCTCGGAGATGAAGACCTCCTTTGCATATATTACGAATGCTACATGTATTTTCAGCTGACATACCGATGCAAGTGCCAATTACCCGTATTGGTAAAAGGGTGCGTTTAGCATGTGTAAGATGTTAAGACATGGCTCCTGGCATATCCAAGAATGAATGCCAGCATGCAGATGCATCATGGCCATGAATGTATCTTACCGTCCTCTCCTGTAGCTGAACTGATAGAAGCTCCAGTCACATCAAGGCCTTGAGTGGAAGGGGAGGATGCAGTTCCAACACTGTCTTTTGCTGGTATCAGCCTGTCAGCGTCTGGAATATCAAACGGGTCGCAGACAGATGCCTCTCCATGCATGCCTGCCTAGTCCACTTCTAGAGGTCACCGTAAAAACGGAAAGAAGTGCTGCTGCGGTTATCTTGATGAGTGCCAGTTTATGTTCCGGAGCGTCCAAGTCGGTTTGGTGCAGCAAATCCGTCAAACCATATCACTTATGTGTCCGGCACGAATGTCATATACCAGGTCCACGTACAACCAACCACAAGCACAACTAAGCAGATCCCCAATTGTAGCAGGTCAGTCTGATTGCGAGTCATAATTTGACTGTTTGTGAAAAAATACAGAGCCACTTTGAACAGCGGAAAATTTGTCAACGCCAATTGCAAGAGAGAGAGAGAGATTACAATGCAATAACGCTTTCGCAACCTTGACTTGTTCGTCTGTTGGTTTTACGCCGTAGAAAAAAGCTGACCTACCGTAAATTCCGCATGCTATGCCCACGTGAAAAGCAGTATGTCATGACAGCACAGCTCAGCGCTTGCGACTGTGGTGCGGGCCTGAGGCGTAAAGAACACGGCTGCTGGGGCATCACACAAACTTGCGTTACGAGTGCGCGCATCAGCTTGAAAAAGGTCTCTGTCAGTAGGAAGAGCCTGGGCCTCTTCTATTTTTGCATAGACTTGTAGAGCCCTGTCGTTGCGGAGCTGTGAGTCGCTGTGATATGTTCTGAAGTTTCCCTCTGCTTCATTGACCCACCTCAATGTCAGGTAAGCCACGACTGCCTACTCTGGTTTGCAAAGGCAACAACACACAGGAGCTTTTGCCAGGGAATCCTTTGCAGCGCTAACCCACAACTGTAAATTACAGCACGGCCTCCCAAGCCCTGGGAGCGGGCTGGGGCTGGCACAGCAAGTACAAGCACGACCTCAGCCCTTAGCGCAGCCACAGCTGGACCTAAACCATGGGAGCTGCCACCTGGTATGCAAGATACCACTGTATAGTATGCGTGACACCACTGTACACTTTGCTTGCTTTGTTGCACAGCCTACTCAAATCGGCAAAGCATATATGCAGCTCAAGGCATGCGGTTGTGCACCTGTGCAAGTGAGCTGCACTGATAAATTATTCATAGTCCTAAAAAGTGCTTCTGTCGTACTCTTCAGGTCAAGCCGCTGCAGCAGCGTCAACAGCAGTAACTAGGACTGCTGCAAGCAGGCCGTGGGAGCGCACTGGCACCACGTACAATAGCCCAGCTTCCACTGTAGGTAAGCCTTACTAGGCATGTGTCTCATTGCGGTTACAACACAGAAGCTAACTGTCCTTCCTGTGGGACAGTGTCTTTGGCAAGGTCTACGAAACATGAGCAGTGTCTTTTGCTGATGTCCTGATGTGAGCCAGTAGTGTAAATTGTGCTCAAAACCAGTGAGAGTGACTTGTCCACTGGCCATTTGTGTACAGTGTAAAGTGATGAATGGCTACCTGCAGGGACATCTGGATATGGTAGCACATATGGCAGTGGCGGGTATGGCAGCACTTATGGCAGCACTGGCTATGGTAGCGCAGGTTATGGCAGCGGCACATATGGCAGTACTGGTTATGGTAGCAGCAGCATGTATGGGTCAAGCCCATATGGCAGCAGCAGTATGTATGGCGGCAGTTCAATGTACGGCAGGCCAGTGGGCAGTTCCATGTATGGCAGCAGTTACGGTGGAGGCTATGGCAGTAGTTATGGTAGCCAGTATGGGGCAGGTGCTATGACGCCGTATGCGTCAAGATACGGTGGAGGCATGGGAGGGGGGTATGGGGGAATGGGCATGGGGATGGGAGGAATGGGTCAAATGGGGCAAATTGGTCCCCCTGGTATGTTCTGTTCTTCAGCCTGTTCCTGTCAGCTGCAGCTGTGTGCAAAGTGGCTGTGGTTTCTCTGCAAGGGGACATGTCTGCAATGCATTTTTCAACAGGCTGGTTCACGCTGTTGTCAGATGCCCTTGTGCAAGTACAAGCACCTGGCATACATTGCTGTCTATTTTGGCAATGAATTGCAATCAAATTTGGCGTGACACCTTTGTGCATTCTGCAACATGCACCCTGCCAGCTGGCAATGTCACCAATCCTGTCTCTTCATCTTCAGCTTAGTACCTTAGATTTGGCAATCAATTCCTTGCCTGGAGGGGCAATGACTTCAAATTTTGCATGTCCTTGGTGCGAGCCATGAGTTCCAGTCGATCTGCTGGTTTACTCAGAGCAATTTTGTCAGTGTGGCTGCATGGTGTGCATAGAAATGCTAGAGCTTGCCAGGAGTGTCTACTGAAACCAGTCGATCATCGGCTTGCAGGACCTTATGACCCCAATGATCCAAATGGCCCTCCCCCTCAGCCGCCCTCAGCGTGGCAGCACATGCTGCATGTCGTCGGGGGCATCATGCATTTCTTTGGACGCCTGTCCTTCTTGGTAGATGAGAATGCGCATGCTGTGCACTTCTTTGTCTCTGCGCTCTTGCAGCTGCTTGACAGGTGACAATTGATCAGCTGCAGAGTGCACAGTGCTTCACATGCAAGTCAAGTGTTTCAGCCAGAGGGTGTGGTAGTCATGCACAATTGCTGGTTTCGCCTGTTGAGATGCCAGTCATCATTGCCAGCTACTCAATTGCAGCCTGTCTGTCCCTCTGTGTGTGTGCATACATAGTATCTACAACATTAGGGTCACCAGACATTTGTTGACAATTGTCTTGCCCATTGATGCCAGGCGCTTGCGATGTGCTATTTCTCTTGCTATTGGATTGCTCATGCACTCATTTCATATTCCGGCCATTTCAACTGTCCTGCTCAAGATGATGTGTTTGCATGCAGAGCTGGGTCTTTGTATGGTGAGCTGGCTAGATTCATCTTCCGCATGCTGGGTATTAGGACAAAGGCCAAAGAAGCTCAAATGCAGCCAAATAGTCAAAAGCCTGGGGCACCCCCTGGCCAGCCCCGTACCAACCCCCTGCCAGGTCTACCTGGGGCCCCTACCCATAGTGCAACCACCCAGCCTGCTGGCAGAACCAATTGGGATAGTGTGTGGGCGCCATAAAATCCACCAAGTCAGGACACGCACCAGGCTGGCTGAATCAAAGTCCAGTTCGCTGTGGAGGCCAAGTTTGTGAGCTGGTAGCTTTGTAGATTTCTCTGTCGAATGCTTGATATAGTGAGACATGCGCCCAAGGCATACATGCGTAAGAGCGTAAGATTGTTGATCGAGTAATCGGGTGTCCTTTAGCTTAATGTACATTAGTAGAAGCAGTAAGGGTGTGAGAAATGATGAGTTATTCACAACTTTTAGTCTACACGCAAAGTGTTTGGCAAGTACAATGCACACTGTATGTGACATGTGAATGGATGCTGAGATAACTACAGAGCCAAAAGCGCATTGGCGCAACTGCTACACAACTAAATTGTCGCCGGCATGACAAATAGGTAGCATTCTGATTCCCAGATGTCTAAAATGCATCGTGTATGCATGCAAGTACAGTGCGCAGGCTTGGTGGCGAAGAAAGAGTGCTGACGATCTAAATCGAAGCAGCAGGTCGTAACTGTTTAAAGTTGCAACTTGGAGTAATTAAGGTTTCCGCTCGTGAGGAGTGATCAGCTTTCAGCATGGCGAGTGGAGGACCGAAAGGTATGGCAAGCAGCCAGGGCGGCAATGAAGTCACAGGAGCCTTTCAGACAGGTGGCTCTGTCGAGCAGACTAAGCTGAATACATCAGGTATTTCTGGCTGAACCGGGCTGTATGTATCGCTGTCGACACGTCGCCATGCCGTTGCATGCAAGGAAAGCCTTTTGCCTCCTGATGTATCGGGTTGGCCCATGAGCAGAAAGCTTTTCACAACCGTCACTTACAACAGTGGGCGTCACGTGCATTTACTTGTGGCTGAAACGGCAGTGGTTGCTTGGCACAGCACGTCTCAACAGCCCTGCCTGCCTGTGCAAAAGCACATTCCCTTTGCTGCTCCGCCCTGATCTGGAGTTGCTTTTTGAGCCTAAAATGATGCATTCCTTTTGCAGAGGGTGGAAAGCAGCAAGGTAACTCCCTTGGCAAAGGTGGTGTGGGGGGACTAGGGGGTGGAGGAATTGGTAATGAGGGAGCAGCAGGCAACGTATGTCATCGCCATTGACATCATATGACAACATCTGAACAGCACTTTCACTGTTCATGATACCAGCTTTGATGTGCCATTGTTGTTGTTGTTGTTGCATTTTGAGCAATGTTACAATCAGTTGCATCCGTTGCATGACTGTGCCAGTCTGAATGGTCATTTTCATTGCACATGTGAGGTGATCAGGACTGGCAACCTTGTTCACACTGATTCTTGTTTCAGAATGTTCACCAGCAGTATGTCTGCAGAGCTTTGACAGCTCAGCCCTTGGCGGTGGAGTCGGTGGTGGCGGCATTATGGGTCGGGATGCAGATCAGTCAAATCCGAAGACAGATGGACCAGTTAGCGGCCCCAGCAGTGACCCAGCTGTATCATAGAGCATGCCCAACAACAGTGAGGTGTCAGTATTTCGACAAAACAAATGAGTGTGCAAACTGACAGTGATTAGCACTGCAGTACTCTCAGATCATGATGTAATCATTCGCTTGCTTCGTCAGTTTTCGAAATGTATGTTGTAGCTTCTGATGCAGCGGCAGTGCCAGTGTCAGGTTTGGACTTGGATATTGGCATCACAGTGCCTGGTTTCAGGCAGATTGCAAGCATTAGCAAGAAATTAAATGTACCTGTAAAGCTGTTGCAGATCATGACCATGTTCAAAACGGTGCTGTCACCGAGTAAACAACTGTTGCATGAGGCCTTGTTCAATGCTCAACCTATTTACACGACAGCATGGTTGACGTAAACTGATGTTACATGTCAATACAGTATTGACATGGTCCATATATAGAATAACAAAGTTGCTATGCTATTATGATTTTTGCGCATAACCAACATAAGCGTCCAGCAATAAGCAACTTGCTCAACCCCAACACACAACTCATTAGCTTTTGCTAGACGTCTTGCATCCATGTTCTGTAAATCTCACATCCTTGTGTCAGTACTGACACACTAGTGTGTTTGCAAATAAGCAGCGAAACTGTGCAATCAGCAATAACTTCAAGCCTTAGCCTTCCTCTTGCCTCCCTTAGCAGCTGCAGCAGTCTTGCCTGCAGCTGTCTTCCCCTTTCCTGTGTCCTTCTTTCCTGTCTCCTTCTTTGCTGGAGAACTCTTGGCAGCCTACACCACAAGAAGTAAATCCAACAAAACGGTCTTCCAGTCTGTACACACTGAAACACCCCAGAAGCATGCCTTGAGCGCTCTTTGGCCTCATATTACTGCACACCCCTGTTTTGCACAGTCCTCCCATCAAACGCGACACCACGAGCTGCATGGGACAGGCAAGGCAAGGATTACTCTGGAACACAAAACCCACCCAGCATGCAATAGTGGCAATACAGGTCTACACACAGTATAGTGATAACAATCAAGGTAGATACATTGCACCAAACACTGCCAGACAGTGGAGAGACATTCTTGACACTATCATAGAATCAGGACTGACCAAAATAGCACTCAATTATTGTCCTAGACAAGAAAGAGTGCCCAAAGCTCATACCTTTCCGCTGTTCTTGCCTCCCTTGGCGGCTGCTGCTGTCTTGCCCGCAGCGCTCTTGCCTGCAGCCAGATGGCAGAGGCAGTGAGCAGATACAAGGCAAAGAATTTGCATGGGCCCACGCATGCAGAGCATGCATGCTCAGCTGTCCACCATCTGCGGCGCTTGTGACCTTTGCTTTTGACAGACAGAGATGCTGCGGCATGACATGTGCTGAGCACCATGCTGCAGCATCTCAATACTGCATTGCCTGTTCTGCGGACTATCATACTTTCAGCAGTCCATTTGAAGCAGGCACATGAAGCATATGACACCAGCAACCTGCAAATCTGCACCAGCTGAAGATGGCAGCTAATGCTAATGCCAACCTGCAACCCAACTGGGCAGGCAGGCAAGGTATGCCCTGAAGGGGAACAATGATAGTAATAATAATGATAGTAATATTAAATACTAGTAGTCATAATAATAGTGATGATAACAACAGTAATAAAAAGAGTAATAAAAATCATAACAACAACAATTTTGTTTACGCTCTTCAGCTAATGATGAGCTAGACACAAGCATGGCAGGTCTTGTCTCTCCAGAGCAGCCTGTTCTGAGCCTCTCTGAAGGGGGAACAGAGCAGCAGTGTGCTCTTGTGCTGGACTGAAGACAATACCTTTGGCAGCTTGGCTGCCCTTCTTGCCGCCAGCTGCTTTGCCAGCCGCTCCCTTGGCCTTCTTGGCTGCAGGCTTCTCATCCTCATAGTCTTCCTCTTCATCCTCCACCTCATCATCCTCTTCTAGGTCATCATCTACCACTGGCACCTCTGCACGCATGCGGCGCAACTGAGTCATTGATGCAGGCACACCACCAGTTCATCATGTGTACCTTGGTCATCTGCCAATTGATTGATTCATGAATAGTTGGTTGATTGATTGGTTGGTTGACTGATTGATTGATTCGTTGGTTGGTTGGTTGATTGCTCGACTGATTTGAACCTGTGCCAGACTTGGTTCTCAGACCTGCCAATGGCACCTCTGCATGTCAGCAACACAGGTGAGAACTGATGCAGTTTCACAATCAGTTGATCTGATGACCCACAATCAGTAACGGCACGCCTGCAAGCTGCTATAGTATGTGGTTCACAAACAGACGTATTGAGCTCAAGCTACAAGTAAGTAGAGTGCATAGGTGACGGGGTTGATCCAAAACCATGTTGCAGCATTGCTAGAGGTTGAATCATGTGCGCGTATACTGTGGATGCAATGTCTGAATGCCTGTTGTGTTCATTGCATGTGTGAGCTTGTAACAGCTGGGAGCAGTGTACATACATATTACAGACACAGAAGGCAGAGCTGGGGTGTCATAGACCCTCTGTTGCATTGCAAGATCATGCACACACAGCCTGACAGAGTGACATGTCTCACGCTGACCTTCAGCAACTTGTGCAATGTGCCAGATCTGTTGAATGTAGCAGATGTGCAGCTCAGCACACAGCAACATGTACTGCATGTCATTGTTGCATGACAATGCATGCAGAAGATCATCTGCGATTGGAACACTAACCTGTCTCCTCAACTTCCCCAGCAGCAGCATCCTCACCCTCAGCTTCAGCAGCGACTTCATCGTCTGCCATCTCCTCCTCCTCATCACCTGCATTGCAAATGCATGCAGCCGTTGCACAGTCATGCATAAGTCCAGCAACTTCCTCCTGAGGCCTGAAAGAAGTAGCTACAAACTTGAACAGTCAGCAGATTGCTCGGCCGTGGACTCACTCTCAGTTACCAAGCGCTGGAGCAAGGAGTATCGGCCCTGTGCGAGTTGCATCCATTCAGCAACATATCACAATGCCTGTACCAAGCACACACTTACGCTCTAAGAGCATAAAAACAGCCCACAGTGTGCTCAGCAGGTCAATTAGAGTTGAAAAATTGCCCCAAGAGCAAGTACACTCTCATCAAACCTTATTGTCCCAATCTTACAGTATATTTGCTTGATGGTGGCACAGTGCAGTTGCTTGAGTGGTGGCACAGTATGATTGCTTGGTTACTGGCATGGTATGGTCACGTGACTACTGGCACAGTATGGTCACTTCATTACTGGCACAGTGTGGTTGCTTGCTTGGTGCAGCTTACCAGCATCATCAGCTTCATCAGCAGGGACAGCCTCGACCTCATCCTCAGCTGCATTGTCAGGGTCAAAGTCCCCGTCCTCTTTATCAACCTGGGCCTGGATCTTGTCAGCTGCCTTGTCACCTTCTGCAACGGCTTCCTTGACGTCACCCTGTGCCTCATCTTCCACAGTCAGCTTGCTGGCCCGCTTCTCCTGGCCATCATCAGCATAGTTGGCGTGAGCCTTTCTGGAGGAGGCCTTCCTGTCTGGCTCTGACCTTTTTGCTGCAGGCAACAGTGAATTATTCAATGAAGCATGTCCAACAAATGTGCTGAACATGACCAAGCTGAATGTCACAGGTGCTATAGTTTCAAGACAGACCGCAACCACAGTTGCTGCTTGTTGTTGTGCTGCAATGTTGACATTGGCCACTGTCAGTGCGGTGTCGCAGCAAACAGGGACCATGAGTACCGACACCTTGCCGTGCTGCAGCAGGCCTGATTCAAGCTTTCGTTGCTACAGTAGGAGCATACAGATGGAGAATTGAGGGTATAAAGCAGACCAAAACAAGGTGCTTCTCAAGTGAACCCTCTTTTGGTGACAAAGGAGCAGGTGCAGCAGAATTGAAACAGCCCTGGCACTATGCAACACAATGTGAACCCTAGTTGCAGGATGGTCTTGGCTAATGGGTAGCTGTGCTATGCTCAATCCAAGCTGCCAATGTGACAAGGCATTGCACAGCTCATTGCGATTGACCATGACATCGCATGTGTTTCCACGAGACATCAAGCTAAGTCTGATCTAGCCAATTCTGTCCTGAGCTTCAGATAAGCAAGGGCTTTAGGTAATCACGGTCATGCATGCGGAACAGGACAGTTCCTGTTTTGTATATGCATTTTGAAAGCCTATGGTCAGCTGTAGCTTGTTGACTGTGTGTGACCTGTCTCACCTGAAGCTGCCCCACCAGCCTTGCCGCCTGGAATTTTGCTCTTGTCCTTTGAAGCTGCTTGCTGAGGCTCTACGCCAGCGTCCTCTGCTTGCTCCTCTGCCTTAGCTGCTTTGCTCTTCTTGGGAGCCATTTAGATTGTGCTTTGTAGCAGTCAGGCAGGACAAAGATCTCAGGTTAATCCTGTAGCACAGTGGAAGCGCTTCATCTGATGTGGAAGGCAACAAGGTCGTTGTGAATTGCATAATTTTAGCCGCCTCGAAGCACCAGTTGGATACACATGCAAAGCAGCAATTCGAGGGAAGCTGAGTACGCATGCATGCCAGCAACAGTGGCTTTCTTTGCCGAGATCATTCACTAGACCGCAGCTGCAATGATATATTCAGATCCACTCGTACATACGTTCACGCATGATTTGCACAATTGTCGCGCGTCCATAATAAGCACAATCTGCAGCAGAAATCCAGCAGGGACGTGCACGTCAATCATCGTGAATATTGGTTATGCACCTGCACAAATTGGCTATTCTCCTGTGCGTTCTTGGATGTACGGTTCCTGATCAGCACACACCCGCTGCAAGAGTGACTGAATTGGGCGATAACGTATACAGCTGCTCCGCAACGAATGTGTTGCCCAGGCTATGACTTGCAAAATCCACGCAACGGACCACACTCACGCGTAGCGCTCAACATGTACATAAGCCTACATCGTGGACAGAAATTGATTTCAATGACCGTAAGACAATCATGCTGGTGATGCCCAGCTTGGTGCGTCGAAGCGACGACCAGACCTGCCTGTGAAATTGCAGCTCTGCCTCAACCGTGCGTGCTTGATTTGACTGCTGCAATTTGAAAAAGCAGCTCCTAATCATGTCTATTACCTTGGCTGATCAGCCTCATGCGCATCATCAGATTACAGGTCATTGTTGCAGCACCTTCTGACTACTGGTCCTGAGCTATTGCTTTGTATCAGATCTGATACGACTCATATGTTCACACACAAACTGTTGCAGCTCCAATTGGCTTGGGTTCATGCTAGCATCCCACTGTAATACAGCTTGTATTGACGGCGGGACGCCTCATGGAAAGCTCAAGGTGTTTGGGTCAATACTTGTATACAAAGGAGTCCTACACATGGCCAGTGCTTGTGCCAGTGCTGCCTACACTGCCTGTAGATGGTGCAACTGGGCCGCTTGCTGCCATAGTGTGACCTGTAAGTTTGTCTTTTGCATTCTGAAGGCCTTGCTTGACCTTGTTACCAGTACTTGATTGTTCCTGCAAGCCATGGACACCAGTTCAGCTGCATTCCCGAGTACAAAATTCTGCTAGGCGCAGGTTCAGGATTGTTGCAGCCTTGACTAGCTTTTGCTTTGAAGCAGGGGCCAGGCTTGATACTGACCTGACTGGCCGGTTGTTTTGGTTCCGCCTGCTGCGCGGCCTGAGTGCCACTTGTCTGCTCCTGCAGCAGCAGTACAGGTGAGAAAAGCAGCAGCTGCACCGCCTCAACTAACGTCAGCCCGAACTGACAGTCATACCGCAGAATGACCTGCCGACATCGGACACGATTCGTGTACAAGGGACTTGGGTCGAGCTGAAGGTGGAGAAGTTGCAACTGCAGTAACTGATGCAACGGGAAGTTGCGAAAGCTTGTGAGCACTACCTGCTGTCACTCCAGGGTGATATGCATGACGTAATAGCCATGCTATGAACAACGGTTTACAACTTTAGACGCATGATTTCATGTGAGAGGCACTGCTACAGTGGTCGTCAAAAGTCTGTATCCAAAACCAGTCCTTGCTTAGCAGAACAGTTCGTGTGCGATGACAGCTCAATCTGACTGGCGGTACGGCCAGGTAGGCCTAGTAAACCATCGAAC
>JAABUO010004401.1_pt1 | contig 16596 bp, 20 predicted proteins | sample 5559291 | NCBI WGS metagenome assembly JAABUO01 (sample SAMN10711878, study PRJNA513372) | rock metagenome | isolation source: Antarctica rocks | place: Antarctica: Victoria Land, Finger Mt sud
GCCTCGGCCTGCGCTACGACAGAACCGAACGCACCCTGCGACCCCTACTCACCCTCGCCGCCACCCTGATCAACTTCCGCCGCCTCGCCACGACCGACCGGTTATGAGACCAGGTCTTACTGGTCGTCGGAGCGAAGATCGACTCACTTATCGCGACGCTTGGAATGAGTTCGGTTCTGGCCGCGCTCACCGCGTGGATCAGCGGCAGCCAACAGATCCTCGAGCTCGGTGCGGGTTTCTACAACCTTGCGACGAGACAGTTCTGGGGCGTCACCGTGACCACCTGGTTCACCCTGGCCGTCGCGCTCGTGACCTGGTACGTGCTGCAATGCACTGCGCTGGGTCGTCGCGTGTACGCGACAGGCGGAAACCGTCGGGCCGCGCAATTCGCGGGCGTCCGCACGTCCGCCGTGATCGTTGCCGCTTTTGTCGCCTGCGGCGCCATCGCAGCGTTGGCCGGTGTCCTTCAGAGCGCTCGAACCGCGACGGGCGACCCGACCGTCGGTCCCGGTTATCTGCTACCGGCGTACGCCGCGGCGATGCTGGGTTCTACGCAGATCACTCGTGGCCGCTACAACGTGTGGGGTGCCGTCGTCGGGGTGTACGTGCTGGCGACCGGAATCAAGGGGCTGCAACTTGCAGGAGCGCCGTTGTGGATCCCGGATCTGTTCAACGGGGTCGCGCTGCTTGCCGCCGTCGCGGTCGGGGCTCGTCAGCGGATCAAGAAGGTTCGGACGAAGACGGCGGCTCCCGCCGGGCATGAGACGAACCCGCCACCGTCGGACACCGTGGTCTCGTCGAGCGTCTCCGGGGAGCGAACCACTGTCTGAGCGACGCCGGTCGTGTCGCGTCAGCACATTGCGGGGAGACGGGTCGCAGCAGTCGACTCGGCCAGATAGTCACCCCAGAGCCGGCGAGGCTGGGCATCCTCGACCGGGGGCAATACACGGCGTTGGACCTGTTCCACGGCGCGACCGCGTTCAGAGAACGGTCGGATGATCTGACCCGCTGGGTGTCGACCGCCTCACGAGGTAGGACAGCTAGTCGCGGCCGCTTCGCTGGCGGCGCGCTGTCACGCCTGCACGTTGTCGGTCGGTGCGGAGTTCATCAGGTCGCTGGTCAACAAGATCTCTGTGGTCCGTCGAATGTGGGACTCCAACAGACTGGTTGCGAGCCTGATGTCTCTGGCGATCGCTGCGTCCGCGATCTCGGTGTGCTCCTTGTGTATGTCGCGTTCTTCCCGCGCCGCCGGCCGAGCCCACCGCCGATAGATCTCGGCCGAGTCGTAGGGACCGCGGCGAAGTTCCATCAGCAGCGGGCTTCCGCAGCCGGATGCGAGCGCGGTGTGGAACCGAGCGTGGGCGTCCGACCAGGCATCGGACACCTCGTCCTTGTTGCCGGGCTCGTTCAGGGGCGTCCTGCCAAGCTGATAAAGGGCGGCGACGACGGAGGTCTCCCAGGCCAGGTCAGCGTGCTCGATGGCCCAGCGGAGCGCGAGATTCTCGACCTCGACCCGGACCTCTGTAAGGTCCTCGAGGCCTTCACGGTCTAGTGGCACGACCGAGAAACCGAGCTGGGGTTCGGAGCGGACAAGCCGTTGCTCGGACAGACGAGTCAGCGCCTCCCGAACGACGGAGAGGCTAACGCCGAACCGCTCGCACAAGGGACTGACCTTGAGTCGGGTGCCGGGTGGGATCCGCGTGGACATGATGTCCGAGCGGATCGCCTCGTGCACCTCCAGCGAACGGGTCGAGCCCCGCTTAGTGCTTACCTCGCTCATGCTCACAGAATACGGGTAGGGATCGATGGAACTCGTACTGCCAAGGCGACGCGCACATTATCGATCAGTGAAGGACCGTGACCACCACAAGCTGCGCCAGGTCTGGCACATGCTATCGGAGACCGGTGTCATGAGAATCCGATTGCGGCGCCGCTGGATCCGTACGTCGTTCGTCGGCGGCTGGCCATAGGTTGCGCGCCCGAGGTTGACAGATCACCTTGCATCCCTTAGATTATCGATGTTGCCCATGACGATCGATGGTTGGGTGCGTATGCGATACGTGACGTACGACGGGGGCGACGGTGCCCGCGTCGGTATGATCGACGACGGGCAGGTAGTTGATCTCGGCTTCGATGGAACGATGACCGAGTTCATCGCCGCCGGAGCGCCTCACGGGACCTACCGAGGACTGGCCGACTTCCCGCGACTCCTCGCCCCGCTCCGTCCCCGATCGATGCGCGACTTCCTCCAATTTCGGGGACACCTAGACAACGCGTTCAAGCGGCTGCAACGCCCGATCCCCGACGAGTTCTGGACCGTTCCCGCCTACTACAAGGCGATGCCCGACACGGTCATCGGTCCCCGCGACACCATCCCGTGGCCGGCCTACACCGATCGCCTCGACCATGAACTCGAACTTGCCTGCGTGATCGGGGAACCCGGACTCGACATTTCCGCAGCCCAGGCACGCCGGCACATCTTCGGGTGGACGATCTGGAACGACATCTCGGCCCGCGACGTCCAGGTGCGTGAACTCCCTCTCGGTCTGGGACCATCGAAGGCGAAGGACTGGGACGGCTCCAACGTCCTCGGGCCCTGCCTGGTGACCGCGGACGAGATCGACGGCTTCGCCCTCGACCTCGCCGTTCGGGTCAACGGCGAGCAGTGGGGCGCCGACAACTCCGCCAACATGCAGCACGGATTCGACGAACTGATCGCCTACACGTCCCAGGACCAGATGCTGCGACCAGGAGAACTGCTCGGATCCGGTACGGCCGCGGGCGGGTCCGGCCTCGAACTAGACCGTTGGATTCAGCCCGGCGACGTGCTGGAACTCGAAGTCGAAGGCATCGGACTCCTGACCAATCCGGTCGGGTCGAAAAGAAAGTGAGTGCCTCATGGCCTTTGTCGTGACAGCGCTGTGGACAGCGAGACCCGGCAACGAGCAGGCCGTCGCCGCGGCCGTCGCGAAGCTGGTCGAGCCGTCGAGGAGCGAGCCGGGGATCATCCTCTACCAGCCGCACCGAGACGCCGAGGACCCCCGCCGCTTCTTTTTCTACGAGCAGTACGTCGACCGGACCGCGTACGAGGCGCACGGATCGTCGGACCACTTTAAGGAGTGGGGTTTCGGCGAGGCGATCCCGCTGCTGGAATCACGCGAGCGCTGGTTCTACGAAACATGGGAGCCCTCGGACCAGGCCAAGGCCTGACGATGCGGATCAGCACCACCAACCCGGCGACCGGTGAAGCGTTCGCCACCTATGAAACCGACTCGCCCAGCGAGGTAAATCGGAAACTAGCCGCCGCGGTCGCGGCGTTCGCCGCCAACCGGCAAACCAGCTTCGAGGAACGGGGTCGGTGGCTCCTGCGGGTCGCCGACCTGCTTGAGGAACGCGCCGACGTCCTGGCGGAACTCGCAAGTCGTGAGATGGGCAAGACGCTGGCCGCCGGTCGGGCCGAGGTTCTCAAGTGCGCGCTCGGATGCCGCTATTACGCCGAGCACGGTGCCGAGTTCCTCGCCGACGAACCGGCCGACGGCCCGGCGGTCGGAGCGTCCCGTGCCCGCGTTCGGTGGGAGCCCCTCGGCGCGGTTCTCGCGGTGATGCCCTGGAACTACCCGTTCTGGCAGGTCCTTCGCTTCGTCGCCCCGACCGTCATGGCCGGAAACGTCGCCGTGCTCAAGCACGCCTCCAACGTCTCCGGCTGCGCTCTAGCCCTGCAAAGCCTCTTCGCCGACGCCGGCGTCCCGGAGGGCACCTTTCAGTGCGTGATCGTGGCGACTGGCGACGTCGCGGGAATCATCGCGGACCCGAGGATCGCCGCCGTGACATTGACCGGCAGCGAGGGCGCCGGGAAGGCCGTCGCGTCCGCAGCTGGTTCGTCGTTGAAGAAGGCCGTGCTGGAACTGGGCGGCAGCGACCCATTCGTCGTCCTGCCGTCCGCCGACGTCGCCGCAGCCGCGCGGGTCGGGGTGAAGTCGCGGTTCCAGAACGTGGGTCAGAGCTGTATCGCCGCCAAACGTTTCATCGTGCACGGCGCTTGCCTCGACGAGTTCACCGCGGCCTTTGTGGAGCACACCAAGGCGCTGCTTGTCGGAGACCCCACGGACGCCGCCACGGACACGGGGCCTCTCGCGACCGCTTCCGGACTCGACGAAATCCGGGCACTCGTCGAGGACGCCGTCGTCCATGGTGCGCACGTCGCCTGCGGCGGCGCCGTCCTGGAGGGCCCTGGCTGGTACTTCCAACCAACCGTGCTCACCGGTGTAACCCCCGAGATGCGGATCTATCGCGAAGAGGCGTTCGGGCCGGTCGCGGCGATCATCGAGGTGGACAGCCTCGACGAGGCGGTCGCCGTGGCGAACGACACCGAGTTCGGGCTGAGCGCGAACGCATGGACCATAGACGCGGCCGAGGTTCAGGCACTGACCGAACACCTTGAGGCAGGCGCTGTGTTCGTCAACGGCATGACTGCCTCGTACCCGTCGCTGCCGTTCGGCGGCATCAAGTCCTCCGCATACGGCCGCGAACTGGCCTCGTTCGGGATGCGCGAGTTCTGCAACGCCAAGACGATCTGGGAAGCGTGAGGAGAGCCGGTGCCTACCACCATCATCACCGGGGGAACCGGCGGCATCGGCGCAGCCACCGCCGCGAAGCTCCTCGAATTGTCCCCCGACAGGCATGTCGCACTGGTCGACCTGAAGCCGGGCAACGAGCTTCCCGCACCGGTCGTCAGGTTCGCTGACCGCGCCAGGTCGTTCGCCTGCGACGTGTCCGACGCCGATCAGGTCAGCGCCACCGCGGCGGCGATCGCGGTGGCGCTCCCATCCGTGGACTCACTGGTCAACGGCGCAGGGATAGTCCACAACGAGGCCAGCATTGACGTGCCGATAGAGAAATTTCGCAAAATGATCGCCGTCCATGTGGACGGGACCCTGTTGTGGAGTCAAGCGTTCGCTCGACAGCTGGACGGTGCTCCTGGCTCCATCGTGAACATCGGATCCATCGCTGGCCAGTTCGGTCATCCGCGGCGGGCCGCATACGGGGTGGCGAAAGCCTCCATCCACTCGTTGACCAAGACGCTCGCGGTGGAGTGGGCATCGCTGAACATACGAGTCAACGCGGTGGCGCCTGGCTACATAGAGACGCCGATGATGCAGGAGGTCGCCAGGCTAGGCCTGGTCGACACCGCGGTGTCGGCCGGATGGGCGGCGATGAAGCGGCTCGGCACCCCCGACGAGGTCGCCGCGGTGATCGCCTTCCTGTTGAGCGAGGGCGCCAGTTTCGTGACCGGACACGTCCTCAACGTGGACGGCGGCTTCGCCGTACTGAAGGCGGAATGACGTGGCCACCATCATCACGGTCGCCCCCACCGGGCCCATCGCCTCCAAGGCCGACAACCCCTCCGTTCCCACCCAGCCGGATGAGATCGCGGACGCGGTCGCCGCCGCCTACGCAGAAGGCGCGGCGATCGCACACTTGCACTTCCGGGATCGCGCGGACCGGCCCACCGCGGATCTGGACGTGGCGCGACGCACCGTCGCGCTGATCAAGGAACGCTGCCCCATCCTCATTCAGCTCTCCACCGGTGTCGGTCTGGACGTTCCCTACGAGCAACGGGCTGCCCTCGTCGAACTGCAACCCGAGATGGCGACCCTGAACCCGTGCTCGATGAGCTTTGGCGCGGGGGAGTTCCGCAATCCACCGGCAGGGGTCGAAGCGCTGGCACGCCGGATGCGCGAACTTGGTATCAAGCCGGAGTTGGAGATCTACGACTCGGGCCACCTCGACGCATGCCTGCGACTACGGGACAAGGCCCTTCTGGAAGAACCGTTGCAGTTCAGCCTCGTGCTCGGCGTCGCCGGGGGCATGGCGGCCACCGCCGCCAACCTCATCACCATGCACTCGCGCCTTCTAGTCAACTCCATCTGGCAGGTCATCGCCATCGGACGCGAGAACCTCCCGCTGACTGCGATTGGCCTCGCTCTCGGGGGCAACGCCCGCGCGGGCCTGGAAGACACGCTGTACCTGCGCAAAGGCGAGCTGGCGACCGGCAGCAGTCCGCTGGTCCGTCGTGTTGCCGACCTGATCATCGCCCTGGACGGACATTTGGCGACCGTCCCGGAAGCTCGTGAACGTATATTTACCCGGCACTGGAATCGATCATTTGAGAGGTCCACTGACAAAGTGCTAAAAGATGCTATCATGTGACGATCAGACGGCAACGCCGAGCCGAGGGAGCCACGCCGATGTCCGAGCCAAAGATGCCGTGGAAGCAACTCCTCAAAGACGGCGAAGACCGACATCACGCCGAGTTCTTCGAGGTGCACCCGGCTACTCCACAGGCAAGGCCCAAATCCTCTGAAGGTCTCCGGCCCCTGAGAAACGGCGGCCGACCGACGCCTAGGCCTTAACTCACGCTCGAAGTCGGACCCCGACCGCATCACGTGATCAATGAAAGGAAGTCCGCGGCATGCGTATCGCCAACCTCGACGGCCGGCTCGTGCTCAAGTACCCGGACGGCGCCGCCGACGTGGAGAAGGCCAGCGACGGACGATTCGCCGCAGACCCGCAGGCCGTGTTCGCTCGTTGGGACGAGTTTGTCGCCTGGGCCGATACCCTCCGGGCGCCGCTCGTCAAGCGCTTCGACCCCCGCCATCTCAAAGCGCCCGCCCCGTGCCCCCCGCAGGTCTTCGCGATCGGGTTGAACTACGCCGACCACGCCGGGGAGAGCAGCATGCCGCTACCGCCTGAACCGGCTGTGTTTACCAAGTTCCAGACCTCCATAGCCGGACCGAACGACGAGGTGAAGCTGCCGACGGCGACCGTGGACTGGGAAGCGGAACTGGTAGTCGTTATCGGCCGGCGCGCCCTCAACGTCGAGCCGGCACAGGCATGGGACCACGTGGCGGGGGTCACGGTCGGACAGGATCTCTCCGAACGCACCCGTCAGCTTGTCGGTACCCCGCCACAATTCAGCATCGGCAAGTCCTTCCCGGGTTTCGCTCCCATCGGACCCGAAATCGTCACGCCCGACGAACTGACCGATCGCGAAGACCTCGAAATAGGATGCAGTATCAACGGCGAGATCGTCCAACACTCCCGAACCAGAAAGCTCATCTTCTCCGTCGCTTCCCTCATCGAACGGCTCTCCGCGATCCTTCCGCTTAACCCTGGCGACATCATCTTCACCGGCACGCCGTCCGGCGTCGGCCACGCTCGATCACCGAAGCGTTACCTCGCTCCGGGCGACGTTCTGGAGACCTGGATCTCCGACGTCGGGCGGATGCGCAACACCTTCGTCGAAGGTGCGCGACACGTCTCCAACACAGCTTGAAATCTCTTGAAGGGAACGTTTCATGCCTCTTCACAACTTGAACTCGCTCACCGTCGGAGTACCAGACGTCAAGGGCGTCCGCAGCTACTACGAAGACTTCGGACTCAGCGGCGAAGACGGCGGCTGGATGTCGACGACCGACGGCGGCAAGCAGCTCCGTCTGATGTCGGCGCCGCGGCGACAGTTGCTGCAGATGGAGATCGGGGTCGACGACCCGGACGACATCAGCCGCATCGCCGGCCAGCTTCGGCGCATCGACATCGCTGTTTCCCGCGTGTCCGAAGACTCGGTGACGGCCATTGAACCGGTCACCGGCGTACAGGTTATTGCCCGGGTGACGCGACGAGGGGTTCAGCAGCTGTCCCGGGAAGTTGCGTATAACCAGCCGGGACGTATCAACCGGCCTGAGGCCCGCGCGCCCGGGATCCTGCGCGAGGGCAAGGTGCGGCCTCGCAAACTCGGTCACGTCGTGATCGGCTCCATCGACCAGGCCACCTCCCAGAGGTTCTTCACCGACGGGTTCGGGTTGAAGGTGTCCGACCAGGTCCGTGATGCCGCTGCGTTCATTGAGGTGCTCGTCCGACCACCACAACGTCCTGGTCCAGCGAGCGCCGATCAACTTCCTCCACCACACCTCGTGGCAGGTCGACGACATCGACGAAATCGGGCGAGGCGCGACGGCGATGCTCGAAGGCAATCCCGAACGCCATGCATGGGGACTGGGACGCCACTTCATAGGCTCCAACTTCTTCTGGTACCTCAGAGACCCGGCCGGGACGTTCTCCGAGTACTATTCGGACCTCGACTGCATCGTTGACGACGAGTTATGGACCCCACGCGTTTGGGAGGAGGGCAAGAGCCTCTACAGCTGGGGACCGCCTCCTCCGCCCTCATTCGTCAACCCGGAGGACCTTGCCGCCCACATGACCGGGGCCCACGTTGTCGCCGGCTGAATCGACACTCGCACCTGTCGGCGTCCCGGCTTGCGGTCGATGACAGCAGACTCGGCACACCGCGACGACTACGACGTGATCGTCGTGGGAGCTGGCACCATTGGACTCATCCTCGGCCGGCTGCTCACCGTGCAGGACGTTAGGGTAGCGGTGATCGACCCCAGCGGGATCGACTGTCAGCAGCCTCGCGCTTCCCATATTGACGACGAATGCATGCAGACCATCGGACTCGCCGACCAAGAGCCGGACTACCTGGTCATGTCCGGTGTCGAGGTGTGGGGCGACAGCGACCGTATGCTGATGAGTTGGGAATTATCGCCGGGTCAGACCGATCAGGGCTGGCAGTCCGACTACCAGTTCTTCCAACCGGGCTTCGAGGCGATACTGCGAGGCAAGCTCGCGCAGACCGAGCTTGCGGACCTATGGCTGGGCTGGCAAGCCACAGACATTGAGCGGCACACTGCGCAGGTGTCTATCAACGTGCAGGACCGTGTCACCGGTATTTCCCAGGTCGTGCGCGGCGGCTACGTGGTCGGTTGCGACGGGTCTCGCTCCGTCGGCCTCCTTTCCCCGCAGCCGCGCGCTGCCGACGGGACCCTCCTCAACGACCTCGTCGGATACCGGTTCGCTGGCGTGGGCTCACAGGTGACGGTCGACGCCGTCGATGACGCCGTACGCCAAGCCTGGCGCGAACTCGGCGCGGTCACCGTCCCCGACTTCGGTGCCACCACACTGTGGCTCGCCGACGCACTGGCGGACGCTGCACTCATCCGCCCGGACCGCTACGTCTTCGCTGCAACACACGGCCCTGAGCAGCTTGCGCAAGCGACCGCGCTGCTCCGGACGCAAACAACGCAGAAGGAAACGGTATGAGCCTGTACAGCGACGGACTGACCTGGGGCGAAGGTCCCCGATGGAGTGACGGGGCGTTGTGGGTCTCGGACACCCAAAAGGGCGGGATCTGGACGGACAGCGGCGGTACGTGGACCTTCACGCCACTGGCCGGGCAGTCGAACGGGCTGTGGTTCCTTCCCGACCGTCGCCTGGTCGGCGCGATCATGCGCGAAAACAGAGTAGGCCTCTGGGACGGAGTCGACTTCGGGTCGTATGCCGACCTGTCCGCCGTCGCCGTGGGACCCCTGGGAGACATGGTTGGCGACCGCGACGGTGGGCTCTATGTCGACGACGTAGGCTACGCCGCCCACCTCGGTGAACAGCCACGGCCAGGCCGCTTGATTTACGTCGCATCAGACGGGAAAGCGACCGTGGCGGCAGAAGACGTCGAGTTCCCGAACGGGTTGGCGATCATCGACGATGGCCGAACCCTTATCGTTGCCGAAACATGGGCCCAGCGTCTAACTGCCTTCACCATCGGTGAAGACAATCAGCTCACCGACAAGAGGCTGTTCGCTGACCTCGCCGCAGTCGTGCATCCCGAAGCGCGACCCGACGGGATCTGCGCCGCCCCGCACGGTGTCTGGGTCTGCACGCTCACAGCCCACTCGGTCGCCCTCGTGGACCAATCCGGTCAGCTGGCCCAGATCAGCACCGGTGAGGGCTACCCAATCGCCTGCTGCCTCGACACGGCCGGACGGCTCTTCGTGACCGTGGCCGAAAGCGGCGGCATCCCCATCATGGAGGCAGTCGCCGACAAGACGGTGAAGACCCACGTCGAGGTGTACGAGCCCGCCGCAGCCCACTAAAGGAGAACGAGAGATGACAGTCGTTGGCGACGGAGACCTGCCCGACCTCGCGGCAGACCCGCGCACCCTTGAAGAACTTATGCAAGACCTGCGCGGTGTGCAGTTGTACATGATGCGGATGGACATGCCGAATCCCGTGGATTCACCAATGGACTACCTGGCTCCTCACCTTCGGGAACACATTCTCTGGCTCGAAACGCAGGAGAAGAACGGTACCTTATTCCTGTGCGGCGCCAACGCCGCCGGTGACCAATGGGACGGCAGCGGTACCGCCATCATCAGGGCACCGTCCCTTGCCGCAGCGGTGGCCATCGCCGAAACAGAACCGTTCCATCGTGAAGGTCTCCGCGCGAATACCGTGCACGGCTGGCTGCTGAACGAAGGAACCGTCCGGCTCACCATCAGCTTGTTCACCGACAAGTTCAGCCTCGGCTGATCGACAGCCGTCGGCCAAGGAGGCCACGTGTCCCGTCCAACCCTTCAGGGTGATCGCCAGTCGGGAGCAGCGAGCTTCGCGCGGCTGCGCGGAAACGGGCGGCGGTGGGGCTAGGAAACTGCCAATCATGTCCGGTAGACGACCTTCACTGGGACGCCAGCCATGCGCGCCGGCCTGCTGCAGTCAGGGGCGCCGGGGCGCGGACTCGGCGAGCTTCTTGATTCCTACGCAGGTTCGCAGCATGTTCGCGCGGTGCTCATGGAGCCGGCGGGAGATGATGCGGCGCTCCTTGGCGGGCATCTGCTCGATCGCTGGCGACAGGCCCGAGCGGCCGGGCCCGATCTGCATCCACTGCGTCAGCCGGGTCCGCCCGTCCGCGAGCGGGTCGAGGGTGAATCGCCAGAGCGCGGACGGCTCGGCGGGATCGGTCACGGCGTAGCAAAACCGACGACCCGGCTCCAGCTCGGTCACGGTGCTGGTCGTCTCCCAGGGTCCCAGCGCCTCGTGCGCGTTTCGCCCGAGGAAGCGTGCCCCGACCGCAGGCGGGTCGAGCCAGTCGGCGCCGCCGAACTCGGTGCTGAAGCGGGCAGGCAGGTCGAGGTCGACCACCAGTGGCCAGACGGCCTCGGGCGGTGCATCGACGTCGACCGAGACCTCGGTGGTCGGCCGGTCGGCGTACAGCGGGCCCTCGTCGTCCGGCACGGGCAGCTCCCTCCAGTCGAGCCCCGGACGCTAGAGGACAGGGTTCGCTGATGCAATTGAGTACGGTGACCGTGCCGTTCGCGACCTGGCGCCCCGGAGGAGGCAGCGTGCGCACGAGCATCCAGATCGCCGCCGAGGTGGCCCCGTGGCCCGACCTCGTCTCGTACGTCGTTGAGGCCGAGGCGCTCGGCCTGGACATGGCCTTCGTTGCCGAATCCTGGGGCTGCGACAGCGTCACGCCGATCGCATACCTGGCCGCCCGCACCGAGCGGATCCGCTTCGGCACCGGTGTGCTGCAGGTCGGCACCCGGAGCCCCGCCATGATCGCCATGACCGCGCTGACGCTCGACACGCTGACCGGGGGGCGGTTCGTGCTCGGCCTGGGCTCCTCCGGGCCCGGGGTCATCGAGGGGCTGCACGGCGCGGTCTTCGACCGGCCGCTCACCCGCGTGCGGGAGACCCTGGAGGTGGTCCGCCAGGCCTTCGCCGGCGAGCGGCTCGAACTGCACGGGCAGACCGTCGACGTACCCCGCGCCGGCGGCGAAGGCCGGCCGATGCGCATCAACCAGCACCCGAGGCCGGACCTCCCGGTCTACCTGGCCGCGCTGCTGCCCGGCATGCTCGAGCTCACCGGCGCCACTGCCCAGGGCTGGCTCGGCACCAGCTTCGTCCCGGAAGGTGCGGATGCCTACTTCGCCCCGCTGCGCCGCGGCGCGCAGGGCGCCGGACGGTCGCTGGCCGACCTCGACATCTGCCAGGCCGCGGAGATCGCGTTCGGCGACGACGTCGAGCAGATGGTGGCCACACGCAAACCCGGCCTCGCCTTCAGCCTCGGCGGGATGGGCACCGCCACCACCAACTTCTACAACCAGGCGTACGCGCGGCAGGGCTATGACGAGGTCGCCCGCGACGTCCAGTCGCTGTGGCAGCAGGGCCGGCGGGACGAGGCGGCGTGCCTCGTCCCCGACGAGATGGTGCTGGCCACCTCTCTAATCGGGACGCGAGAGATGGTCGCCGACCGGCTGCGTGCTTGGGCGGCGACTGGCGTGACGAACGTGCGCATGTATCCGGCGGGCGACACCCTGGCCGACAAGCTGGCGACGCTCGGCCAGGCCCTCGACCTGGTGCGCGAGCTGTTCCCCGGCGAGCAGCCCGCGACCAACGGCCGGCCCGTCGCCCCGACTGCCGTGCCCGGCGCCGTCTGGGGCGCGCACCGCCGCGGTGCCTGAGCCCGCGAGCCGGTCGCGGGCCCCGCCCAGGGGCGGGCACGGCCCAGCGACAGGTCCGGAGCGCCCACCGGGCTCACCGCAGGTCGTGCAGACCAGCTCCGCACGCAGCCGGTGCTCGTCGCCCTGGCCGGTGTGCCGGATCGACATGATCGTCCCACCCGACAGGCGGATGCCACCCCACCGCTGCAGCGTGGGCAGCACCGCGACGAGCTCAAGGCCTGCGGCGGTGAGGTGGTAGTCGTACCGGGTAGGGCGCTCGCTGTATTGGCGGCGCTCGACCAGGCCCGCCTGCTCGAGCGTCTTGAGCCTGATCGCGAGCATGTTGCGCGGGGCGCCTTTGGCGCGCGCGATGCCATCGAAGCGCCGCACCCTGTAGAACAGCTCGCGCAGCACCATCAGCGACCACCGCTCGCCGACCAGCTCGAGCGCGGAGCGCCTGCAGGCGGTCTGGTCGAGGTGACCACGCCCAACGATGGGGACCGAACCGGACGAAGTCACGGCGACACCGAACCACAGGTGACTGGCGACGAAACAGCGTGGGCTCCAGTCCACCGCTCGACCGCGATCGTCGCCGTCCTCACCGCCGCCTCCGGCCTGCTAGCTGCCGTCTGGAGGTACGAGACCCACCCGTCAACGGGCCGCTGGGCGGCCGGACGGGCACCGGTCCAGCCGGGTCGTGCGTCAGGGAGGGGCCATGCGACCCCACGCAGCAAAGATCCCGATGGTGGCGGAGACCCTGACCGAGGTCCGGGAAGCGATGCATCACTGCATAGCGAGCGAGGTGTACCCGTACTCCACCAGCCGCGAGGCCGCGAAGTAACCCTCGACGTCGGCCTCGGCGAACCCCAGCCAGAGGTCTGCCTGCTCGGTGCGCATCCATGCGGCTGGCGCCGGTCCATGCGTCACGGCTCGGCCGAATAGCAGCCGTGCGAGTCGCCGCCGCCATCGACGTTGTCGATGACCATCATCGCCACTTTGGGCTTCCCTAGAGTGACCTGCGTCTCTACAGTTCCGGAGAACGAGGCTTCACCTTAGGAGTGACTCCAGCAGGTTGTCCGACCTGGCACCCGCTGGCGTGCCGTGAGGCAGCAAGCAGGAGAGCCCTGCAGGTAAAGGTCCGGACGTTTCAACTCAGACGAGGAGCAGCCCATGCGCCACCCCAATGAGCAAGAGGGTCTCGGGCCGCAGCCAGCTATGGGGCGACCGGGCACTCCCTCGCGCCGGGCCCTGCTAAGCGGAGGGGCTGGCGTTGCCGCGGGGGCGCTTCTGGCCAGCAGCCTCGACTTGGTCGCAGCGCCGGCGGCGAGCGCGCAAGAAGTCACGGGCGACAGGATCGTCATGCTCGGCGTCAGCGGGGGGCCGCTGCTGTTGGGTCCGCACTTCCAGCCCGCAGTCGCCCTCGTCGTCAGCGGACACATCTACCTCGTTGACTGCGGCGCTGACACCGCTCGGCAGATTACCCGCGCTGGTTTGGGTTTTGCTGCCCTGCAGCATGTCTTCTTGACCCACCGGCACCCGGACCACACCGCTGGTCTGCCCGCGCTTCGTCTCCTTGGCTGGTCCTACACGCCCTCACACCTGGCTGCGTTGACCGTCTGGGGGCCGCCACCGACCCAGAACACGATTCACGAGGTTGAGGAAGCGTTCGGCGACGAGGTTGCTCTTTTCGAAGCGATCGGTTCACCGGCGATCCCGGTGGTCGGCCGCACGCTGCGCTATCCCGCAGGACGAGACGGGATCTACCGGGTCATGGAGGATGAGCGAGTCATCGTTGACCTAACCCGCGTGTTCCACGGACCGGAAGTTCGCTACGCCTACGCCTACCGATTCACTATCAAGGCCACTGGGAAGAAGGTCGTCTTCTCCGGGGACACGACAGCCCCAAACGCCAACCTGATCCGACTTTCTCACAACGCCGACGTCCTGGTGCATGAGGTCATGGATGTCGACGCGATCGCAGCGATCATCGGGGTAGCGCCGCCAGCACAGCAGGGTCCGCTGCGAGCTCACCTGCTCAACTCGCATGCCGACGTCAGGAAGGTCCCAGCCGTGGCCAAGGCTGCCAACGCGCGGCGTGTCGTCATGTGTCACTACATCCCGGCACCAGTGCCTCCGGACGTCTATCTTGCTCAGGCCCGGCTTGCTGCAGCCCAGATTGGCTACACCGGGGCCATCGTTGCTCCTACGGATCTCGACGTGATTGCCATCTAGCGACACTGCTGCTCGACGCAGCGTGGGGTGGCTGTGCGCGCGGTCCCGGGCAGTGACCTCGGGGCTTGGTCGTCGGCGCCGGCGGACCCTCGCTCGGCGACGTCGAGGCGGGCGCCCTGGCCGCGCTTACCTCACCGGCGGTGAGCGCCTTCACCGGCGGCGTCGCCAGTCTGGTCGGGGTCGGCGTCCTTGGCTTGGCGTTGCCGGCGGTGTGGAACTACGACGCTGGGCGTGCCCCCGACGAGACGGCTCCTACCGCCCGTCAGAGGCGGTGGGCCGGCGAGGAACTGTGAGGCGACGGTGGGACCGTTGTTCAGGCGCAGGCTCAGCCCCGCTTGCGGTGATGATGGGCGAGTGCGGCTGCCGGTGTTCGTCCAGGGCTGGCAGGTCGAGTGCTGCGGTCCGACGTTCTCGGTCGGTGACGTTCCCTGCTGTCTGCCGGTCGCCCCGGGACTGGACGGACCGGCTGGGCGGGGGGCAGCGCCCCGTGCTCGCCGCGAGCGACGTCACGGAGAGATCAGCGAGGGTCCCGCGTTCGCTAACCGTCTGCAGTGGGGTGGCGATCCGGCGGGCGGGTAGACGTGGGGCGATCTGTCCCTTCTGGTAGTGGAGAGACCCATGGCAGGCGTGGCCGACAAGTTCGACAAAGCGTTCGAGGACAAGCCGGTCGGGGAGCTGGCGTCGGCTCCGGTATCGGCGCTGCAGGGCGTCAGCGACGGCGACGCCGAGCACGTGAAGGCAGCGTTCAACATCAAGACCGTGAAGGACCTGGGGACCAATAGGTTCTTCCTGTGGGCGCAGGCGGTCGCCAAACTCGCCGAGTAGCAGCCCTGCCCCGGTCGAGGGGGGCCTGCAGAACGATCCTTCGTGACACAAGAGCGCAGTGGTTGCTGTTACGGCTTGACGGTCCGTCGAGCGGCTGCAGGATCGTCTGGGTCCTGTTCGATGGCCGGTGCTTGGGGGCGTGGCCGTGGGGGGTCGCAGGTTCGGGTTGTTTCTAGTCGCTGTCTTCGAGTCGGCGCTGACCGGCTGGGTCGAGGTCTCGGCGGTGTGCGGCGGTGTGCGGCGGTCCACGTGCGGTCGCCGCCGAGATGGCCCTGGGTTCGTCCGGCTTTGATGTCCCGCCGGGTCTCGCGGACTGCGGTCCAGGAGCCTGCGCCGCGCAGCTGGTGACCTTTCGCCCGCGCCCGCCGGTCGAAGATCGCCGCGCTGAGCAGCACAACGACCAGCACGGCGAGGACACAGCCGACGAGTACCACGCTGCCAAGTCTGCGCCTGCTGTGGCACATCTCGGTGGCCGGTCGGGACGAGGTCGACGGGGACGGGCGGGTCAGTGTCACCAAGGGCGGGGCGGCGCAGCAGGTCAAAGTGGCCATCGGGCAGGGTGGGCCAGGTACGGCGTTGCCGCCACCACAAACCGGCCGTCCCAGGGCTACCAGTCGCCGTGGTCTTTGCGGTGGAACACCAGGTACAGCCCGGTCAGTACGGCTTGGAAGCCACCGATTCCCACGAAGTAGACCGAGAAGGCACCGTTGTCGAAGTCGCCGGTGACCAGGCCGACGCTTAGACCGACGACGAACATGACGATCCCGTTGAAGAAGACGGCGAGTCGGCGTGGGACGCCGCCGCGCCTGAACCGTCTCATCACCGGCCCGCCCTTCGTCTTCCTCCTTAGCGGGGCAGGTCGCTCTGGGGGCCGGTTGTTTGTTGGCCCTGGTAGCTGTCCTGCTGCGGTTCCTCGGCGGCGCGCCCGGCAGCCGGTAATGGTGCTGCCGGCGCCGGCCGGCCGGGTGGAGGTCGGCAGGAGCCGTGGATGGCGCGGGGGGCCTAGGGTGTGGTGGGTCAGGCGGTGCCGGTGCTGGGTGCTTTGGCTGCCTGCTGGGCGGTGACCGCACCGGGCGGTGGGGTGATGGTCAGGGTGTGGCCGTAGCCGGTGAACGTCAGCGCGCCTTTGGCTGTCCCTGCCGTTCCGGCTGTCGTGAGCTTGAGCGGCAGCGGCGCGCCGGTGTTGGCGACGGCGAGCTGG
>JAABUO010004403.1_pt1 | contig 16593 bp, 20 predicted proteins | sample 5559291 | NCBI WGS metagenome assembly JAABUO01 (sample SAMN10711878, study PRJNA513372) | rock metagenome | isolation source: Antarctica rocks | place: Antarctica: Victoria Land, Finger Mt sud
GCGCGCTGTCCCGCCGGTGCCACTGCCCCGCCATGCTGCTGATCGTGACCGCGTAGGTGAGCTTGAACACGTCGAGGGCCAGCCGCCCCGCCGGCGTCGTGTCCGCGTAGAGCGCCGCCCGCGCGTCGCGCAGCCGGGCGTACCACGACGCCAGCGCCCGACTGTGCCGCGTCCAGACGTGGGCGTGGCTGATCGCGACGGCCTGGCCCCGCTCCACGGCCCGCACGAGCGTCGGCGTGCAGTACCACGCCTCGGCCGCGCCGGCGACGCGCGCGCACCAGTAGCCCGGCAGCTTGGGGTCGAAGGGCACGCCGCCCCCGGCACCCGCGTCACCGGAGACCGTGCGCTCCTCCAGGTCGCCCAGGCCCAGCTCCACGTTGGCGCAGGCCCCCAGCCACGCCGCGTTCTTGTCATAGCTGTGCAGGTAGGCCCGGCCCCGCTCGGCCGGGGCCAGCGTGCGCATCCAGACGGTATCGCGCACCGTCGTCGTCTCGCGCGCCGGCGCCGGCCAGTCCGTCACGGGGTCGCGCTGGCCCCCCCGCGCGCGCCGGCCCAGCGCCACCAGCAGGTCCGTCCCGGTCTTACCCGGCGAGCGCACGTAGGGCGCGCCCACCGCCGCGGCGTAGCTGGTCAGCGCCGCCAGCAGCGTGCACGCGTCCGTCCCTTCCCCCCACGTCGCGTTCTCGTCGTAGGCGGGGAACACGACGGCGAGCCCCGCCCCGGCCTCGCCCTTCTTGTCGAGCGCGATCCAGGGGGCCAGGCCCTCGGGGAAGGCGTGCAGGTCGCCGAGCGCGTCGCCGACGAAAGGGTGGCGCAGGTGCCGGGGCGTCCCGGTCATAGCCCTGACCACCGTGGCCGGCTCCGGCAGCCCCGCCGCGCGCGCCCACGCCGCCGTCACCCACAGTTGGGCCAGGCCGTGCCGCCGCGCGCCCGCGTAGAGGTCCCCGACGTGCCGTATCGCGCCCCGGATGGGCACGAGGGGCCTAGCGGATAAGTGCAGGCCGTCGATGTCGAGCACGCCGATCGCCGGCGGCGGTGTGTCTGTCAGTGCCATCGTCCCGTCCTCGTCTCCGTTTTCAAGGTGTGTCGGCCGCCCGCCCGCCGCCCGCCGGCGGCGTCCTAGAGCGCCATTCAAGTAATCGAAAATCCAGTCAGCGTCGCTCCTAACACCATCACGGTGCCAGCCATTCTAGCTGCTTTGAGCGTCAATCAGGCGTACGAGATGGCCGCCGAGGTGGACGAACCAGGCAGAATCACCGGAGTTTTGCACCAGCGCTGATTACTTGAATGGCGCTCTAGGCGCCCGCGTCGTCCCGCTCGTCCGCGTCCGCCTCTGTCAGCGGGAGCGGCGCGGTCGTCCCGCGCAGCGGGGGATGCACCCCCCACAACTCCTCCGCCGGGTACCCGCTGTTGGCCGCGTACGCCGCGATGTAGGGGTCGGTGACCAGCCGGTAGCGCACGTACGCCGCCCGCTCGCCCCGCCCCACCGGTCCCGCCTCGCGCAGCCCCCCCGCCACCAGCCCCGCCACCAGCGCCGCGTAGTCCTCCCGCAGCCCCGCGGTCGCCGCCGCCCCGTCCCCCGGCGGCCGCACCACCAGGTGCGAGGAGTCCCCCAGCGTCCGCAGCACCGCGATCAGGCTCTCCTCCAGCCCCACCACGCGCGGGTCCGCCACCAGCCCCGCGTGCTCCTGCGCGCGCAGCCCGTAGCGCAGCGCCGCCACCAGCCGTTGCGCCACGATCAGCACCCGCAGGAACGACAACTCCGCACGCGCCGGGTGCGCGTAGAACAGGATCGGGTGCGTGGTGTGCCCCTCGGTCAGGGTCGTCAGCTGCGTCGCCAGTTCGCGGCAGCGCTGCGCCAGCGGCTCCGCCGCCCCCACCGCCAGGTAGCGCCGCACCAGCGGCAGCGCGTCGACCTGCCCGTCGGCCTCCTCGTTGAGCGTCCGCGCCAGCACGCGCGCCTGGGGCAGCAGCGGGAACACCGCGAGCACGTAGGTGATGGACACCCCGACCACGAGCAGGCCGGCGAGCCCCTCGGCCACCGCCGCCGCGCGCACCAGCCCCGCGCGCGGGATGAGGTCGCCGAAGCCGATCGAGGTCAGGCAGACCCCACTGAAATAGAGCGCGTCGCCCCAGGGGGACGCCCCCGGTCCCGACCCCGCCCCCGCCGACCGGGCGAAGGCGCGCGGGCCGGCCAGGCCGGGCGCGTCGAGCAGGGCGAAGCCGACCAGCAGCGCGAGCAGCCAGGAGAGCACCAGCCCCGCCACGCTCAACGGCAGCGTCCAGCCGAGCAGGGAGCGCCGTGCCCGCGTCGGCAGCGGGCGCGCCGCGTAGCGCACCGCGAACCAGAGCGCGCGGTGGAAGCGCGCGGAGAGTTGGCTTTCCGCGGCGGGGTGCAACGCCGTGACGGCCACGTCGAGCAAGGCGAGCGCGATCACGACGCACCCGAGCGCGACGCACCCAAACGCTTCCACCGCCCCCATCACGCGTCCCCCTCTCGCCCTGGCCGGGGACCGGCCCCACCCGTCCCCCGGCCCTCAATAGGGCCGCGCCGCCGCGCGTCCGGGCACGGGTCGCCGCCGTGCCCGGACGCGCCCCGGATGGGCACGAGGGGCGTGTCGGCCAGGGGCAAGTCAGCCACGTCGCGCACGGATGTCGCGGGTGTCGCGGTGACCATGCTACGCCCCCTCTCCCGACTCGCCCACGGCCGCGGCCGGCACGGCCTCCAGGTACCACCGGTGCAGCCAGTCCATCACCTCATCGTAGGAGCGCGCTGGCAGCGATTTGTAGGCGCTGACGCGGTAGCGCCGATAGAGGGCGGAATACACCTGTGCGTACCCCTCGCGGTTACCCGCCGTTTGCAGGGCCTGCCCGACCGCCTTGACGGCCAGGGAAACCTCCGCCGCCTGGGCCTCGGTGAGCGTCGCCTCCGTGGCTGTGGCGCGCTCCAACGTGGTCAGCCGGTGATTCGTTTCGATGATGAAGCCGCGCACATAGTCGGCCATCACGGTTTGCGTCCCCGCGACATCGGCCAGGCGCTGCTCCATATCCAGTTGCTGCCGGGCCAGGTGCTGCACCGCCGTCGCGATCTCCAGGGCCAGGGCGGCACCGGACGGAGCGTTTTCCATCTCCGTTCCCGTCGCGATTGATTGCTCGTCAACGACCATGTCCGCGTCGCCCTTGAACGCCTGCCACAGCACGCGGAAACAGTCGGCGCGGTAGCGGTCGAGCTTGTCGACCAGATCGGGCCGCACGCGCCCCGTGGTGATCCCAAAAAGGTAGCCGGGCAGCAAGTCCAGCGGGATGCACAGGAGGTCGCGTTGCCGGCCGTCTGCCGCCGTCATGAGGAGCGTCCGCGTCCGCGGGGCCAAGATGCGGTCGCGCAGGACGCGCAGGCGCTGCGAGCCGAACGCCAGCCCCAGATGATCGGTGATCGGGCGCAAGGCCACATACAGGCCGCCATCGGGGGCCTGCGCCACCGGGATGCCATCGCCCTGGAAATCGACGCGCTGCTCGCGGACTGGCCGGAGGATCATGTTCCCCTCGCGCGGCCGACCCTCGTTTCCCCTATCGCTCACAGACACCTCCTGTTCTACTACGCCGATTAGCGTTCGCCGCGCCGCTATGTCGGCGGCCCGCCTCATCAACCGTGTTCATAACGAACACGGTTGGTCCCGCCAGATGCGATTGATCGTGGCTATAACGGCCATGGTCGCGTCGATACCCTGTGATCCCGGTCCAACTGTGTTCATAATGAACACGGTTGAATGCCTTCGACCAACGATGGCCGTGCGCCCGCGCGCTCCTCTCCCGTTCAGTATCGTTCGCGACATGGCCTGTGGCGGCATCTTGTTCCGATCAACCGTGGCCGTTATGGTCACGGTTGCCTCCTGACACGTCCACCCCAGCACAAATCGGGGTCATGATGACCCCGGTCGCTGTGTCTCGCCGCGCTCCGAGAGCGGCCATCCTGACGAGTACGACATCGTGTCGCACGAACTGCCTTGGTGTGTCAAGCGGTCTAGTTCGTCAGCTTGTTTGCGCCATACCTTAGCCCAACGCGCCCGTACACCGTCATGGAGAATGGCCGTCGCGTTGTGGGCGTCCACCGCATCGGCTTCGCGCCGGAGCGCGGCCGCGAGGGTAGCGGCGCTGATATGTCCATGCTCGTAGCGTGTGCGGAGCCCGCGTAGGTTGCTCTGGCGACTCTGTGCTCCTCCCCATCGCTTGGTCATTGCCCCTCCCGTAACTCTTGGGCGCGCCCTGTTCCCTCTCACCACTCCGGGTCGCTGGTATAACAGAAGCCGCCGTGAGCGGCGACGGCCAGAAAATGCCGCTCGCGCTCAACGGCCGCGGCGATCCGCGCGTCCCGCTCGCGCTGGCCGCGTGGCTCATCGTCGTCGTCGGCCTGCGCGTCGTCCTCACTAACCTTTCGGTACACTCCTGCCTGTGCATCGTAGACGGCCGTCGAGGGCGCCGCGCCATTTTCGACTTCCTCCGGCGTCCAATAGTCCTCACCGTAGCGCATTGTCAAACTCCCCCCTATAATCACTGGATTCGTGCCTCATCAAGGTGCCTACGCCCACTCCCGGCCCGGCCCGCGCCGCCGCGTCGGCCGTGGCGCCGCGTCACCCGCCTCGTGCGTGACGATGTACTCTGTGTGGTCCTCCTCCTCCGCGCCCTCCAACTCGTCGCGCAGGTCATAGGCGCGTTGTTGCTCGTCGTCGCCGTACCACTCAACGAGCGTCGCGGTTTGACCCTCGTCGAACAGGGTAGGCTCAACCTTGTAGATCGCGTACGTCATCGCGCGTGTCCCCACGCAAAGAGGCGCGTCGCCTCGTCCTCAAGCCCGGCCGGCACGTCGCCACGCAAGTACAGGCCGTCGAGCGCCTCCTGAGCGGCGGTGATATGATCTAACACCGTCAGCACGCCGTCGAGCCCCCCCGCGCCGCGCGCCTCCGCGCTGCCCATGCCCTCGATCACCTGAGATGTGAGCCGCATGAGGACGCTCCCCACCAGCGCGCCGCGCGTGTCGCTGTCCATGATCCCATCTATCTCCAGATTCATTTCCCCTTCTCCTCTACTCTTCCTCATCGTCGGGCAGTAGCCCTATGTCGCGCGCCACACGCGGTAGTTCAACGCGAAACCACGCGCCCCCACTCAGGGGACTGACAATGAGGCGTAGATCCTCGCCGTCGCCGTCAACGTCCATGACATCAACCGTGCCGCCGTCGTCCAGTTCGACGCGATGGCCGATCAGCGCGAGCGCTTGACGCTCCCGGTACACCCGCTTGATCTCCGGCAACCGAGGCGCGAGCCAGTCGCGTATCTCGGTATCGGTCAGCGTCCAGCCCGCGCCTTGATCAAGCGGGGCGATAAACTGCCACTTGAACGCTTGATGCAGACGCGCCGCCCGCGTGTTCAAGATGCGGCGCTCTAGTGTAGGGCCGTAACGGTCGTGCACGGGGATGGCGTCGGCCTCGCCCAAGTAGTCGGCCAAGATCGCAAGGGCCAGGTCCGCCGGTCCCGATCCACCAAAACCCCAGGACAGGCCACTGGGGCTATGCACGATCAGATGGCGCAGCTTGTAGGCCGGCCGGTCCTCTTCGTGGACGAGGATGGCTGGTTCAGGCCCCGCGTATTCCTGGTCGGTATAGCCGCGATAGGTCTTCATCATGGCCTCTCCGGTATGCGATCGTCCGCGTCCCCATTAAGCACGTCGTCAGCCCATGGCACGCCCACGCCGTCGACGCCCTCCAGGACGCGCGGTACCGGCACGCCGATAGGGCTGTTCGCGGTCATGATCGACCAGGCCCATGACGCTAACCCGTCGCGCGTCATGCGGGCACCAACGCCCTGCCGGTAGAGCGTCAGCGCGCGGCCCCGCCCCTCCTGATCCACGCGCACGGCCGCGCGCTCGAACGCATCAAGGCTCCGCTTGACCAGCGCCAACGCCCCCACACACAAGCGCGTGTGGCCCGGCGCCACCGTGAAGCCGTCCCACTCATTCATGCGCGGGTCGGTCGGGTGGCAGGTCATCGGCGTCCCGGCCGCGATGCCACGCCAGAGCCGCCGCGCGTTGGCTGTGGTGTAGAACGTGTGGGGATCGGGCATCTGGCCGTGGTTGTGCCGTAACCAGGGGCAGGACGCGCAGGGGCGGGCGCACGGCGTCGCCGCGGCCATTCCCGCGATCGCGTGTGTGTGTCGGGCATACGACCCTCCTCGTCGATCAAGACGCGTGTCATCGCGGCATCGTCCGTCGTGCTGGTGTTCTCCCTGCCCATGACCATCTCCTCCCTTTTCTGTATAATTCTCTATTATCATTATACCACTATTATCACAGTGCCTCTGTTATCCTACACGGAGGGGGTGCGTCATGAGTGACACCGGGGCCGCAGGCGACGACGCTATCATCGGGGTGGACGATGCCCTGTCCATCCTCGCGGTGAGCCGCGCTACCTTGTCGCGCGCCATCGCCCGCGGCGACCTCACGCCCATCCCCCCCGCGAGTACGTACCTCAAGCGGCCGCGTCGGCTCACGTTTCACCGCCGGGACGTGGAGCACTTGCGCGACCACCCCCCGGCGCGCTAGTCGCCGCGCACGCCAGCCCCCCGTCCGTGGCGTGTCGATCAGCGGTCCAGCCCCTCGAAGAGCGACGGTTGCGCGCGGGCGCGTTCCCACGCCTCCATGGCCGCCGGATTTCTCCAGATGCTTTCGATCCGGCGCAGGCCCTCGCGGTATCGCGCCGCGCTGATCGGCATGTCGATGTCCGTCCGTTCCCACCCGGCCTCCTCGAGCGGCCGATGCACCGCGTCGTGCCGGTAGCCCGAGAGCACGACCAGCGCCGGTGAGGCCAGCAGCGCGGCTGTCAACTCGTGGTGGTCCTCCGTCGTCATCTCGTGCGCGTAGCGCTTGTCGCCGCGCCGCGTCTCCCACACGTACGGGGGATCGGCATACACAAGCACGCCGGCGTAGCCGTAGGCGGCGAGCACACGCCGCCAGTCGCCGCGCTCGATCTGCACCCCCTGCAGACGCTGATGGACCTCCGGCAGCCGCTCCACGGCAGAGAGGTAGCGTTGCGCCGAGCTCGCCACACGCGTCCCGTCGGCGTTGGTGGCGCTGTAGCCCCACGTCCCCGGCACCGCGGAACCCGGCACGCCGACGCTGTATTTCCACCCGTGGCGCGCCGCGCTCCCCGTCGCCCCGCCGAACGCCTGACGGACACCGACGAACCAGGCCCAGGCGCGGCACGCCGGGTCGCCCGCGTCGTCGACGTCGCCCCAGGTATCGCGGCATTCCTCGTATTCCTCCCGCGCATAGGGCGTCAGCTCGCAGAGTACGCGGAATCGCTCGAAGGCAACGGGATCGCGCAACACCCGATAGAACCGCACCACGGAGCCGTCGAGGTCGTTGAACGCCATGCATGATCCCTTACCGGACATGTACCATCCTTTGCGAGTATAAAAGTAAAGCGGGGATGGTCGACGCGTTGGATGGGATGTGCTATGCCGTGGCCAAAAGGAGTGAAACAGCCGCCTGAAATGGTGGAGAAGCGCAAAGCTACCTGCGCGCAGCCAGACATCAAAGCCAAAATGGGTGGAGCCTTTCGTGGTCAATCGCTCAGTGAGGAGCACAAAGCGAGGATTTCTCAGGGGCTGAAAGGGCACGAGGTGACGCCTGAAACCCGCGAAACGTTGCGTCAGCAGCGCGTGGGTAAGCCACAGTCGCCCGAACGCATCGCCAAACTGCGCGAGGCCATCAAAGCAAAGTGGGCCGATCCCGTCTATCGCGCGCATATGGAGCAGGTGCGCAAGACGCAGCGCAACGGGCATCGAAAAGGCGCTGTCGTTTCCCCTGAGGCGCGCGTCAGAATGCGCCGCGCCCATCTCGGCAAACGCCGCACTCTCGAGAGCCGCTTTAAGCAAGGCCGGAGCATCGCCGGCGAGAAGCATCACGCCTGGCGTGGCGGCCCTTTGCCGTCCGGCTATCGCGGTCTGGGTTGGTACGTCGTGAAGCGGCTTGTCCTGGAGCGGGCTGATAACCATTGCGAGTTGTGTGGCATCGCCAATCGAACGCCCTGGAAACTCGATGTACACCACATCATCCCCTATCGAGATATGCCAATTAGTGTCGAATGGGCATGCCTCGGCCTGTGCCGTAGATGCCATACCCGCGCCGACAGAGGGCTGATCGACACCTCGACCTTGCAAGAGACATTGCGCCCCCTGCTCCAACGGATGCTGCCGTAACGACTCCCCCAGCCGGGCGCGCGATTTCGCGAAGAACAGTGATCCTCCCCCAAAAAATGGCTCCATATACGCCTCGTGTGGCGGCAAGAGGGGCACGATATGCCGGGCCAAATGGCCCTTCCCACCGAACCACGTCAAGGGCGAACGGAGGGCCTTAGACGCCGTGATCATGGCACACCGTCCCAGGTCACCACCGGGGAAAGTGCGGTGTCAGCCACAGTCAAGCGCGGATTACACGCCATAGCCGCCTGAGAGGCGAACTCCGCGGCCTCCATCAGCGCTGATGGAGGTGCGGCGCCGGGGACTGGCGTGATGATCACCTCGACCTGATCCGTGGCTTGGTCGCCTGTCGGCGGGCCATCCCCTAACGGCATGACGTCATACACGACGTGTACTCCCGCGTGGCCCGTGCGTTCCAAGGCGCGCTCCACGGAGCGCCGCAGCTTGTGCTCCAGCCACTGCCGGTGGGACTCCGTCGGCACAACGACCCGCAGCATCTCTCCCTCCAAGGCGAGGGCTTGAGTGGGAGCGAACCAGGTAGCGTAGTTCTCCCGCGTCCCGTCCCGTCGCATCTCGGTCAGCACCGCCCGCCACACCGCCGCGGCCTCGGTCGCCGCCGGTAGATAGTCCGTGTCGGGCGCGTTGGTAGCCCATGGCATAGACATGGTTGACACGTCCTTCATGGCGACGGGCATGGGTGGCACGGGGGTGTCGGGCATGTCAACCAGGGTGCGTAGCGTAGCGAGCAGGTAGGGCATGCGGACGATTCCACCGCCGCGGCCCCGCTTGGTGATCGCCGCCGCCTGGGATCGCGTGATCGCCGCTGCCTCGTCCAGCAATGCCAGCAGCGCCGCGTCATCAAGCCCCAACGCGCGCCGCATGTTGAGTACCCGCGTCCGACTCGCATGCGGGGCGTCGTCACCGAACTCTACCGAGAGGCGAGCGACTACAGCGACGATCGGTACCGCGTCAGGCTCGGCCGGCGGGCTTTCGGTGATCATATCATCGGTTAAGATCGTCGAATCGCTCGAGTCGAGCGGGGCGTCGTCACGCGTAGGGTATTCCTCTCGTTTCGATATGTCTGTTTGTTGGTCTTCTGTTTGTTGGTCTTCTGTTGTTTGTGGGTCCGCTCCATCGGACCCCCCCCGTCCGCTCCACCCGACCCCAGGGGTCCGCTCCACCCGACCCCAGGGGTCCGCTCCACCGGACCCCCCCTGTGCGGAATGTACCATAGGGGGGGTCCAGTGGAGCGGACCCCCCTTTATGGGCGCTCCACTCTGCATCTTGAGGCCGTACAGGGTGGGCTGTTGCCCGTACTTTGGGTCAAATTGCTCGCGACTCACGATCAAGTTCTTCTCGCGCAATGACCGTATGGCGTCGAGCGCGGTGGAACGGCCGAGCCCCGTTCCGCGGTCGAGGCGCTGGGGCGGCTTGATAACGGTGCCGTTGGCGTTTCGTCCCTCCTTTGTGACGAGCCCGTTGCAGATCTGATCGATGCTGATCGCATCGGCCTCCTTTTTGAACCCGAGGGTGCGCCGGATGATATACATGAGCACCTTGAACTCGGCGTTGGTCAGATCGGACATGATCCAGTCGAGCACGACGTCGGGGACGATCGTTCCGTTCGGGGAAGGTATCCCCTCGAAGCGTGTGTAGTCGATGGGCGACGCGGTTGGTTCCTGCGCTCTCTTCGACATCACGCACCTCCCCATATGCCCATGTCGTCGGCGCGCAGGGATCGTAGCCGCCAGTAGCGGTATTCGGCCAGTTCACGGGGCGTGGCCACGGCGAAGTCCCGCCGGCGATCCTCGTCGTGACGCGGTCGTGGGCGCTTGTCCCGGTTGTCGCCGGCCAACTCCGCCCGCACACGCGTCAGGACACGGTTCAGAGCGTTGTCGTAAGGCAGGGCGGCGACGATCCGCGCCCGGCTGTTGACAGTCGTGGAATGATCGCTGCGTCCGAGAACCCGCGCCGCCGCCACGTTCGTGACATGATAGTCCTCGACAAGCAGATAAGCGCAGAGGTGTCGCGCCTGGGCGACGTGGGTCGCGCGGCTCGGCCCCAGGATCGCCGCAGGCGTCACCGTAGGCTCGGGGTAAAAGGCGTCGTTATAGGCGCGGGCCACGGCCGCGATGAGGGACTGCGTATCGAGCGTCCCGGTGTGTGTCCACACGGAGGATGCGCTAGCCCGTTGACACGCGCGTGTGTCCGCGCTATCCTGTTGAGAGAGCATGGGTGTGCTTTGAAGCATAAACGCCTCCTGTGCAGGCCCGCAACCCGGTTTGGAGTTGGTAACTCCTCGGGGTTGCGGCCTACGGTTGGTGGCTCTGGTGGTTTGCTTGGCGGCTCGCACACCAGCGCCGGTCACTATAGATTAGGTAGTCCTGGGCAAGGTAGAGGCTCACCGGGTGGTAACCGGTGGGCCTCTACCTTTTGCGGCCGCTCCGGCCGCGCATCGTGCTACATAGCGCACTCCTTCATGATGAGCATTGTAGCCCACGGCCTGCCCTACCGCAATGTTTCCTCGCACGCACGCCTCCTCTCTCTCGACCCTCTCGATCCTGTCGATGGCCCTCACGGCAGCGTCGTCCACTTGACCGGTGTTCCCGTTCCTTGCTGAGGGTGCGCAGGTGTCGCGGGGGTCCAGCCCTGCGCCGCGTTCGTCGGTGTGCCCGGCTGCGTCGAGGATGCCGCTGTCGTGGGTGTGTCGGCCTTGAGCTGTTTGGGCTCCTTGGGCGCCTTCGCCTTGGTCGATGCCGACGGCACTGCTGGCGTGGCGATCGGTGCCGCTGCGGCCACCATCGCCGGCGCGACGACCAGCGCGGCCCCACCCTCTACCGGGGTCTCGTGGCACTTGACCGGGGCCAATCTTTTCATCAGCCGGCGCAGCCGCCATACGGACCACATTGGTCGCGTGCGTAGGTCCATGGGGCGGGCCTCGCGCATGCTCACCACGACGCGCCGCCGCGAGCTGGCCGCCAGGTCGTCGGGGAACAGGAGGGGCACGCCCGTTTCGCTCGCCGAGCGGCTGTCGCGTTCCGGCCGCCGCCCGAACAGACCGCCCGGCGCGGCCGAGTCGCCCTCCCCGCGCGCCAGCACGGTGCGGTTGCCGAGTAACCCGCTGGCCCACTGGGCATCCTTGTCGCGCGTCCCGCCCAACCAGGCCAGGATGTTGCACGACTCGATGATCGCCTCGGCCCCCTCGGGGCCGTATTCGTCGACGAGTTGTGAGCGCATCTGGAAGCTGATGACGCGGGAGATGCGCGGCTGCCGGCAGATGTTGAACCACTTGGGCGCGTTGGGCACGGCGCCCATGGTCCCGAATTCATCGAGGAGGTCGCGCACCTCGCGCTCCAGCTTCCCCCCCGGCAGCGTGCGCGCGCGGTCCAGCAGGACGGTGAACTTCGTCGTGAACAGCGCCGCGACGAGCGGGCGTAGCGTGTCGTCGCCGGGCGGGATCACGATGTAGAGGATGATTGGCCGCCGGCCGCGCCGCCCCAAACGGTCGAGGTCGAGCGTACCCTGGCCGCCGACGACGGCCCGGATCGCCGGGTCGGTGAGCGCGGAGAGCCGCGGGGCCAGCCCCGAGGGGATGGAGGAGCGCAGGTCGCGGTGCTGGGCGATTAGCTCCAGGAACTGCGCCGCCGGTCCCGTCTCGGCCCCGCTCGGCCCCTTCTTCAACGCGGCGATCATCTCCTCGATGGAGGGCTTGAGCAGCAACTCGCGCAACTCGTCGAGTGTGCCGGTGGGGCGGCTGGCCGCCACGGCGACGGCGTGGACGTGCATGATGCCGGCGGCCATGAGCAGCAAGACGGCCTGCTCGAAGTAGGGCTGGGGGTCGGCCGTGTCCTTCGGCCGCGAGTTCTTCAGCCAGGCGCGCGCCCACTCCTCGGCCTGCGCGGGCGTGCGCACGAGGGCCAACGGCGCCCAGGTCACGCTGTTGGCCGGGTCTTTCATGTCGAGGCGGTACACATCGTGGGTCCGCCCGGCGGCGGCGGCCGTCTGCTGCCAGGCGTCGCCCTTGTTGTCCGTGGCGATGTAGTCCACGTCGGGGTCGGGCTCCAACAATTGCGTCTTGAAGAAGGCGTTGGACTTGCCCAGGCCGGTTGGCCCGTCGATGGCCACCCCTTCGAGCAGCAGCGCCGCCGGCACGCCGACGGTGATCTTCTTGAGTCCGCGCCGCGCCGTCCCGAGGATCATGTCGCCGGGTTTGGCTTGACGACGCCGCAGTTCGTTCCACGTCTGCCAGCGCGATCCGCCGTACGTGTTGGCGTGTGTGGGGTCAAGACCGCGCCTCCGGCCACTAGTGATGAACGCGGCGAACAGCGCCAGGAGTGCGAGCGCTCCGCCCAGTGCCAGGGGGAGCGCCGCGCGCACGGGCGCTCCGCTCGGGCTGTGCAGTTGGGCGTAACGCCAGGCCGCGCCGTGGCGCATCCAGAAATGCCACGATAGCTCCAGACGCGGGACGTGGGACAGGTCGTGATCCCAGTGGCCCAAAGCGTGGGCGTAGGACAGCGCGGCGGCAACGGGCAACGCCGCCGCGTCGTAGGCCGTCTGGTACGCGCGCGTGAGCGCGGCGGCGACATGCCCAGACAGGGCCGTCGCCCCGGCGGCGATCCAGCGCGCGCCGGCGGCCGGCCCGAGCCAGATAACCAGGGCGACGAGCGCGCCCGCGATGAGGCCGGCCCATCCGCGCAGCAGCCAGAGCGTGCGGGCGAGCAGCCGGCGCACGGTGCGCAACAGGGCGCGCACGAGCGCGTATGGGAGCCGGGCCAGGCGACGCACGGCGACGCCGGCGCGCGCCCGAGGGCTGGCAACGATGGGAGGGTTGGCGGGGGTGCTCATGATGTATGTCTCCTGGCTCCTAGAGGTCGAGGGCCGGCGTCAGGTCTCGGTCGAGGGCGGCGACGGGGGCGGGATCGAGGGTCAGCTCTAGGCCCGCGAGGTCCGCGCCATTGTAGGCGATCGCGGCCTGGCGGGCCGTCGCGTCGTCGGGGTAGACGTTCCCCGCGGGGCCGTCGTCGGGGCCGTCGCCGACGCGCACCGGCTCCCAGCCGTTGGTGTCGCGCTCGATGGGGCTGGCGTCGTAGCGCCCGAGCGCGAAGCCGCCCCCCGCGTGCTCGACCTCAAGCCAGGTGTCGCCCCTGGCGACGAGCGCCTCGATCTGCGCGTCATAGAGCGCGGGGTCGGTCGCACGCGCCGCGTCAGTCGCCCACGCCGCGTCGTAAAAGTCGGCCGGGGTGATGATCTCGATGCTCCCTTGCGCGAGGTGCGCCTTCTCGTACGCGGCGCGTACGACCGGATCGGTGATCTCGTAGAGCTGACCGTCGCCGACGGCGGGATCGGTCTGCTCCCAGGCGTACACGGTCGGCCCCTCCTCTGTCGGGGTCAGGTCTCGGAGGACGAGCGCGGCCGGCGCCTGGTCCACCCACACCGCGTAGGGCGGGTCGATGCCCTGGGCCAGCGCCCCCTCGATCGTGGCGATCTCGGCCGGGTCGGTGATCGGTTGCCAGCGATCGTCGTCCGGGCCATAGCCGTCCGGCTCCCGCGTGTCGTACGTCACCTCCTGGTCGAGGCCAGGGTCCGGCGGTGGCGTGTCGAGCGCGCGCGCCGGACCCTCGGGGCCGCCGGCGCGCGTCCAGTCGTACGGCGCGATATCCCTCTCGTCACGGGCTGCGTGTGTCATCGTGTGCTCCTTCGTCGTCGTGGCGTCGGGGGGCGTGTCGCCGCCCGGCAGGTATCGAGCAGTTCGGCCGCGGTCATCCCCTCGCGCGCGCCCCAAGCGAGCAGGCGCTGCACCGGCTCCCACGTCAGCGGGGCCACCAGGGTCCGCAGCGCGCTGGGCGGCGCGGCGTCCGCGCGTGCGGTGGCCGGGTCAGGGGGCGTCGCCTCCCGCACGGAGAGCACGAGGCCCTGGCCATCGACGGTATAGGCGAGACGACCCCCTGCCCTCTGATCCATCTTTCCCTCTCCTCTCGTGCGGTCAGGCCGCCGTGCCGTCGCCATTGAGCGCGCGGATCTCGGTCGCGCGCACATCCCCCCGCCGTCGCAAGAAGCCGTCGGGGACGTAGACCCAACGCCGCAATTCCACGCCCGTGACCTGCCCCTTACGCGGCCAGCGCGTGCGCGCGGCGGCCCCGCGGATGAGCACATGGACATGCGGATCGTCGGTGTTGGTGTGGGTGGCCGCGACCCACACGAGCCGCTGCCCTAGCTCCCAGCCCAGGTCGAGCAGCACCAGCCGTGTCCACGCCTGGAGGTCGGCCACACGCGCGAGGCCGGAGCGCGGTCCCGGCGAGAGGATGACCCGATGGAACACCACCTTGGGGCCGATCGCGGCCGTCAGCGCCGCGCGGGCCGTCGCCTGGTCGGCGACATCGCCGGCGGCGTCGAACAGGGCGCGCCCCTCGCGGCGCTCCCCCGTGCGGAAGCTACCTTTGAGGTGCTGCACCTGGTCCCGGATCTTGGTCTCCGCCCACGGCCCGGCGGGGACGTAGCGGCCCGCGACGACGGTGCGCGTCACGAGGCCACCTCGGCGTGCAGGTGGCCGATCTCCCCGCGCGCGACCGCACCCGCGGCCTGCCGCTCGGCGTAGCCCTCGGTTTCCTGCGCGTAGGCCAGGCCGTAGGCGCTTGCCAGCTGGGCGAAGGTTTGCAGGCGGCCCATCGCCACCTCGACGCGCGTCGCCGCGAGCGCGTCGCGCAGCGCCCGGAGCTCGTCGTGGAGCGGGTGGAGCGCGGCCGGCAGCGCCTCGCCCAGGCGGCGGCCCATGGCGTCCTCGATAGCCGGCGCCGCGACCTCACCCACGCTTGCCGCTGCCGCCCCCGCGAGGTACTGCTGCAACGCCGCCTCGCCGATGGCCGTGAGCGTGAGCCCGGTGCGCTCGGCGTGGGCCTTGAGCTGTTCGCGCGTTTCGTCGGTCAGATACATCATCTGGCCCTTGGCGCCCTTGACGCTGGCGCCGCCGCCCTTAGCGCCGTCGCCGTCTTTGACGGAGCCCGCGGCGGCGGTGGCGCCCGCGGCGTCGCGCTTGACGATGCGCGTGGCGCCCTCGCCGCGCACCGGCGCGTCCGTGTCGCTGATCATGTGGCGCCCCTCCCTCGTGTCATGTGTCCCCTGATGTCGTGTGGTGTCGTCGGCGCCGGCTAACCCGGACGCTCGAACACGTAGATGAACTTGGACGTCGTTCCGTTGAAAGCCCGCGGTGTCGGCGGCCCGACCAGGCGCCAACCCTGCTGGCCCCACAGGTTGAGTTGCTCCTCCGTCAGGTTCTCGCGCATGAGATACTGCCACTGCTGCATCGTCTGCGCGATCGGCACCACGTCATCCCTGGATATCGCCATGTCCGTCCTCCCGATCCCCTTTGTCCCGTGCGGGGCGCACCAACGCCCGCTCGATCCAGCGCGCGAGGGTGCGCAGCCCGCGCCCCCGCCACGTCGCGTCCATCTCGCCGCGCCGCCAGGATCGCCGCTCCACGTACCGTGCCAGCAGCCGCCCTTGCGGGCCGAGCGCGCCTGAGACGGCCAGGATGGCCGCCGCGGCGACGAGCAGCAACGCCGGCCGGGCGACCGTCGCCCATACGCCGCCGCGGACGGCCATGACCGTGCCGGCCACCACGGCGGCGAGGAAGAGGAACAGGACGAGTCGGGCGAGCGGCGCGAGGACCACCGGGGCGAGTTGGCGGCTCGCCCGACGCACCGAGGGGGGCACGGCCACCACGACGGCCCCGCGCCCGACACGCGCGAGGAGGCGTTTGAATGACCCCATTAGCTCGCCCCCAGCAACTGATAGGAGGGGGCCTCGATGACATCGGCGGCGGGGAACATCTCGGTCACCGTGGGCATGCCGGGCGCGGCGACGTCACCCGCCGCGCCCGCCGTCGATGCCGCCGCGCCCGCGGCCGCCCCGGTCGCGGCGCTCATCGCCAGGTTCAGCGCGGTGCGCAGGCCGGGCGTGTGACCGTAGCCGAGCGCGGACAGGCCCCCGCGCCCGACGAGGTAGGCGCACAGGCGCGGCGCCCCGTAGATGACCATGATGGCGGCGACGCCCTGTACGAGCAGCCCCAGCCCGTCGTTGTAGGCGGGATCACCCCCCAGCATCGTCAGCATGGCGCGCACGGCGACGAGCGCGAGCGCGTAGGCCACCCCGACGAGCGTCGTGCTGAACCACAGCCCAGCCCAGGCGCGGGCCACGCCGCGCGTGAGCGCCGTCGCGGTGCACACGAGGGCCAGCGGCGCGGCCAGGTAGAGCACGGAGCCGAACATGGTCAAGATCGTGCGCGTGACCATGATGAGGATGAGCAGCGCGAGCGCGCCGACGACGAAGAGCCCGATGATCGCGACG
>JAABUO010004405.1_pt1 | contig 16589 bp, 21 predicted proteins | sample 5559291 | NCBI WGS metagenome assembly JAABUO01 (sample SAMN10711878, study PRJNA513372) | rock metagenome | isolation source: Antarctica rocks | place: Antarctica: Victoria Land, Finger Mt sud
ATAGGGAGTGGGAAGGGGGTAGAGTGTTGGATTGGGGGGGGGGGTGGGACTTACGAAGTTTGGTCGTCTTTGCTGCCAGACCACATGATGACATCTGCAGGAGATGTCTTGGTCGCAATGGAGCGCTGTCTTGCATCGTCGCCCTTGGTGGCCTTCTTGAACAAGCCCATTGCGGTCGATGCGATGCCACCCATGTCTCCGCGGGCGTATGCTGAAACAATACCCAAGAGACCCTGTCCAGCTTCTTTGGCCAGATTGGGTTCCTTGAGCATACCTTGGGTGCTGTAGATGTAGGGCAGGTCGAGTGCGGAGCCAGAGTGGCAGGAGTCGAAAATGGCGGTTAGGCGAACACCGGGGAGGAGGGATTTCACCATGATGAGGTGCATTTCGTCGTCGACAATGTGGCCGGCGACGCGGAAGTCGACGGGGTAGATTACTTCGTCGTAGCCGTCGTCTTCGTCGCCGTCGAGGTCAGGAGTCTGCCCGCCGTGACCTGTGGGAGGTTAGTAGCTAGACGATTTGCATGCGGTCATCAAAGGCTTACCCGAGTAATGGAAGAATAACGAATCATTAGGCTTAGCATCCTTAATCAACCAATGCATCGCCCTCAGTATGTTTTGTTTCGTAGGCTGGCTCATCGGGTTCTGTTGGTCATCCGTCAATATGACCATGTCTTCTCTGGCATAGCCGAAATTCCCGTTCAGATATGTTGACATGTTCTTGACGTCGTTGATGCATCCTCTTAATTGTCCCCTCTGACCAAAGTAGTTGATGCCAATCAGAAGCGCTTTTCTTCTACCTGTGCAGTTTGAGTATTGAAACGCATAGTCTTGAGGTGCACCTTGCCCGAAACTTTGCATGGCTTGAGGTGGAGGAGGAGGAGCATTGTGATTTCCGTGGACAAAGGCATTCGAGTTTACAGAGGGCAAGCCTAAATAGCTGTTAGCTTACATCATCGCAAAAGTGGGTTCCAACATGCCTGGTCGTCCGCCGTATTGTGGTCCTCCAGGCCGAGGAGGTCCATACCCTTGACCGGCTGTAGGAGGTGGCGTCTGAAGAGGATATTTAGCCCAAACATCTAGCTCGATCGCATCCGTACCATACCTGCTGATAACCTCCATTGTAAGGTCTTGGTGAAAGTGGAGGCTGATTGTACCCATATCCAGGTTGTGGAGAGGGTGGCGCTTGAGGTGGGTAACCGCCCTGGAAACCTTGGGGACTGTAGAAAGCGTCAGAACGTAACGGTTGATCTGGAGGTTAAGAAGACCGACGGATATGGCTGCGGAGGAGGGTAGCCCTGTGGTGGGTAACCCTGGGGAGGTGGATAGCCCTGCGGGGGAGGAGGTCGGTAGTTCTGCGGAGGGGGTGGTCCATAGTTTTGAGGTGGTGGTGGTCCATAACCCTGCTGGGGTGGATAGGCCCCGTGCGCTTGTCCTGGAAAGAAGGACATTTTTCCGCGCCTAGGTAAGACCTCAAGAGGCTTCTGAGGCCAGCGGGCAAGCTTAGAGTCTCAGAAGAGTGAGGACAGTTTAGATCGGCGGAGCGGGTCCTAGAGCAATTGGGAACGAGGAGGTCTCTGTTCCAAGGCTAGATCTTGTGTTCGGCGACGCGTCTAGACCATCGTCTTTGATAGGTTATCTTAGCGCCTAAACCACAGATAACAAGGCTTCTTCATCAACTGAACTTCCATTCACTTGAGCCTCGACGCTCTGTGGTCAGAATGTGTTCAATCGAATGACCTGCGGACTCATATACTCTAGTATTTTATATTTCCTTCGGATTGGAATGTCTTTTACTTCAGCATCCTCAAATGTTCACTTGCTTGGTTGAAATCTCAAAATCAATTTCCACTTCTCTGGTCATACTGTATGTTGCTCGTGGTAGATAGACGTATATCTGATCACAGCAGCCTTGCCCACTTTGTTTCTTGATCTCCCATGGGATTCAAGAGAAGAGATTTGTCAACTTATCATTCCAGTTGATCAAAATGCAATTAACATCTTATAACTATCCATGCAGATCAATCACCCGAATACTACTTCCGTCACAGGCTGAGAGATAGCATTTCCGACGATGAACTCAGATAAAACCTCTCAATATGGGGTTGAATTACATCCGCCATAAGAAACCACACCTGGCAGAGAGAATCTCAACCTCATGCAAGTCCGCTGTCAAATCAGCCATGACGCAGTACACTATGACGATGGCCAATAACCATTTCCACTTTTCAGGCCTGCAGAGAAGTTGTGTTGGTAGATGACCAGATCTACTCTTTCAGGATTGAAAACCTCTTATAATCCGGGTTTGGAATTAGACCTCTAGCCTTGGATAGAAGTATGGCAGTTTTACGGCAGTGTTCATTATTTGCTACTACACCTACAACCAGAACTGGAAATTCACCTGGTGCGAGCTTTTCCCTTCACGGATGGGCACAGAAACCGGCATAGCACATAGTGCTCGAGAACCTTCCAATGGCGTTGAATTTATCCCCCTACGTGAAGTGGCCTTCGATTGCCAAGAAAAAGTAAAATTTCTTGCATGAAGGAAGAATTGGGTGATGCATGATTGCTTGATTATAGTCGGTGATGATTGCGGTCAGAGTACGAGCTTGACTGATCTTTGGTAACTTGACTGGTGTATTAATCATTATAAGGTCAAGAACTGGAAGCCCGGAGAGCCTTCCATTTATAGCATCTACGGAATGAACTAGTAAAAGCTGAACTGAATTGCATTCAAGACGCAAGTTTTTATATTTAGATGTTCGAACTTATGCATTGATGAAGATGTGATATCCTGATCAACTTAGATATTTCTATATCAATATTTACCTGGTGAACGACTATGATTGGGTAGATGCCGCGCGGCTTAGGGTACGTGTCTACGGCAAACAGGTCAGCTGTGTAAGCAGCCAGCAGAGACTGGCAGCAATAACTGCACGATGAGGATGCCGAACTTCTCACTTATCTGCAATCCCCTGCACTTCATCATTTCTTGTGATCGTCTCTCAACATACACTGACAATTGAACATGGATGCCGAGAAATCAGATATCCCCATTGTCGACTTTTCAGGTTGGGGATCGGCCACGGTAGAGAAGAAGTCTCGTATTGCCACTCAATTGGTTGATGCTTGCAGAGCTGTTGGCTTCGCCTATGTGATTAACCACACCATACCACCGGAAAAATTGGCTGAAGCCTTCGGATGGTCTAAGAAGCTATTTGATCTCAGCTATGAAGGCAAGATGCTGGCATCTCATCCCAACGGATTCGCTGTCCATCGCGGATACTCATGGCCTGGACTTGAGAAAGTTTCCAATGCCGTTGGAGATGAAGATGACCCAGAACTTGTAGCGAAGCTGAGACTAGTTTCGGACGTCAAAGTACTCGGCCCCTGTTTCATATGATTTCACTCATTCTCATACTCAATAGGAAAGTTACGAAGTTGGGAGTGAAAGAAACGACGACCAACCCAATGTCTGGCTTCCAGAGGCTCTTCTTCCTGGCTTTCGAGAATTTATGAACGATTTCTACTGGGAATGCCATGAGAATGCGAAGGTGGTTCTACGTGCAATCGCCATCGGCATAGGACTTTCTGAAGAAGAATACTTCCTAAAGACTCACTCCGGTCATCACAACCAATTGCGTTTGCTACATTACCCACCCGTACCAGCAGCTGACCTAGAAAGTAAGTCAATGACCAGGATGCCGGCTCATTGTGACTGGCCGACTCTAACGATGCTATTTCAATGTGACTGCGGAGGACTTGAGGCAAGCCGCTACAGATATCTCACGATTACTTGACTAAATTTTTCAAGATTGAAAACCCACATAAACAAGACGACTTCATTGCTGCCCCACCTCTAAAAAACGCAATGATTATGAATGTTGGTGACCTCTTACAACGATGGAGCAACGGTAAGTAAGTAGGTCCAAGCTGCGCACATATTGTGCTCACCATTCCGAATATAGACAATCTAAAGTCTACAATGCATCGAGTGGGTCTGCCTCCCCTCCAGGACCGCTTTACTGGTGACGAGCGAATGACTCGAGCACGTTATTCTATACCGTACTTTGTTGCTCCGGAGGGTCCGACTATAGTTAAGTGTCTACCCAGCTGTACCGACACAGATCATCCAGTCAAACACAACCCAATCAGATGGAGTGATTACATGCTTATGAAGGCAAGTATGCAATACGAAGAGAAGTCTGATTCCGTGGGAGTATCGGGTTGATATGAAATTGTGTTTTTGAGAAACTCGGCTTGACAAGAGAGTCTTTGATGACTCAAGACCTCTAAGAGATCTGAACGCGATATTTGTATCACGGACAGATCACGAATTGTAAGGTTTCACTGAGACTGAGCGGGCTGTATTTTCACGATCATTCACAAATGGGATTTGAAACATCAAGCAGCAGTACATATCAATGAACTTGATGCTAAGGTATATGAGACTTCCTAAGTCAATGATTCTACGCTATCACCGGTTTCATTTGGACACGGCGTTGACGCATTCGGTGCTTGAAAATTTCAACAAATTTGGCCACAAGACTTCTGAAGTAAGAAGCTTTGGTAGATGCCTATTTCACATGGCGCGATCCAACTTCGAATCGCCAACTCCTACGTTGAATCGCTACCACCTAGATGTGTTGTGTCACGATTCACCAAGATTACCCTTCTGCTGCGTACACAATTGGTATTGTATCTCTCACAATGGTCTCCTTTGTGATTCATACATTCCTTGATCAAAACAATAAACCCTGCGAACAAGTGATCTTGATCCACTAAAGACGTTATTGTGAAGAACTGATCGCTAGCGTTCGATAGTTCTTTCACTATAAAATTCCTCTTTGTGCTGTTGTATAGCATAGATATATACCTCAGCAGAACAATGCGAGCCGGCCCTCCATTGTTTTTCTCCATCATCTCTTTCTGGTAAAGAGCACCACATTCCTTCCTACATATTTTTCGCAAACCACCGCTCGTTTTCAACGTATACTCTGATCTTACTTGAAAGAATCTACTCGAACATATCCATAAAAAATCGTCAGAATGTATCTTCGAACACTTACCTCGCTGCTAGCCAGCGCAGCTCTCATCAAGATAGGCATAGCCGGCTATGCCCTCTCCGACGACTACTCCGGCGACAATTTCTTCCCCAAATTCAACTTCTTCACCGACAAGGACCCTACAGACGGTTTCGTCAAATACGTCGACTTCAACACTGCCGCCTCCCAGCACCTCATCGGCACCGTCGCCCGCGAAAACAACTCCATCTACATCGGCGTTGACATCAACACCACCCTCAACGCCGGCGCACACCTCGGCCGAGCTAGCGTCCGCCTTCAATCCACAAAATCCTACAACCGCGGCCTCTTCATCGCCGATGTCCTCCACATCCCCTTCGCTTGCGGCGCATGGCCCGCAATGTGGCTCCTCGGCCAGCAAACCTGGCCCCAGGGCGGCGAAATCGACATCATCGAGGGCGTCAACGCCGCTCCAAATAATAGCATGACCCTGCACACCAACGCCGGCTGCGCAATCCAGAACACCGGCTTTTCTGGCACAGCGTCCACAACAAACTGCGACGTCAAAGATCCCAAACAGCCCGAGAACGCCGGCTGCGGCATCTCCTCCCCCGACAGGGCCAGCTTCGGCACCGGCTTCAACGCCAACCGCGGCGGCGTCTACGCCACCGAGTGGACCTCCCAGGCCATCAAAATCTGGTTCTTCCCCCGCACGAAAATCCCGCAGGACATCGTAGCCCAAAACCCCAACCCAGCCGCGTGGGGCCAGCCAACAGCGCAATTCACCGGCTCGTGCAATATAGATAACCATTTCAACAACCACAACTTGATCTTCAACACGGCGTTTTGTGGTCAGTGGGCCGGGCGCGTGTGGAAGGATGGCGCGTGCGGGAGCAAGGCGGCAACGTGCGAGGAGTATGTGGCGAATAATCCGAAGGATATGGTCGAGGCGTACTGGCTGGTTAAAAGTGTCAGGGTTTATGAGAATAAGGGTGCGGGGGGGGCGCAGGGCGGGAAGAAGGCGATTAGGGGGGCGAATTGGAGGCAGATGTTTGCGGATGCGGAGACGAGAGTTGGGATCTGACTGGGCGAAAATTCGCGAGGCGGGATCTAGGTTCGCGATTGTTGCTGTGATGGTTTATCTATGTGTGTTTTGTGGGGAGTAGAATGTATGTGTACGATATACATAAATGGATTCAAGTGTGGAAGTTTTTGTACTTTTCGCGGCTCTATTCCCCTGTACCAACTGATTTCCGGCCTCCAACAATGCAACCTCATCTCTCATACTGACTCACCCAGGTTACGCCCTCGGCCTAGACCAAGCCATGGAATGAAGCCAACCAAACCCCCTATCCCACCCCTACACATCTTCCCACTCTCCCGATTTCTCGGGAAACGGCTTAACCCTACTGTACCCCCTCATAAAATCCTGGGGAATTGCCTCCTCCGCTCCTTCCTCCGCGCGCTGCCGCTTCAGCATATCAACAGATGGGCTCTATAAAAATCGCACAGGACTTCACTGCAATGGAAACGACTGCATTGGCAGCGAAACTTCGTGTCGAGGCTGAGGCTAAAGGTTTGAATCGCATTTGGAGGTGGTTGTTCGTTATGGGCTTGGGGTTTCGTGGCTTGATGTGTGCATTGTGTTGGAGGATTAAGGAGGTTTTCTTTCTGGTCATCCAGCCAGCCAAGACGCGCGGTGCTCATTCCGGAAAGGCCGTTCTCGCGGCCGAGCTTGTCTTGCTCTATGGCTTCTCTGGTGGTTGGGATGTCCTGGCAGAACATCTTCTGTAGGGCTACAGCTTCTTCGGCCGAGAGGCCACCGCGATCGTTCACGGTAAGCATTTCGTGCAGCAGCTTGTGCTCTCTCCTCCGCTCGACCAGGTCGTGACGAGGAGCTGTCTCTATGACGCTGTGGTCTGGTCGATAGACATGTCAGCACTGTGTTCTATATAAGGGTATGGGATAGGGGTATTTGGGTGCATGGTCTGGGTGTCGATCTTTACTAGAATTCTCAGCTTGGTTAGGAGGCATGTTGCCGGTAGGGTCTGTTTGATACTTGTAGCTCGCAAGAGATGGCAGGTTACCGATGTGATAGGTTAGGTAAATGGATAGCAGTCTAGAGATTTCGAACGAGTATGGCTGGTCGAGGTTTGAGAGTAACCAATTGAGATCTTGAGGAGTGAGATGAAAACATCGTGCAAGTGTGAGAATAGGACTATCATGGCTACCGATACACTAGGTAGACTGTGGATTGAAAGCCCTGTGAGACAAAGCTCAATATGTTCAGCCTTTTTTGTGAGTTCGACTCCCTAGAAGTAGATTGGGGGTAAGGTGGCTGAAGTGTTGAAGTAAAATAGGGGTGTAGTATTTTGTTGTGTGTTGATCTTTATGTATAATGTATCGACCAAATATTCTACCTAGCTTGATTCATAGCTCAGTGGATAAGTGTACGAGATTGCCATCCCAGTATATCCTCCGGAGTTGGTTTCTACCCTGCCCCTCAAAAAGGTGGAGGTAGTTCACCGGAGGACTTTCTCGTACGCCCCACTGCACAGTATCATTAGTCTAGACGGGTTAGCCAGTCCCAATAGGAGCCTGCAAAGATAGTCGAGGGACGCCTTGACTGTCTGCGCGGGTACGTCCTTTTGCCAAAAATTTCCATGATCATAGGTTCCAAGTTCAAACCCTATGGAAGGTATCTTCTTTTTGGTTTTGTTTTGTATCACCGCGCTCTGCTCATCATCATCGTTGACCGATGAAGGTCACCCAGAGCCAACATGCATTCACACAACACTACCGCAACCACTGCTGCTCTATACCTTCTGTTCCGGTTCTGCCGTTTAGTTTTTGCATAAGTTAAATATGCCGTGCTGAAAAGTTTACATGTTGATGGTAAGTACTTAAAGGCAACAGATACAACCATGCAGCTCAAATATTTTTTATCAAAGACATTTGGAGATGGATAAAAACAACAAGCAGTACTAGCTGTCGCAACATAATGATTTTATATAGCTAAATTGTCCAATAAAGAACCTCGAGGACTTAAAGACAGCATGATTACCATGGTGAATGGATACACTTCTCTATCGCACGTTTTCCTTCAACGCATTTTTCTAAAGTAACCCTTGGGGCTACTTTCGGTAACATAGGCCACAGTTCGAGGTTGCAGAAGAAAACTCATCGCGACTTGACAAGTCCTTCTTGGTTTTGTGAGGTCTACATGCTATGGCGAGGAGATGGAATTTGAGATGTCGTTTCGCAGCGCTAGTTAGTCAGCGTACCACAGCAAATTGAGATCCCATCTCTTTGTTAAATATTGGTCTGAGGCTCGCGTTTAATTTCATGGGGCCTTGAGCAAGCCACTGGGCGTCTTCATGCTTCAACGGTTGCCTCTGGCACCGTGGAAATAAACCCAAAGCTTCTTGCCCCTAAGACCAAGACGAGCAAATACTTTTCTTTGCTCGCAATGGCTCGATTCCCATCAGCTATTCAGATCGTCCACCATTTTGAAGGCTCGCAACTCGACTGACATCAGAGCAGACTCCTATTCTGATTATCGGAGCAGGTGTCGCAGGCCTGTCCCTGGCTGCTATCTTGCAGCAAAACAGCATCCCATACCTTGTCTTCGAGCCATCTCCGCCTATACGCATGCAAAGACATGATATTACCCTACATCCATGGGCTTACCTCTCATTTTGCCAAGCTCTAGGCATAGAACCAGAACGTCTACGATCTGCCGTGACTACGGATTCGGCAATTGGAGGTATCGGAACGGTGGACTTGACAGTGCGGGACATATACGCTCGCGGTAATCTACAGCCTAAATCTGAAACTTCAATGCCTGGGACTCATGAAGTCACGGAATCTTTCAGGGCGAACATGAGTGCCATGCGAGACTTCTTCATAGAAAGGATAGATTCAAGCAAGCTTGGCTGGGAGTGGAGCTTATACCTATTGGACATGACGACGGACGTATTGCAGCTGAATTCGAAAATCGGAAGAATATGAAAGGAAGACTGCTAGTGGCAGCTGATGGAGTACATAGCGTTGGTATGACTGTAATCCTCTGCGCCACTTCAACGAATAATCAAGCCAATTTGTGATAATTTGATAAGCAGACATCACCTTGTACCGGAAATCAAACCTACCATCGCCCCTTTGACGGTTCACAACGGTCGGCGTGTTGTGACACGAGCCAAACTCGACGCTACGTTCAGTTCACATATGCGAAATAGCACGGCGATTTCAGGTTACGGCGATGGCTTCACTCTTGAGATCAACGTCAACTCTATACATAACGTTGAAGCGTTCATTAGCTGGACCTACTCTCGTAACGGACTTTCTCCGGTGGATGCAAGCCTTCAGCTCTCACAACCCCACCCAGAAATTGAAAGGATCAATATCAAGGACCTGACCCAGTTACGAGATCTGAGCCCCCCATTCGATGATCTGATAAAGATGAAAGAGCTAGAGGGTGACATACTGTATAACTGGGTAATATGGTCAATTCGCATATCATTCATCTCGCTTTCGGCCTTAGCAACAAAAAAAGTCGTGCAGCTCACGCAAAGCCTACATACGAAGGTACCGGAGGCAATCAAGCACTGTTAGATTCTGTAGAATTGGGGAATCTCCTCTGCGTTGGGCGCTGGGAAACCACCAAATCAGCAGATACTCAACTGGTCTCCACATTCTAGATTCACTTCGAAGTTCTGGTGGGAGTACCAACGTAGAAACAGTGCAATGGGGTGCAAAAGTTGGTACTTTAAGTTTCACATCCACTCTTCACTCTTTTGGCTACTGTGCTATGAGTCTTGTAACATTCGCCATCGGCTTGCTGGCAAGTCATCCTTTCGCGACTATGTCCATATGTTGAGTTAGTCCTATGGGCTCTTCGTCGAAAGCCTACAGGCCTCCGCGCATGTCCTTTACTTTCCGTAACGAGTTGTTAGTGATTATTTCAACCACGCCTCAATAGTCTCTTTGCCCTCGAGATCTCTTATGAGAGACGCAATTTTTGCGAGGTAAAATAGTTGGGTTGCATAGATGTAGCACAAGTTGCATTATGGTTTCACTAGGTGTTAAGCTGTATCACTCTTCAAGCTCTGGAATATTTATTGCAGGGAGGTACTTGATGTTGCTTGGACCCGATCGTTGATGGCTGCAAATAGCGATGTTCTGCACGACTCGCGTATTTGATTTATCTTATCTACAGTACTCATCAATCGACTCCCTGTATTTGTAGATCGTACTAACAAATAATACCCCTGAAGTAGTTCTAGAGTACTATGACTCATTCTGTCGCTGCCTGGCCGCATTCTTAATCGATCTATACAGGCAGACAGACTCACTCAACAGCTGATAATGTTTGATGTGCGAAATTATACTTTTTAAACTCTTGAAGCTGGCGGCTGTTGCGAGGAGCAGTCTAGCAATTGTGATTGTACCATGCATATCCGCCTCATCCATCCCCAAGATTTCTCAGCGACAGCTTCTGTTGCTGTCTCCAGCTTCTGGGGTGAAGAAACGCTATCCTGGGTTCATCGTTACAAAGCCGAGTATCCGGAAGACTTCCGTCAGTTTTTCCTTAGAAAGCTAAAATTACGGTATTGGGCGATTGGGTGTTATATCCACGTTGCTGTGCTGAATAAAGGGGATAAGAATTATCTCTACGAAGGTCAGGTTGTGGGCTATGCCGTTTGGGAACGGCAGGGAGAATCTGACATGGCAAGGAAATGGCGTCAACCATCTTTACGGAGACGTAAGGCTTCCTGTACTTATAAAGCAACCGTGCGGCAAATTACTAGCCCGATTAACCTGCTTGCCGCAGTTCTCGAAATTGCACTTCTTCAACTTGAAGAAAATTACTACGCCCTGACCTGTGCAGACAAATCCATTGACTACGATAGGCTCCGTCAATATGTCAAGATAGAACAATTCGACAACATTCTTGAAATTTGGAGACTCCGTGGCCTCTGCGTTGACCCAGCTTTCCAGGGCAGAGGAATTGCTGGTAAGCTGCTCGATTGGGGTCAAGAGCAGGCTTCTAGGGAAGCTTGTCCCATAGGCTTGATGTCTAGTCAGATGGCCGAGGCGGTATATTTCAAGAAAGGGTTCCGGGAGTATTGTCGGGTGCTTATTGGCGGTCTGATTGACGTTCCGGCGATGATCTGGGAACCCAAGGGGTTGGAAGGAAAATGGGGCATTGAGGGGACAACGGAGACGTAGGCACTAAACAAAACAGGTCAGAGCTGTGTCCCATTCCAATTATTCTGGAACTTCCACAAATCGATGTCGTGGTTGGGTTGCGGTCGATCGTTGCATGGCGGAATTTCAAGAGCGTGACTATCGGTAGCGCTGAGCGTATTGAATTCACTGAATACTGAATACTTAGATATCATTGCTCGTCTTGAATCTTCCAGCTTACATTTACAACAACGTCTACTGTATCTGACCATAAGTACCCCGTTGTAAGTTAGTTATTAAGTGCTGCGTAGCAACTGATCCCCCCACTAGAAGGAAGGTGAGTCTAACCTCCGTTCGCGTCAGCGCTAGGACTCTCTTCTCCTTCCCGACCACAGCTGTATGTTGTACTCTTCAACAACAAACACCGTCAAAGCTAGACTGGGCTTCGTATACTGCAATGGAGTCACTCATGGTGATAAGCCAGGGTTCCAAAAGCTCAACCCGCTGCAACAGACATGGTCGGCGACTGGGAAGCGCTCGGAGAGACAAGGCTCCGCATTTCTGAAGGTCTCTCAGAAATTTCAATTCGATCTCTCAAGGCAGAACATATTGATGCATTCTGTACTGGAAATGCATTTAGCACTTAGATAGGACAACTCAACTCCTGGAGGCTATATCATATGTCACTAAGAAGGCACTTTATTTGCTACGGTAATGGAATAATTGCCTCGAGTAGCATTGATATTATTTGGTTGCTCTATCTGGATAGTGGACGCTCTGAAGTTTACCCCATCGTACCACCAAACGACTTTATAACTCGACGCTTGCTCAGACATGAACCCTCGCTACCAAAAAGATGCATTACTTTCCATCAAAAGGCGAAGGACTCAGGATAAAGCGACCTCCCAAGGTCTGTAGATAGATCAAGACGGCAACTCTAATGTCTTCTTTGAACGGGTCTTTGACACTATCGGGCATATCCCCTTACCCGTTATAGGCTTGACGGTCAAATCGTCACCGAAGGAGCCTTGGTGTGCCCGGATACAAGACAATATGAAAATCATCTTTGTACTGTCATGAGACTAGGCAAAATGTCCACTATTTGGACTTCCACCAGGACGTTATGCCCAGAAGAACCGCCATGGTCATCAGACCCGGCAAACCCATGCTATCATACGCCCGCGGAGATAGAGATACTTCGAGTTGTTTTTGATACCGAACGAAATGAAATGAAGTTAGTTCGTCAAACGATTCGTGAATATAACACTCATTCTTTGGATCTTATCAAATAATTTCACTCACATCTTGCATTTCTTCCCCCAGGCGCCGTCTTTGTCGTATCCTTGCTCACCATTTGTGTAATATCTCATAGCGTGGTCAATGAAGACGATTCCAGGTCCGGTATCAAAGTCATAGATCTCATCAATTCCGTCCTCGTCAGCTGACATGAAGCAGACGTTGCCAATATCCACAATGTTTTGGCAAGCTTGTAGCTTTGTGGGATGATGAAGCACTAAGCCGTCGAGGAAAGCTACGGGAGGAGCCCCTTGTCTGCCATAATCCTGTTCGTGGATACGGAAGTCGTTAATTATGGTCTTGTTGAGCATCTTGGCCATGATGAAGCCCTTGGCCATGGTCAGAGCGGATTTGATCTGTTTTCCGCGAGGCATGGGAAGAAGCCAGATGGTTTGGATGTGGGAAGAGACAACGTCGACATCATCTAGGGCGAGATTGAAGTCCTTGAGCATGCAAAGAACAGCGTTGACAAAGTCAATCCCGTCAGCTCTACCATATATGCAGGATCAGGTGTTTTCATGATGGAAACACAACGAGCAAAAAGTTGACTTGGGCCATTTCCCGGCGGGAGGTGCTGTTTTCTGGAATGAGACGAAATACCCGCTTCTTAATCTCATCGTGGTGCTGCATTTCTTTGTACTAGAAGATTTGGGTTAGCGGCTTGCAAGATAGGGGAAAAGCCATAGGAAAATCTTGCAGCAATGAGCTTCATGTGCATCTGCGATTCGGGAGTCTCTTAGTAGAACTCGCAGAGAGTACAGTCGACGGCAGTTATAGATGTTCTACTGTTAAGTCCTAGGAACTTGATCTTCAAGGGCTTGGTTGTGCTATTGGTAGTGTTGGTGTTAACTATTTTGTCTTGTGTTTGGGGTCTTCATGATGTGTGAATTGTTTGCCCGAGCTTGCTGATGATGATACAGACGCATGAGAGGGAATGTCATTTTTTATATAGAATGACGAGCGCTGAAGAGACGCGTTGAGGATCTCAGACCTCCGGGAGGTTGAGGTAGAAAGACGCGCATGCGCAGATATTAAGCCTTAATCTAGCCTGTCGTTCAACGTATAACATATGGAAATAAGACTAATTAGGATTCTAGAAGTGGGGAGATCTGGGGATGTAGGGTCCTGAGATGTGGAGTAATACAGCAGAAACCGTGGAGTTTGATTTCCGTTTGGTACCCAACAACATGTTACTGTATTATGTAAGTGAAACACAGTCTTCTTTCCCGGGAGATGTGGCTCCAGAGAACCTGGACATGAATGAGAAAACAAGATGGATACCGCTGATCATCACGAAGCAGTGTCATCATCGCTAGAGCAGTGTGTGGGGATTTAGGCCCAACATCTGCAGTAGAAAGAGGCTCGACATGGCTAAAGCTCCAGATTTCGATGAGTTACTCTCTACTTTGGTCAAGGTGGCCTTGGCTGCAGGAGACATGATCCTCAAGGCTTTGAGTCAGCGCGTCAAAAGCAGGCCTCAGGTGCCAATGGAGCAGTCAAGGAAATTTTTGCCTCGTACGTTTGTCAACCAAGAAATGTTATATGTCAATTTTCAAGAGCTCATAGCCCTCAGCAACGGATGTTGTTCCTGAGACGGACGAGGCTGTTGAACGCTTTGTTGGCAAAGATTTGAAGACTAAGTACCCTCATTACAATTTAGTTATCGCTCAGCTGTTTTCGACATAGAACGATCGCTTGCTCAGTTTGAGATACGTGTTCATCGGTGAATCAGACGTCAATGAGCCACTGATCGATGAACCTACCTTCATCTGTGAGCCAAAAGATGGATTTATTTCCTCGACATCAGTATACGACTCGACGTGCTAACCCCTTGGTAGAACCATGAACTTTATCCACGGCCATCCTTATGTATCCTTTTTGCTGGGGCTTGCGTAGAAAGCGCGACCGACTGTTGGAGTCGTCAATAATCCATTCTAACACCATCTATATTCAGCAGCTCCCGGAAGAGATGCCTTTTTCGAAGACTTTCGAGGTCGGCGGTCCCTATCACTAACGAACCCTGTGCTACCACTCGGAGAATTATATGAAAGCCTAATTGTGGTAGAATAGGGTAAGGGACGGGAGGCAATCAACTGGGAGACAACGACGGAAACATTCAAGAACCTCGGGAAGAAGGATCGAGGAATGGTCCATGATCTCCGCACATTTGGGGGTGCAGCTTCAAAATCTCTGTACCGCTGCTTCTTGGGCAATGGAATTATATTGGGGGCTGGGATGCATGGGATGTTTGCGCTGGGTGGGCCATATTATTGGAAGCTGGTGGCAGAATGGTGAGTAGAAATCCGTCAGACGATGGCCGAGCCAGCGGTAAATGGGAAGAAATATCTTGCCGATACAATATCACCCGGCAAACTCCACCTGCTTTGCTGTGACACGTCCCGATGTGCTAACCCTTGTTCGAAACCGATTGGTGGACCAAGGAAATGTTGGGCTTATGAAGAGTTGTAGTAATGAGAGGGGTGATTGGGTGAAGATGGAGATATGAAAATTAAGTCCGGTTGACAGTAAGTGATTTGGGCTTTTAACAAGGGTTTTGTAATAATACCATTAAATTCTATTGAGCCAGTACTGTAACCACAAAAGATAGGGAACCATGGAATATCAGCGACCAACAGATAGAATATCGTTTGAGTAGCCACGCAGTGGTTATGATGACTCTCTCAGTCCATAACACAACCACATCGGGAACTTTAATCCCATCTGGGGTCCCCGCATTAGGGCACGAGCGTGACTTTCGCTTAATCCCGAGCACCTGGAACGACCCCTGGGTTGGAGATCTTGAAAGCTACAGCTAGATGCCCCCAGGCTTCGAAAGACATCTCCGGTCCAAGCCGGAATACTACTAACCGCTCTATCATTGTCCACGTTTTCTCAACAACTCCTTACTCATCATCAGTGTTTGGTCTTGGCTTCCCCTTTTCCTCATTGTCGACTCCAATTTGAACATTAATTACGGTACACTGTTGGCTGTGATTCATTTCTTATCATGCTCTAAGGACACTTTCTTCGATCTAAGAATCCATCATCATGTTCGATGTTTGAAAGGGCCAAGGAACCGGCAAAGGCCGGTTGACTGGCATCAAACTGGTCGTTGCCATTAACTGTGTTGCACGACTAGGGGTATCCTTCAACGGCTACGACCAAGGTATTATGGCTGGAGTTAATGTGGCTCCGGATTACCTAGTAAGGAGGATACTTCAGTGAAAAGAGTAAGGAACATCAGGACTAACCCCTTTTCCAGACAACAATGGCTCTTGGTCATACTAATACCTCTAAGGGAAATGTCACTGCTCCCACCACACAGCGTGGTATTGTTGCCATCTACTATCTTGGAACTACTAGTGGTATTTTGATGGGTGGCTCCATCTCAGATCGCATTGGAAGAATCCGAACCGTGACTATCCACTGGAGCAATGAACTCTCCTTAAATCTTGTGTGCTCGCATCATTGGCACCGGCACCTTTAACGGTATATTACCTGTCTGATCGGCCGAGACTAGCCACAAGGACAGCAGAGGCTTTCTCGTCTCTTTCGGGTTCACTCTGAACTATGTTGATCTCATCGCTGCTTACTGGCTGGAGTATGGAGTCAGCTTCGTCGGCGATGACACTGGAAGTTTCCGCTGGCGATTCCCTCTCGCTTTTCAGATTGGGTAAGCCGACACTAGTCTTTTGTTCATAGACATCGAGCTAATCTTTAGCCAAACCGATGATATTTCTGTTCTTTATGATTTTGGTCATGCCGGAGAGCCCTCAATGGCTTAGTAAAGCTGATCGCATCGAGGAAGCCAAGATGATCCTTGAACATCTCCATGGCAAAGGTGACCCAACGATCCTAATGCTTTTGAATAACTTCGGGATATCGTGGCAGCTATCGAGCTTGAACGCCAAAACGGTAGGCGTCACGGCTACATCTCATTATTAATTGGTAGGGGAATTGGAAAGCTTCATCTTGGCCGCCGTGTTTGTCATTGTGGCTTCTCTTCTTGCAAGCTTGGTCGGTTCTATTTTGGTATTCATCGATAATTCATTGCTCCTAACACAATTATAGGACGGGCATT
>JAABUO010004406.1_pt1 | contig 16589 bp, 23 predicted proteins | sample 5559291 | NCBI WGS metagenome assembly JAABUO01 (sample SAMN10711878, study PRJNA513372) | rock metagenome | isolation source: Antarctica rocks | place: Antarctica: Victoria Land, Finger Mt sud
GAAGTATTGGCCGCGGCGGCGGCTAGAAAACTGGATGTTGATGCTACCTTACTTAGTATTGAAGATAACGCAGTGGGTACATAACTACCTAAAATACCTGAGCATGAGGATAAAGGCAAAATCATAAGCCTTGTGTTAATGCCGATCTTATTGAGTGTAGAGTGAAAGTGTTATTTAGAGAACAAAATGTTTGACTTGGGACAAGAAAAATAATGAGAAGCTATGACAGTGTTGTCGTGCAAAAGTTCTTCGTCTCGTAAGGCGGAGGTGCTTTCGCTAAGACGGAAATAGCTTGGCGCAACGGCGGCAAGTGCCCTGCGATACGGAGCATACGAGCTACTTCGTAGTACACTTCATAAGCTACCAGACCACCAGAATCCTTTCTCCAGGTGTTTCGAGTACAATTTCAGGGATTAGGCTGTTGCAACTGTTATTAAGGTGATCCTCGTGAGGCTGCAGCCATGTCATATTTCTTCTCCACCCCAGTCGACATCGACATTGTCCTGGAGGACACAGATGAGAAGGCCATGGTAGACATGAAGCTGGACAAAAATCGAAGAGAAAAAGCACCACTATACATGGATGGAGAATCTGTCAAGGGAGCTGTGACGATCAGACCGAAGGATGGCAAGAGATTGGAGCACACGGGCATTAAAGTACAATTCATTGGCACAATCGGTACCCACCTCAAGACCTTAGGCTCGCTATATGCAGTCCTGATACTGAGGTATATATAGAGATGTTCTTTGACCGAGGCAACCACTACGAATTCCTCTCCCTGGGCCAAGAATTGGCTGCTCCTGGTGACCTCCAACACCCGCAGACCTTCGATTTCAACTTCAAGAACGTGGAGAAACAATACGAATCTTACAACGGCATCAACGTTAAACTACGCTACTTCGTCCGGGTCACAGTGTCGAGGCGGATGGCAGATGTCATACGGGAAAAAGACATCTGGGTATACTCCTACCGAATACCGCCGGAGACGAACAGCTCAATCAAGATGGATGTTGGAATTGAAGACTGCTTACACATAGAATTTGAATATTCGAAATCAAAATATCATCTCAAGGACGTAATTGTGGGCCGCATATACTTCCTGTTGGTGCGGTTAAAGATCAAGCACATGGAGCTGTCCATCATCCGAAGAGAAACCACCGGAGTAGCCCCGAATCAGTACAACGAGAGCGAGACTTTAGTGCGGTTCGAGGTGCGTATGCTGCTGATCGAGAGGGGAAGATACTGATGGGTGCTAGATAATGGATGGTTCGCCTTCAAGAGGTACGGTACCCTGACCGACATCGCGGGAGTTTTCGCAGCCTCATTCGCTGGGCAGTATCTTTATGCAGGTCGGAGAATAGCTGACGATGCCTTTACAGGGGAGACCATACCGATCCGGTTATTCCTCGGTGGTTTCGACCTTACACCCACCTTTCGTGAAGTAAATAAGAAATACTCCACTCGATACTACCTCAGTCTTGTCCTCATCGACGAAGGTGCGTATTCTCATTACGTCCTACTTTATCAGTGCTATCTGCCCGCCTTGTCGATGCATGTACAGTTCCTGAACCCACAATGTTATTCTTGCATATCACGCTGCAGAGTTTCATCACTGCTTCTGTTCGGTCCCTGAAACCCCTCAATTCCTTTGTAAATTATCTTGCACATGATCTCCTATACTCCAAAAAGCTTACTACGCCACTAAATCCCACCCATTCAGACGCAAGAAGATACTTCAAGCAATCAGAAATTGTCCTCTACCGGCAAGCTCCCGACGTCGCCGCAGCCCAGGCCCTCCAAGCGCAATCGCAACCGCAGCAGATTACTGGGGCCGCAGGATAACGAGTATCACATCCCGTTTGACTTATTTCCAGCGATGATTCACATGGCGTGGCGTTTTCGTAAGAGAAAGGCTTTTTGGGTCACCGGGGCGGGGTCGTTTCCCTGTACAAACGCTCTTGAGCGCGGCATGAATGTTTATATCGTGGACGCCAGCATGTCAGCATTGATTGAAACGTAAAGGTCGATGAGGTGGTTGTCCGTATGATGTTTACCTCCATCAGCTTCTATGTAGCATTCCTGCGCCGTTTTTGTCGACACCATTCTACGCTACAAAACCGATCAACAATAAGACAATGGAATACATGTACTGCACAGTCTAACAACTCTGAGAAGCCGTTAATGCGCCTCTATCAAGTGATGGGGTAATGGGGGTGGGTGAGGGGACGATTGGGAAGTACGATTTTGAGGGGGGGGAGTTTGGAAGTGTGATGAGGTGGTAAAGGACTTTGCGTCATCGACGATGGTGGTTTATGCTATGTTACACTTCACTAAACGCCCCCCTGGCTATCCAAGAAACCCAAACCGCTCCCTGCCCCTCCAACCCCTACCCGCTAACAAATCCTCTCCTCCGGCCTCCTCCACGGCACACCCAGCACCTCAAAAATCCGCCTCTCGCTCCTCGACTCCACCAAACTCCCCTGCGTAACCCGCTCCCTCCCCTTCCCCCTCAGCACATCCCTCCACAACCCCCGCTGATTCAACCTCATCCCTTTCCTACTGGCCAGCAGCCCAATACTCCGATTGAAAATATCGTTGCCGGTGAAATAGATCAGCGCCGCGCCCATTTCTTTCCACGGCACGAGCAGGAAATCGACGCGGCGCCAGACGGTGGTGTGGGGCAGGCAGGCCGCGCCGTGCCATTTTGAGCCGTCGGGGGAGGTGACGGCGAGGCCGGCGTGGAGGTAGTTCGTAGTGAAGAGGTGGGGGATGACGGTGTCGAGGAGGAGGGTGCGGAGGGTAGGGGTGGGGCAGTCGGGCTTGGTAATTATGAAATCAATATCGCCGGAGTCCTGGGCGCCGCGGCGGTAGGAGCCGCCGATTGTCACTTGGATGGTTGGGTCGAGGCTGTGGATGGCGGTGCGGACGAGGGTGTCGTGGCGGGTGACTTCGGAGCGGGGGATGCGTTGGAGGAAATCGTCGTAGTGAGCGATACCGATGTTTTGGTTTTTGGTCAGGGGGGCTTTGGTGAGAAGATCGTTTAGGGTGCGGTGGCCTTGGTCGACCCAGAGGCTGGCTTGGGCATAGCCGACGCCGTAGATTTTCATAAAGGTTTGGAGGACGCGGTCGTTGGGTTCGAGACTTGTGTTTTCTAAGCGGCGGAGTCGGTTGGTCCAGACGATTTCTTCGATTTTGGCCGCTAGTCTTTCTCCGATGAAGGGTATGGCAATAGCTTCTTCTTTGGTCAGGATCTTTCGAGTCTCTTTGCGCAAAGCAGTAATAGCCCGGCGGTAGGCGGTTAGTCTCCAGTGATCTTTTGTTCGCTCATAGTAGTCGGCCATCTGTTGCAGGACCTCAATTGTGCGATTGTTTGGATTCCCGGCCTTCTCTAGCCCATCATGCTTCTGCATGCAGCTGAAGTTCTGCTGCCAAGACTTGCCAAATGAGCCTCTCTTACGCTTTGGCCTTTTCTCTTCTTTCTCACTACCGTTGCCGTCAGAATCGTCAGATACTACGCCAATTGACGGGCTTTCGTCCTCGTCAAGGTCAAGCGGCAGATCTTTGACTGCCCGGGCTTCCTCAATAGCCTCGTCCAGAGCATCTCGATCATCTTTGTTCAGCTTGTTGTGGGTTGCTTCGGTGATTTGAGAGTCGACATGCGCTTCCTCGCTTGCGTGTCTCTGACCGCTGGGATCATGCTCGCTTTCTTCGGTTCTTGAAGGCGTTTGTGCTTGCTGGATTATTTCTCTTCTACTTCGCTTCAAGGACAAAGAAGTATCAGAGGATGGTGCAGGGGTCGATGGTTGATAAGACCTAAGCGCTTGTTGATGGCCTTTGACATGGTACAGAACCTGGTTCGGATTGACCACAAAGCGGTATTTGATGCAGTCTGCAGGGTAGTCTTCGTTGACTAGGGTAACAGCCGACGGCAAGACGAAAATCTTAAGGTACGAGAGTAAGTCGTTATAGCAAAGATTGTTGTCAGTTACGATATGAGTAATCCCATCTTTCCAGTCTTTCGCCCAGAGAGCACCCCATTCCATAGCCTTCCTGATCCGAGCTCGTCGGGCTGGCGCAACATCATTGTTCGGGAAAAAATAGAACGAGAGACCTTGGAAGATCCGCTGGGACTCAGGCATGGATTCCAATGAGTGTCCCCTTTTCCGTTTCTCACGCGTTCTCGGGCCTATTTCACAAGGATCGGATCTTGGAAATACAACAGTCACGGATGGCATTATACTACCGATTTCTTTTCGAATTCGAGTTTCCTTCTGCGGCATTGCTGAAGGTAGTGGTGTTTCCATGATAACCTCCCTAGTCCCCGGTATAAGGTTTGAGACTGGTGAGGGTGCTGATATAGTCCGCCCAAATGGTTGGGTTGCACGTGAGGTATGGATCAGCTGGTGCTTAGGCAGCGGTGTCGAGATGTTTTCTCTCTCGGATAATGCGTCTCTACTTTGCCTTAGCATTAAGGTGGCGTTGCTCAAGTCTTGCTCTTCATCGGATTCATTGAGTCGATAAAGCTCATTGAAGAACGCTTCTTTCTGGAGCGACGTCTCCTCCATGCTCTCCACAGTATCAAACTCTTACAATGATCCATTGGTGTGCTAACTCGCCTACCTAAGATACCTAAATGTATTCATTGTAATCTGTTGAAGGAATGATGGAGGAGTGATAAGTGCCCCACCACATCCCTCTAATCATCACCACTACCTTAAGAATGAGGTCATAACGCGTGATCATGTGACCGCTATTTGGCGCGTTCAGGCAGCAAACTCCCACCGCGATGGGAACCTGTCTTCGTGGATTCCAGGCAATAATGGCGGTCTGGCGATAATGGAGAGCTTATCCTTCCTAACACAGGGCACTTGTCTGTCAACTAAAACAAAAATTCTGAAAGACGAGGTGAAAGTGTACTTTCTTTTCGCAATTTATGATAAACTCCATTTATTTTCATTTAGCAGCTGTGTGCATTTATGATGTTGTTCTACAAGACTACCGTTCTTTAAGAACAGGGCAATGAGCCTTCATCGAATTCTTCCACCCTGTTTGATGCTTTCTCATTAAGACCAATGATCGACTAAGCTCACTCTCTTCGAGCCGGACATTAAAGTTGTTGTCTCTTGAAATCTTTTAGCGATTGCTCAAGATGCCTCCAGCTCAGATCAGACAATATGGGCACATGAAACGGCCTCATCCATCGTTGAACTGTGTTATATGCCGAAGGAGGAAAGCTCGTTGTGGAATGGAGCAACCAGCCTGTCGTAACTGTACTAGGCTATAAGAAGCTTGCGAATATGAAAGCGAAGTCCGTAACCAATCGACTCCTGAGGTAAATCATCAGTCTATTCCATTCACGGTTGAAGCTGGCACATCATCGTCTACTCGACCCGTTGTGGATGAGACTCGGTCAGAACTGGTAGGATAAGAGGTTAGCCTTACATCTTTGAACGGGGCAGGGGACCTGTCTTGGTCTGTCACAACAAGTGACGCATTCTTCTCGGCTTCTTTTTCCTCTGCCAATAAACCTGGCAGCAGCACCCAAAGCAGCAACCTGACCTTATCTCAGAACTCCCCATCTAGAAGCAGCAATTCACACCTCCTGGAAAGAACCCAGGATCTCGGCGCTAAACCCGCGAGTGTTCCATGGGATGCGTCGACCCCATATGATTTTCGACTTGTAGGTCAAATGGTTACGCCCCCAATCGTCAATACTCCTAGTCGAGAGCTTGGCATTGATCCATCTCGAAAGCGCCCTCGCACGTCGAGCGTTCGTAAGCCACTACAAGGGTTTGCCAATAGCCAAGACGAGGTGCAGCCTGCGCTGTTGAACAAGGGAAACAGAACCCAGACATCTGCCGATACTGGAAATTCTGAAGAGAACGACTACAGCACCGGCTCTCCCGGCTACCTTAGCGTACGGGGTGGAGGTCAGGTCCGCCATGTTAGTAATGCGTTTTGGGGACTTGTGACAGGTCACGTAAGTTTTCGGATCAATACTGATTGGCTTATGATCTCTGGCACTACAAACGTACCAAAAGGAGTCACTCTGTGAGGTCTTCTTAGGCGAACCAATTGATATACCCGACAACATACCTCAGCCCCACATTGATTCTCTTGGACTGGCCAACCTACTGAAGACTCTTCCTCCAAAGGAAGTGGGGCGATCCTCTGCTTCAGTCGTTCTCAATCAGTGTTCATCCCACCCTTCCCCTAATCCATTTCCCGACCATTCAAAAAGATTAGAACAACTTCTGGCAATGGTGTAGAAACAGCGATATCTCTCAGCCAGACAACAAGCTGCTTGGCGATCCTACCTTCCTCTGTCTTCTCTTCTCAATTCTATATTGCGGTGCAATGACAGCTCTCCCAGCATTGTGGACGACAGGCAGCCTACGTAGATCAGAAAAGGGAAGTACTTGTGAACAACTACAAAGTACATATTCCGCAAGTCTCAACGCGTGTCAACATCTACGATACCCTACTTTGTCCACCCTCGTCTCTTCGTTATTGTTTCATAGCTGTTCCACACCAGATGTCAAACCCTTAGACGACTTGAGATTTATAGCCTCGGTAGTGCGAATTGCACAAAGCATAGGGCTACATTGTGACAGCACCTCGTTCGGCTTGGATCCCCTCACCTGTGAACTGTGTCATCGTGTCTAGTGGCACACTGTTTGGCTTGACGTGCAAGCGAGTGTACTCCATGGGTCACAGACGTGCTGTGGTAGCAGTGAGGACCTGAATAATTTTAGGGTGGCTACTAGTACACCAGACGAAGATCTATCCTCGACAAATCAACGTCTTCCATCAAGATCACTATCTCCTTCATCAGGTGCAAGCTCTATCACTATGCTTCTAGCAATCGGTCGCTTCGAAACTGCACGGTTCAAACACTTCCTTATCAATAACATAAATGATAGCCGCATTTTGTGGTAAGCTCGGTTGGATGAATGGATGAGTACAGCGAAAAGGCTGCAAGCGAAGCTAGATAATTTGATTGCGAATATACCTGTTCAAGACATTTCAGAGACAGGCTTCATTTCTTCTCGGTTGGTAAATTCGTCACCCAAGGCTCACGAAATGTTATAACCCGACCACGACAGTCAATCGACTATTTGGAGTTACTGGGTAAGAATTATGCTTACTATGCTGAAGTCAGAGGCCGGAATATTGGTACAGAAGCCATTTCTAGGTCGTGCTGATAGTGAAACAAATAATCAGCAGAAAATTTGGAATAGGTATGTAGAGCTTTTGTATTCTCTGATTTGTATCTGGGTTTCTAATTAGCCATCCCGGCGCCCCCTATTCTTTTACTCTTCGGATCTCTTCGGTGACGAAGTGTAGAGAGGCAGACTTATTGATGTTAGAAAACCCTGCTGACTGGATGGGCACACAGTATCGTCCAGCTCCGCATCACGTACCTACGCAATCTCATGCAACTCATACGGGTCCCAGCATTCGCGCCCTAAACTTGGTATTGCATGAATCACCTTGCTCCTCTCCAAAGCGTTTTCCTGTGCCTCACGTATATGCAGCTCAAGAACAAACAAATGATACGCTACTTCATTGATGAAGTCATTGATATATTTGCCTCTTCTGCTCGTCTATCCAGTACTGGCCACGGAGAAATTCGAAACCCTGCTGTATCAGATGTCGCACCATCCGACAAGCAGATACCGCTGGCGTGGGAAGTGCTCGTCGTACTCCGCAACAAAACCGACCTAGGTCCTGGCGCCGATCAACCCTTGTTCAAGCCCACAGTACCAATAAGGTGTGAGACCCTTCCTCCCGAAATAGCCCTGCATGCAATGTCGCTTTCCACAAGTCAGACCACCACAGATCCCCTAGTCAGGGGATCAGATTCGGTACCAAGTGGCTTGGGTGGAGATCAACTTGGAATATTGATCTGAAAGGGTCATTTGATGATGATGTTGAAGCTTAGGGAAGCAGAACTATCTAGGGAGGAAGTCCCTTCTATATAGGGGATGGTTATGAGTCATTTGGTTAAGAGTCATAGTCAGCCCTATTAGGCGGGAACTGCTAATCAAACCATGTGACTTACCAATTTCCAACTGATCAGTATCCGGATGCCGAGCCTCCAATTGTGCATCACCATGATGAAGGCGAAGGTGATGATAATGATGTTGAAAATGTGTTTAATATCTCTGACTTGGCTGCGTGGTCTTCGTCGCTCATCCATGACCCTGCTGAAAGTTTCAATATGGCTCAGGATAATGTCAATGATGCAACCAACCCTCTTTTCGATTGGAATCTGTATTGGTCGGCTTCGATGTGAAGCTCAACTTACTCTAGTTGCGCAGTCCACATAGATCAAGCTGCAAGATATCAGCGCTAGTCAGGAGAAGTGCCCATCTGATACTGACCCGTTTACCGGGTCGGTGAGACTGCGCTTATATGGTTCCAGAGTTCAGTCCGGGCGAGCAATCTAGAGACGAGCTGTATAATGGAGAAATACTCGACAGTACTTCGAACTACAGTCGAAGCTGCTTATACCGGAGGTGGCGAATACGTCAAATCGTTCCTTTTAAAGCAGTATTTTGGTGTGAACAATGTGGCGCCCACCAATAATGATCTGGCTAATCTTCGATTTCGTTCTGTAACAACGAGAGTCCCGGTACTCAGAATTCTCCTATATCTATAATCAGCTTCGACTGTACATGAAGCCGCGTATTTTTTCTAGGTCTCGATCACTCAACATAGCCTACGAATTACGTTCACAACGAGCGGAATGGCTTCTGTGATAACAGACAAAAACAACAAAAAAGACGATTTGGGAGAATCCAGATTTGGAGGTGTTTCTAATCCGTGAGAATAAGAGGCTGTAGCCATGATTGGTGCTATGCTTTCTATATAAAGACTCGTATGGAAGGAAACTCGGAAATTATCTCGGCCGAGTGATGTCGAAGAATCAGGTTAGCTCCGGCCAAGAAGCCCTGAAGCGCGATCCGCAAATGGATACCGACCTCTCTTTGTTGTGTGCACACATCATGTATACATCTAAGAGGCAACAGCCCAAGGTCAACGATCTTTCATAAGGATGAAATTCCTAGCGATGGGTAGAGAGGCAACTTCAATGGGAATGGATGAGGCGCTACAGAAGCAGGCAATTAATTGCGAAGGCAGGTACCTTGAAATTTCCAACATTGGCTTGAGGTCCTTGCTCAATAAACCTCGCTTTTAATTTCTCAGCATATCAGTCTGTGAGATGACTTCTACTGGAGTAATTTACCTGAGCTTCTTCTATATAAACCCTTATAAGCCAAGTGTTCTGTGCCCTGCTCTACTACACCTTACTTTCATCACGCACTTCTCTTTCCAAGGCATCGATTCTACAGTACTGCTCTCTCCCTATTGGTGTTGAAACCGGAGTTTCCTGCCAGCTCCTTTATCTTATCTCCCACCCACATCCTCCGCTCCCAACTAAGCATCCCTCCTCAGCACCAAGGGCATCCTCACCCAAGCCAAAGTCATGCCCCTCCCTCCCAACCTCGACCTCCGCGGCAAAACCATCATCCTCACCGGCGCTAGCGCCGGCATGGGCCTCGAATCCGCGCGCCAGCTCCTCTCCCTGAACGCCTCCACCTTCGTCCTCGCCGTCCGTAACACTTCCAAAGGTGAAGCCTGGAAATCCTCTCTCCTCTCCGACCCCGCCGTAAAATTCCACAACCAGAATCTTACAGTCAAGGTCATGAAACTAGACGTGGACGATTACGCATCCATCCTATCTTTCGCTGAAACCGTCAAAGCCGAAGTGCCTGTTGTTGACTATCTTCTTCTGAACGCTGGCATTGGCATCCTCAAGTACGAAACCAGCGCCAGCGACCATGAACGCAGCACGCAAGTAAACTACCTCTCCAACGTCCTCCTCCCCCTCCAGCTCCTCCCGCACCTCTCCGCCAGCGCCGCCCGGACCGGCGGCCCCGCCCGAGTCACATGGTTAGTATTTTGGAGTTATTTCTTCCCCAATCACGACAGCTGTCCGAGTCGCAAGACATGTTTCGGCAGCAGCGACTCGTTGTTATTTCTAATCTAGTCTCTAGAATTGTCTTGCGGTTCTTATTTCTTAAACAATTAGAGATGCTAACTTCCGAACTCATGACCAGGGTCGGATCCCGTCGCCACACGTAATCCACGCTCTCGCAAAAATCCCCGGTGCTCCCTAGCGAAACCATTCTCGGCCATATGGATGACCGGAAGAATTTCTATCCGTTCCAGAGATACGACGATACGAAATTGCTGTGTGTGATGTTCATGTACGAGATCGCGCCCAGGTTAGAGAGGGGGAAGGTGGTGCTGAACATGGTGTGTCCTAGGATGGTGGATACGGGCATGAGCGATGTACTTCCTATATATCTACGGGTGCCGGCTTATATTGTGAAGGCGGTTAGGGCCAGGAGTGTTGAGCAGGGGGCATGGTTGGTTTTGAATACGATGGTGGTGGAGGGCGAGGGGAGTCATGGGGAGTTTTTGGTGGATAAGGGTGTTCAGGGGTGAGGATTCTGTTTTCGTATCGTATGTTTTTGGAGGGAAGGTATAGTAGCTAATTGGAACAAGACACGACAGGTTCATCGCTTCCCCGGCAGGCCAGGAGATACAGAAGAGGTTGTATCACGAGACGTTGGCTGAGATGAGAAGATACTTTAGTGTGTCGCCATCGCTGGGTGCTAAAGCATAGATAAGTTATCTCATACCTTTGCTGCTGGTGCAGGTTGGGAAAAGATTGCTTGATAGGATGTCTGAGACGAAGGTTAAGGAAGAAGTTTGATGATTAGGCAGTGATTGAGACAGTGTTGTTGTTGTGTATTGAGCGCTTCTAGCCTGCTTATAGAAAAACACGCTTTCGTTTCCTCCAATACAGGAAGCTGGTAATATAGAATTCCGCATGACCAAATCCTTGTGATCGCAGAACGAAACCGAAGATTATGATAGTCACATCAATATTGGTGGGCGCCACATATTTAAAAATAGGAATTTGGGTTTAACATAATGATTTGACGGGTTTGCCACTTCCGTTATAAGCATATTCGACTGTAAAGACAGAAATTATACACTTCGAACTTATTCTTCTTACTCGATGTTCATTAGAACAGTGTCAGAATCGAAAACCAAGACTTTCTATAGCATTGTGATTCTAGCACAAATCCCTCGATCAACACCCTTTTGTTCCTTTTCTTTCTTTGCGGTCGGTGGGGGGATGATAGTCAGTTCGCAATGGTAAACCGTCCTCAGTCCCATTCCCTATGCATCTACTGGTGCTCACATATACGCCTGCAACCTCGGAAACAACTTCAGCGCGTTGCCACGGTTCACCGCGGCCGCCCAGCTTTCATCAGAAATCCTATGTTCATCCAGTCTTCCCGTCATCGTCTCAATCGTCTTCGTCGGCGCGTAAGGGAAGTCGCTACCAAAAAGTATATGTCCCGGCTACGCGAACCAGGTCAACAACAGCAGCGTTTACATGTTCGATGAGAGGGCTAAATCATAATAAAAGCGGTTCACATCTTCCCAGCACTCCGCAGTGGTCTGCGGTGTCATGCCGCTATCTGGGAGGGCGGTGAAGACGCGGCCGGCGAGGTAAGGGAGGGTGCCTCCGCCGTGAGAGAGTACGATTTTGCATTTTGGGTGTTTTCGGATAGTGTTTGATGTTACGAGATCGACGGCTGTACGGCCGGTCTCGTGAGGATAGTCGATGAGGGGCTGGGGGAGGATGGGGTTGACGATGTTTGTGTCTACGGCGTGAGCGGGGAGGATGAAAACAAAAGCGCTGCGCTTGTTTAATTCATCCTAAATGGGAAGGAAGTCGGCGTGGCCCTGGTAATGGTTGCCGGGGCCATAACGGGTGTATAGGATTATTCCGGCTGCTTTCAGGTGATCGAGTGAATATCGGATCTCCTCTAGCGCTGCTTCTATGCTGTCGCACAGGCATGGTAGTGCGGCGAAGAAGCCAAAGCGCGAAGGGTTGGAATCTCGGAGGGTTGCGCCGTACTCACTGACATGGCGGGCGAGCTGGGTAGCGGCGGTGCCCCTTAGGATGGGTACTTCAGGAGCAGTTAGGGAGAATATGGTGGTTTTAGTTGAGGAGGAATCCATCAGGGCTTCGTTTTGACGGAGGCTCCATTCTGGGAGATGCCAGCCTGACGGATCTCCTCCAGTCTGTTTCAAAGCTATGACTTTATCAAACAGGATGCCCTGCCCCACGTTGTTGATACACTAACTTTTGATGTACTCATCAGATATGAAGTGGTGAAGTACGTCGATCCTGTCTAGCTTCGCAGTTGATACAAGATTTGGATTGACTATGTTTATGGGTTCTAAGTCGTTAGCAGATGGGCACGTTAGGAAGCAAATGTCAAGGCATTCGTGTGATTTTGTAGTTCCTAACCCGCATTGATTGCCAGATTTAGCATCTTCCAATGGACCGGGATCGTATCGTACCGCATCGTACCGTGAGAACCATTAACATGCGGTAGTATCTTCAGCGAAGTGTACGCATGTTAGAACATAACGGTCACCAAACCTCGTAACGTGGGCATTACCCATTGGCTCTAGGTATCTCCTGTAATATGCCGGGTTCTCAGCGACTTTCTAGAGCACTAAGTCGAGATGACCAAGTGGATACTATGCTACCCCGTCTGTGCCGCTATCACCATGCTTAACATCGCATTAGAATGGCAGTCTGAGCAATTCAATCGTGTTCCTTATTTGAATCATAGACGTACAGTTGAAGCTAGCTTATAACGGAGGTGGCATCCATCAATATCGATGTGGCTAATATCTTCAGTCTCGTTCTATGATAGCGAGAGTTCCATTACTCAGGATTTTCCTATAACTAGCCCCGACCGTATGCATACTGAATTATTCTTTACATCAGGATTCCACAACTTGTTCAACAGACTTTCGTCCACAGTTTTCACGCTCTCTGAACCGTTACCATCAGACTCACTTGTGCCACCGTAACAAGAGCCGCGATAGCTTCGTATTGAAGTGCATAAAGAGATTTAATGAAATAACGAAAAAATTCTCCTAGTGAAAGGAAAACTCATCAGCAGATCATAAGATATTTAACCCGATATAGAACTATATATTGAATCTCAATAATCACTTGCAACTGGCCGAAACAAAGCTCAATGATTATCAGCGTCTGGTTGACGGTCTTCACTGCCAAATATAGGAGAAGAATAGAGAAGCTGCCCCACAGAGAGAAAGCCCCGGAGTTGAGTAGTCTTGCATGTTGACGTAAGTATTCAGATATAGCAGGTAACATACCAAAGTAGAGTGCCCATTTACAAAAAGTCAAGATCAGCATCTTCAAAGCGTGCTAGTCAAAGTCGCGTCGCGCTGTCCCTTGGCGTTTGGGGAAATCCTTATCGATAAGCCCTGTGAGCATGCGAGCCAGTTCTCACCGTACTTTCGCAGAATGTCGAGTCCATGGGTTTGACACGAGCGGTCTCTGATATGATGCTGGACCCGTTCCCTCGAGCAATAGAAAAGGTGGAACTCAGCTAGTACAGCAGCACTGGATTACCTAGTCGCTCCATCCACCAGTCATTTGTCATGGGCAGGAAACCGAATCAGCTCATCCTAGAGTTCTTTGACCGCGGGGCAAAACTACCAGATGGAAGCAATCGCTACGAGCACACATGCAAAGCTTGTGGAGAGCGTTTTCCAAAGGGTAGGATTGAAAGCCTAATGTCTCATTTGAAAACAAAGTGCCAGGCCATTGGTTCAGAAGACCGGCATCGAGCCTTTTCACAATCGAATGAGCATCCAGATTCCGAATTACAGGATGGCGACGGATCTCTTGGATTTGCAGCTGTTATTAAGGGGGAACAACATACTACAAAGCTTCCGATCAGTGGGCGCCGAAAACTTACGGGCCTGGAAGCCCTTGCGGAGGCAAGCAGACAAATTGATAATGTCATTGATCCAGTTTTGCAAGATGTGTGGAAGTATGGCATGGATGTCGATGGTCCCCAAGATGCGTCGAACCCAGTTGGTACATTCTCTGTTTATTCCTACTTGGCTGGTGTCTTACCGTGACGCTAATTTTTCTTCAACCTAGGTTCTACCTGCGCTACTTTCGACAGTGGTGCTTTCAATGTTCCTCTAACTTCAGGGGAGTTCCCTACTTCACCATACACGCTTCAACATCCCTCAATTCCTCGAATAAATGACCACTCCGCGATGCTATCCATGATTGCAGCGTCCGCGGGTAGCCTTGAAGTCATGATGCCTGATAATGAACGTCTAGATCACAATGGCATGAATGGAACCAAGGTTACTAGTGTTTATGCCGAGGGTCTGCGTCAAGCTGACCAGGCGTATGATGCTACGCATGTGTCTACGCATCCTTCGCTACAGGCTTACACGAACAGCGTAGAAAGGGCCGCCTCGGATGGAATCGCGGGTCACGTCTCATCCTTTCTGCGGCCTATTGCAATGAGTCTCAATGGCGCACCTAGATACTCTCCTGCGGAGAACACTAGTTTCCATGGGCGAGCACAGAAGACGAGAGGGAAATTGAGCAGCTCGAGGCGTCAAGAAGTCCAGAACATGAGAAAGCAAGGAGCTTGTATTCGATGTCGTATGCTAAGAAAAACGGTATGGGGTCCTCATGGGCGCTTGTCTCACGTTGTCTTGATAGCTAAAACTTGTCAGTGCAGCGGAGATAACCCCTGTAAAGCCTGTGCTGCTGTCGCCAGCGCTCGCGTATGGAAGCTCGATTGCATTCGGACTAGCATTGTGAGAGAATTCGAATTATATCATACGAGTACGCAATACTGGACTTTGCTTTCCGTTTCATTGCTGAGACATCTTTAGATCTGCTTACGTCCCTGGCGAACCAAAATCTTCATATTGCCATGGGTCAAGTCAGGATTGAGCAATATATGGGTTTCCTGAGTGTGTTCCATGATATCGGTAACAATAATTCTATGACCTTTTCTGCCTTGACCGAAGTGCCCGGGAATAAAAAGGATGAAAGGATTCAGGAAGTGGCTGCTAGCTGCTCAACTTCCTCTGAGAAAGTTCATATTCTAGACGATGATGGTGAAGATGTACCGGCAAAACTGCAGAGTTACGCCGAGGCCATAGCCACTAAGACCTACAATGAGGAACAATCAGTCTTCATGAAACATACCTTAATATTAGCATCGGAGCTATGTCATCGGAAGGAAGTTAGTTGAGCTCTTTGAGAATTCGAGTCATATCTTCATGAAAGGCTAAATCTAATTAGGACAGACTCTTGGCTCAGGTACTCGAACTATGGACCATAACACATATCATTGTGGACAACGAGATGCATTGGCAAGTCCGGTTACATCCAACACCAAATACACATCTTACTTCCACATTGTCTAGCGAACCAATCCGAATCAATCAAGCGGACTATCCACATTCGTACCAGCTAATTAGTTCTCAAATGAGAGCGGCGGCGGAGAAACTAGCATCGACGATCAGCAAGACAGTATTAAACGATCTAGAAAAGCGGTTGGAGCGCCGCGATAAGTGTCGTGGTTTCGAGAACTTTTTAGTTGGTATCGTTCTATTGAGTTGCGTCGAGAAATTAAGCTGGTATTATAAAACCTTTGATGATGTGAAATGGTCGGCAGAGGTTTGTGTTCTACAGATGTGACCACGATTGTAAAGACCACTAACAAGTCCCTAGTGGCCTTTGGATAGACCTCCTAGCTCTTACTTCCAGCGAGGTAACTATTTCTCTGACTTTATCTCCAACTTGTTCAAGATGAGAGGGATCCAGTTACATATCCATACAAGCCGCTTGGATGGTCTTCTGCATGCCGATGACCCCAGCGACCCACTCGCTAGTCAGTGGCTTGACGCTGTCAGTATTACAGGTGAGGCTCCCACACCTCATAGTAACCTCTTGTCATAGTTCAATGGCTAAAAAAAGGGATCCGGGATAGAACAGCATCTCAGAGACCGCCAAGCTGCTGAGTTTGATTGTACGGATTCGCGGAGCCTCGATCTGAAGTTCTCGTCGAAGCTTTTACTCACCCCCTAGTAGAGCAGTCTACCAGGCTATGAATCCATGCTACACTAAAACCGAAACTCCTTTTGAGTAATTCCATTCGACATAAAGGGCCAGGTCTCCATTGTATTGTCTATTAGCTGTTCTCTTTCAGAAGACGGCTCATTCAAACATTGGAATACCGGAACTCTAGTCCCTAGTCTTCTTTGTCGGTTTCACGAAGTCGACACTTACGCATCTAGATGGGTTGCTATAAACCTGTATCTCTAAAGGAGATGTAGTAAGTCTCCTTCTCATCGAGCCCCATATACAATTGTCTCATGGGAATTTTTCACAGGTCTACCAATCCGATCCATAGCTTTTCTCCTGGGAGCTTTCATGGTTTGAGAGATGTCAATTAGCAAAGGAGTTGTTTTTGACATATTAAGGATACCCTTATGAAGAACGTTGCCAGGGATAACCATTATATTCACGTGCCTAATATTGATAGCAATAAATTATAATAAACAGCCCTTACTAATATGATGCAAATCCCCAATTTGTTGAAATTTTAAGCACATGTCCTTTATGAATG
>JAABUO010004408.1_pt1 | contig 16585 bp, 10 predicted proteins | sample 5559291 | NCBI WGS metagenome assembly JAABUO01 (sample SAMN10711878, study PRJNA513372) | rock metagenome | isolation source: Antarctica rocks | place: Antarctica: Victoria Land, Finger Mt sud
GGGGCCCGTCGGGCGGCCGCGCTCGCGCAGCCGGTCTGCGCGCGCGGGGCGAGAGCAGGGCCGCGCGCGCCTTTTCCCGCAGCCAGTCCTGCGCGGCCGACGCCATCGCGTAGATCATCGCCTGCGCCGGGGCCGCGCGTCAGCGCCCGCCGCGCCGCGCCGGCCGCCGCGCTGCCCCGGGGCGCGGGCGCTCACCATGCCGATGTTGGCCTCCACCTGCTCGTCGAGCGCGCCCGCGAGCTCGTCGAGCTCGCTGTCGCTCAGCCCCCGCACGCTGCACTGCAGCGCGTGGTCAGCGCGCTGCCAAGCCGGGGCGACCGGGCTGCTCGGGCGGGGGCGCCCGCGCCGCGCCTGCGGGCCCTGTACAGCGGCGGCTCGTCCGGGTAGGTGTGCGGGTACGCAAACAGCAGCTCGAGCCGCACTGCGCGCCGCGCATGGCCCTGAGCCGCCGCGCAGTGCGCCTTGGGGAGTCGCGGGCGGGGCGCGGCGCACGTGCAAAGTCATCGCCCTGCTCCGTCTGGCCCTCGGTTGCGGGCGTCACGACGATGCTGTACGCCTTGCCGGGCCAGCCCTCTGGCCGGTTCTCGTCGACCTCTGCGCGCGGCCCGAGCGCGTCAAGGACCGCCGCGTGGGTCGGCGGCAGGCTCTGTGTGTCGCAGCGGCGTCACCTCTAAAGTCGTCCGCGAAGATTGCGGCCAGCGCCTCCAGCTCCATCTCCTGCTCGGCCGCATAGTCCATGCACAGCGCGGGTGCTCCCAGCTGCGACTGGACGAGTGTTGCGGCTGCTGGCTGTGTTGACAGAAGGCTGGATCACAGCAGTGTATCAGCCAACATGTCGGGCCTGCAACCGGGAGCGCCATCGCAGCCACCCTACCTCGGAGTTACTGGATACCGGCGACCTTTGCTTATATGCTTGCGCTCACAGGGGGCCTGCGCGTCCACCGACAAGCAGAGTGGCTTAGGGCCAACGTGCACATGAGGAGAACTGGCCGCGACGCCGAGCGGCGTGCAGGTAGGCCTGACTGCTGTAAGTTTCAGGAATCTTTGCCGATGAGCGCCGGCGGAGGTTGCCCGCTATAGCCTACAGATGAAGCAGGTCGTTCGTCGGCGCTGTAGGGCGAATGCATGCGACGCGCTGTGCGGCATCGGGTGGCTCTCACGGGCATGGTGGGGCGGTGGTGTGGCTGCGGTGCGCACGACCGAGTGGCTGGTGCGTGGACTGGGGCGCGCGCAAGAAGCGGACCACGTCAAACAGGCCCTGCGTCAGACGCAATGGGGCACAGAAGCGCGCCCTTGACACGGCCACGCACCAGCCGCCACGCTGTGGACCGCCCGCAGCGCAGCAGGGTGCAAGCCATCCGGGAGGAGCGTGGGCCCGCCCTGCTCGATGCCGCAGCTGGAGCCTTCAGGGCGGGCGCCCCGTGGGTCGGGTGCGGCCGAAAGCCCGCCGGCGGCTCGCACGTGGGCTTTGCACAGGCGACCAGGCGCTCGCTCGGCAGCGCCGCGCACGGGCGGAGCAGCGCGCGGCGGGCCCCCGCTCGTGGACGGGGTGACCGCGCGGGGCCGAGACCTGCCGGCACGCCCCAGCCTGACACGTGCTGCTCAGCACAGCCGCAAACGCAGCGCCTACGGCGGCACCTGGTGGTGCGGGTCGGAGCGCACGCCCCCGGGCAGCGTCCGAAGACGGCCGGCTGACGCCCGGGGCACATCCGCCGCTTGGCGTCGGCGGCGCCGCCCGCACCTCAGCCTCGCGGAGCAGGGCCCCGCTCGGCCCGGGCGCAGGCGCCGCGAGCGCGCGAGCGCGCGCCCGCAGGCCCGGGGCGGCGGGCGAGGCTGAGTCCTCGGCCAGGCCACGAGGCGGCCGGCAGCTGCGCCGGAGCTGCCCTTTCAAGGGCTCCTCCTTCAGTGGAGCCCTGAAACCCTGTGGGGCAAGAAGCCACTTCGAACCTGCAAAGACCAGCGGGACAAGGCATCAGCTCCAGAGAAAGTTATCCAGACCACAACCAACGCACCTTGCTCGCCGCAGGCACCTACGCACGGCTCCAAGCTCGCCCTTCACCGTCGCATCGCAGCCACCGACAGGTGAGCATGCGAGCAGCTCTCCTTGTGGCACACCGTCTGCGTGCAGCGGCTGGCTGTAAGTGCGGGCGCAGTGGGCTGCTACGGCATTGCAATAGGACTGCGTGCTCCCAGCTTCTAAATGGGTACCGAGACGTGCCAATGGGATCACACTCCTGCCCGGGGTGACCCGAGGGCGCGGTGGTTGGCAGCCTCGTATCAAAGTCTATGCTGTGCCCATTGTCTTGGCTGCCTGTCAGCACTCGGGCATTGCCTGCCATCGGCATGACAAAGTTCTGATTGCACAACACGAAGTAGCGGTTGGGCGGTGGCGGTGGCGCCTCCTTGCATAGACGGGAGTGCGCCTGTCCGCTACGCTTGCCTTTTCGTCCGGCCTCAGCTGATGTGCTTGCCGATCAGATCAGTCGGCCGGGTTGGGTTGCACGTCCGCGGGCGCTGCGGGAAGCTTGAGGCTGGATACGCCTGTCAGCTCTGCGCGCCTGCCAGAGTGCTTGCCCAGCCGTGTTGGCTCGGGGCGAACAAGGCCCACCACTGGCTTGATGTCATATAATCAAGCGAGCTGAGGCGCTGTGCGTGCTGCGGCTGCGCAGGCAGAGCCTCGTGCACGCTCCACACACCTTTGCGCAACCATGGTGCGTGCCTGTGGCGCCTTTTCGCTGTGGGCTTGCTCTGGCTGCCCAGTGTTGTCACCTGGTGGCCGCTGGGCCTGCGAGCTCGCTGCGCGCTTGCTCTGGCTGCGCATTGCTGTCACTGGGTGCGCGGTGGTCGGTGGAAAACAGCACCTGACAAGCATGCGCCCACGCGCAGGCCTTCTCCAAGGCGCTGGCGGCTGCCCTGCTGGTCGTGCTCGTCGCCGGTGAGCCGGCGCCTCTGATTGGCCCTGTTTCTAGAGTTGCCACGTGTGGTGTTATCCTGTGTGCCGCCCTGGGCAGTGGTGAGAGCGCTGCTCGGTGCCCGGCTCACTGTGCTCTGCGCCGTGCGTGCAGGCGCGGCGGTGGACGCCCGTGTGGACTACATGAGCCAGCGCCGCATGCTGCAGGGTGCGCCTCGCGTGCTCAGCTTGCACAGTGCACTGCCGGCTGCTCCGTGCCCTGCTTGCACTGCAGAGCGTGCCGCGCTGGCACAGTGCACTGCAGGCTGCCTCGTGCCCTGCTTGCACTGCAGTGCTGCAGGCCAATATCCACGCGCCTGTGACTGAACTGATAATGCCCGGCGCAGACCCGGCCAAGCCCGCCGCGCAGCCCGCCGACCCGGCCAAGCCCGCCGCGCAGCCCGCCGACCCGGCCAAGCCCGCCGCGCAGCCCGGCGACCCGGCCAAGCCCGCCGCGCAGCCCGCCGACCCGGCCAAGCCCGCCGCGCAGCCCGCCGACCCGGCCAAGCCCGCCGCCCAGCCGGGCATGCCCATGCCAATGCCGGGCATGCCGCTTGCCCCCGGCGCTGCCCCGGGTGTGCTCCCGCGCCCCAGCGTGCCGCCCTTTGATATGCTGCTGAGTGATGCCTGCCATGCAACATCCACGACCGTGTGTTGTACTTCCAGCTGACCGGTGCAAGCTGTGTTACGTATCCCTCCACAGGAGCTCATGAATCAAGCGTGACCCATGACTGACTCGCCTCGCGCGGCGCTTGCAGGCGCTGTGAAGCCCGCGCCCGGCCCCAAGCCCGCCGCCAAGCCCGCCGTCGACCCCGCGCCGCGCCCCGAGCTCGCCCCCCGGCCGGCGCCCGTCAAGCCCGGCGCGGGCATGCCGTTCGCGCCCGCCGGCGCGCCCATGCCCATGCCCATGCCGCCGCTGCGCCCCGAGGACCGTCCCATGCCGCAGCCGCGCCCCGAGGACCGCCCCATGCCGCAGCCGCGCCCCGAGGACGCGCCCAAGCCCGCCGTCCCGGGCGCCAAGCCTGCCGTCCCGGGCGCGCGCCCTGAGGATGCGCCCAAGCCGGCCGCCAAGCCCGCCGTGCCGCCGCCGCCGTGAGCGCCTTCACGACCAGTGCATGACATCCGGTGCCCGCATGGTGCGGCCACCACGCAGCGCCCCGTCTCGCGCCGCACTTTGCTCTCAAATTCCTTTGCGAGCCTGTTGTGGTCGCGGTAATCAAAGTAGCTGAAGGGGAACTTTGTACATACTGCGTGCAATGTGGGTGCTTGCGCTTTGCTCTCAAGTAGAAAGTGGTTGAATTAGAATTGTTTTCGCATGCTGGCTTTGGCAGCGCGGCAGACACCAAGCGGTCTCTCAAGCGAGCGTGAAGTGGAGGGTAGCATTGATAGAGGGCAGCACTGATTGAATGTAGCGGTAGTAGCGATGCCTGCTCGTCTTTTCTTATTTATAGAGGGGATGGCTTGTTTTGGGCTACAGCGGACCGCCATGCTGCATTTAGTGTTCGCTGCCTTCCCATTTTTTTTGTCACATGCTGCGGTCGCGCAAGGTGGCGCTGACTGCTGCTGCTGCTGCTGCTTTGTGTGTGCTGCGCCAAGCGAGAAGTCTAAGATGTGTAGGGAACTGCAACGCACCGTGAATCTATAAACCATTGCAGTCAACCTCTCTCCGCGCATATGTAGACTATTGCAATCAACCTCTCCCTGCACTTGTTCAAACAGGTCCTGTTTGAACAATCCTGTTGTCTTGACTTATTCAACCCGTCCAGCGGCTTTGTTTTTGCACGCAGGCAGCCATCATGCGTGGACCGCTTACGTTGCGACATCAGCCTTCTCTGACACAATGGGAGGTGCATGCAGCAACACCTGTGCCATGCACTCACATGTCCCCCACGCATGCGCTCATCCACAGCACCCCAGCACACTGCCTGCCAGGTACAACACATCATCCGGAGTGAATGCCTGCGCCAGAGGCGCAAGGCGCATGGCATCCCGCACCGCCCGTGTATGGCACACCAGCTGCTCTGCGTGCTTGAGAGGACGCAACAGCTACTTTGCGTGGCGTGTCAAGGAAGCCCTCTGCCGAGCACCGCGTCGCAAGGCGCCGCTCACCCGCTAGGCGGTGTGCACACACATTTATCAGGCACTGCCCAAGTCAGCCGAGGCGGCTCCCAAGTGTACACTGCCCGCCAAGGCGCGCAGCTCCAAGGAAGCCCCTGGCGGCTGTCACTGTCAGCCACACCAGCGCCGGCTGCGCCCTGTGCAAGCTAGCCGCACGCAGGAAAGGCAAGCGCGCTTGGAAAGCCCCCGGCGCGCCTGAGTTTGTGCCCTGTGCTCGGGGGTGCGAGGTGCGCTCTGTGCTTGCTTACGGTTGGGCTGCATTTCTCTTTAAAAAAAATGTCACAGGGCAGCTCACCTCTGAGACAGGATGGCTGTTGGGATTGTGCATACGACTGATGCGCTGCAGCGGCCGCCAGGCGGCCGCGCCACGCCACTCCAAGCGAATGCGTGTGAGCAGCACATTATCTGGAACGCTTGCAGGGCGCCTTTGCGTCTGGCGCGCGCCCACCTTGAGCGCGCTCGTGCGGCCATGAGGGCGGCCGCGCAGCGCGGGAGCAGGGCCTGTAGGGTTGGCACCTGATGCACAGCAGGACCTGCGCATAACAGGGCCTTCATTTGCTACCTGCGGAGCGAGGCGCGCACACTCCAATCAGGCGCTGAAGCTTCCGTCTGCGCGCGCTCTGGCTTATACCAACCAATAATGAGCGAGTGAGCAGGCCTGCCCAGCAGAGCAGCGAGCGCGCCCTGTGGGTCCAGTGTCGCCCCAGCCGCGTCTGCGGGAGCCCCTGCAGAGCCGCTGGCCGACCAGCTGGCGCCGGTGAGTTTGTTCACACCAGGGAGAGTGCAAGCACTTGCGTCGCAGGCCAGGGAGCGTGACCTCTGATGCCAGCGGGAGAGCGCATGCGCGTGCGCTTGCTGCAGGCAGGCTCGACGGGCAGCGCGAGGGGCGGCGGCGCGGCGATGACGGCCTGCTGGCGCCCGACGATGACCGGAGGCCGGACGCTGTCGGGGGCTTACATCGGCGGGCACCCCGAGCTGTGCTGCCTGTGCATGAACGAGCGCTACATGCTGGACATGCACGGCTACTTCGATGTGGCCAGCGCGTCGTACCGCGACGCCCTGCAAGCCGACTCCCGAGCGGGGAGGGGCCTCTCGGAGATCGAGTTCCTGCTCGGGGCGTCGTACGCGCTCTGGCGCGTGCTGCTCGAGCTCAAGGCGCGGGGCGGCCTGGGCGCGGAGGAGGCTGAGGCTCGGGCGTACCTGCGCGCCGCGCTCCCCGAGCCGTACCCCGTACCGCTGGAGCTGGCAGAGTACCTCTCCCACCTGGGGCCGTTCACCACGGTCAATGGGGTGCGGCTGTCCCCGGACTTTGTGCTGCCGCGCCGCGGAGGCCCCGGCGCCGCCGGGACCACGGAGCCCGTTGGCTCCTGGAGCAGCACGCACCAGCCGCTGCTGCACAGCCTGGCGCTGGCGCGGCTGTCCGCCAACGCCGTCGGCGCTCCTGGGGCCGCGTCCGCGGCCGCGGCGGCGGCGGACCCGTTCACCAACGTGGACAGAGTGTCGACCATACCTGGCAGCTGTCTGGCCACGGGGGGACCAGGAGCCGGGCCGCGGCGGTCGCTGGGCGCTACCGCCCGCTGGTCGGCCCCTCTGAGCAGGCCAGGTTCCAGGTGCACCCCGAGCTGGTCGCGGACTATGTCGGGTGGGTGCGGGCCGCGGCGGCGGCGCGGCGCACCGCGAGCGCGCCCCTCGCGCGCGACGGCAGCGAGGCGCAGCTGGTGCTGTCGCTCCCCGGTCGACTACTCGGACGGGCGGCGCGAGGCCGGCTCGGACTATGTGACTGGGTGCATGCTTCCGCACGCGGCCGCCCAGGCCGGCCGGCTGTTCCGCTTCCAGCGGATGACGCCGGTCGAGCTGACATACAGCGGCCTGGCGGCCGACGAGAACTGGGCGTACGAGCGGTCCTCCAGGTTTGCCAAGCTGCGCAGTGTCAGCGCCCGCAGGGTTGGCGCCCTGCAGGCGGTGTGCACCCAGTACGCTGCCCAGTGCCGCAAGCCCTGCGGTGGCTTGGACGGGTTCCTCTCTGGTGACTCTGACTAGCCTTGAGGGCAGGTGGGACGGGCCGGGAGGCAGCGCAGGGGGGACTGCGGCCGCGCTGGGGCAGGCATGACAGCTGCCCGCTGATGTTTGCCAAGTCGTGGGCCTCGCGCAGCGCAACTGTCGCGGCACGATGTCCGCGGTGGCTTGGCCCCACCGCCAGGGCGGTCGAGGAACGGCGCAAGGGTGTATTTGCAGACATGTGCCAGAGTGAAAAAAGTAGCCTGGGTGCCCAGCATGAGTGCCCTGCTCAGTGCGTGCATGGATGCTCTTTGCAGACAGGACACCGCGCAGGTCTAGGGTGTCGCTTGCATGCAGGTCCTGAATTTCTGGCAACGTGCCAGTAACATGCGCCGCCGCGCGTCCACCTCTCACTCTTGCATAGGGCACACCGCTTCGTGTCATGCAAACTGCAACACCAAGCGCAATCACATGGCGCAGCACTCGAGCATACCACGCAACCATGCGCGTTGATTTACGACCCCAGTTCGCATAGAGAAGTCAGGGGTGGGGGGCCTGGGCAGGCCCCATGGACCTCAGCATGAGCAAGCAGCCGGGCTTGGCAGCCTGCGAATGCCCAGCCGAGCATGCCAAGGCGCGCGCTCGTCCGCCCGCTGCCCGGCGCCAGGCGCGGGGCCGCCTGCGCCGCGCGGCTGCGCGCCGCCCGCGCGCCTCCGACGGCCGCGCGCGTATGCGCAGGCGGCGCAGGCCGCGCGGGCCGCTGCCGAGCGGGAGGCGGGGCTGCACGCCGGCGCCGCCGCCAAGCTGCCACAGACTTGCTCCTGGCCGGCAGGTCAGCCAGGAGCGCTGCCTTGTACGTGCGGTGCATGCCGCGCACTCTCGCCCCCAGAGCCGGGTGCTTGTGTGCTCGTGCCTGCCGCCTTGGCACGCCGCGCGTGCCTGTGTCTTCCCTGGTTTGCACTAGTTACAGAGCACCAATCATCTTGCATGCGCTGCACCAGGCTGTTACGACGGCGGCGCCAGGCGCCGGAGCATGTCCCGCGAGCGTGCCTCTTACACGTGAGCGACCTCCGCGACCCTGCCTCACAAAAGTGCACACACGTCTGTCCTGGGCCCGCCCAAAGCCGCCTGCTCATCCCTGGAACTGTTAACAGGACACGCCCTTCCAGAGGATGCCCAGGGCCGCCACCCAGCCGGCACCGCGGCGCGTCCAGCGCTCTCGCCAGGCGCCTGAGCGGCGCACAGTCGCGCCTGGCACCACGCCAGAGCGGCGCGAAGGAGACGTCCACCAAACTCGAGCGCATCGCACCCGCGGGAAGCGGCCGCGCGCGCAAAGCTCGCGCCGCAGACCAGGCAGGCGCCTGAGCACGACGAGCCGCCGCGCTCCCGCGCGCCGGCGCACGCTGGGCGGCAACGCGCGATGCGGCCGCCGGCTCATGCATCGGCCTGCATGCCACACCGCGCGGGGCGCGCGCGCCAGGCGGCCGCCGCGCAGCCGCGCCCGTCAGGCGCGCTTGCGCGCGCGCCGGCAGGCGCCCCTGTGGCCCGCGCGCCAGGCCGCCTCGTGGCACGCCGGCGAGCAGAAGCGCGCGGTGCTGCAGCCGGAGCACTGCTGCAGCGGCAGGCCCGCCTCCGATGTGCCGGCCAGGTTGCCGCACCTGCGCGCGCGCGGCGCGCCGGGGCTTTGCTGTGCGCGCTCGCGGGCACAGCAGGGGCGGCGACTTGAACAAGCGCGGCGCGCACCCCGACCACCAGCAGCCCACTGGGCGGAGCGCGGGCATGCGCAGGCGCAGGTCGTCCAGGCTGGCCGGCGGCGCGGCCGCGATGCCCGGCGCGACCTCGGTCTCAAAGCGCGCGACGGCGGCCGCCAAGGCGGCCAGCCGGCGCTGGTGATCGGTGCCGCTCGGCCCCGACGGCGCCGGCTCGTCCAGGTGCAGCGTGACCTGCCGCCGCGCCCGCACAGCATCAGAAGAACAGCCCCCGCCTGCGCGGGGGCGGGCAGGGGTGCTGCAGCGCGCACGCGCACCACCGGCGGCGAGTGGCCCCCGGCGGCGCGCAGCGTGCGGTCCATGAAGCTCAGCGCAAGCGCCGCCCTCAACTCGCGCCTGGGCGCGGCGCACGCGCCCACAGAGCGCCGCGCCAGGCGCAGCGCTGCGCCCAGCGCCCCGGCGCGCGCGAGCGCCGCGGCCAGCGCGCGCGACGCGCCGAACAGGAACAAAAGCCCGGCCAGCGCGCCCGAGAAGCGCGCCTCTGCCACCACGGCCGGGGCATCGCACAGGCTGCCTGCACGCGGGCAGCATCCGCCGCCGTCGCCGGCCGCTCCGCAGCGCACTGCCCGGCGAGGCCTTAATTTTGCAGGGGCGCGGCGCGCCGCCGTCTGCACCCAGCATGCAGGCACGAGTGGGGTGCTTGTCGCCACAGCCACGCGCCCTCTGCAAGGCCCCTTGGTGCGCCGCCTGCAGCCGTCACAGGCGCGGCCGGGGCCGGGCGCGTCCGCGGGTGCATGGCTGTGAGCGCGCACGCATGCGCCGCACACGCTGCTGTTCAGCGCGCTGCGCGCAGGAGCATTGGCACGACCCAGGGAGGCGCGCACGGCGGTCGGCCAGCGTGCGCAGCGCCTGCACGACAAAGGGCGCCACGCCCGCGCACGCCAGCACGAGCGCCCTGCACTCGCCGGGGCTGTCGCCCGCCACGAGCCGGCCGCAGTGGACCTGCGCGCCCGCACAGACTGTCGGTCCTGGCAGCCCACGGCAGCCCATAAAGCAGCCGGCGCCCGCAGCGGCGGCGGGCGGGCGCCGCGCGCACCACCACCTCGCACAGAAAGTCCGCCACGCGGTCGTCGCTGCTCGCCGGGCTGTGGCTCGGGGGCTCCAGCGCGCGCACGCGCTCCGGCGGCAGCAGCAGCAGGGGCAGCAGGTGCGCGGCCGCGCACGGCCGCAGCCCCGCCGGCAGGCCCTCGGCCTCCTTGGCGCGCACCAGGTGCGGGATGGACGTCGTGAGCGCGTCCTGCCGGGCACGCGCAAGCGCTCGGCACCAGCGCTCCTTGCGCGCGCGCCGCCCCGCCCCTGGCTGGCTGCGACGCCGCGGCAGGCGGCGCGGCGCACCCTGAGCCCTGCGCGCCAGGCGGGGCCCGGCGCGTGCGCGGTCGCAAGCAGCTTGCCCAGCGTCGCGAGCAGCGCCCTTGCGGCCGGCGCGACGGCCGCGCCGGGGCCCGCCGCCTGCAGCGCCGCGACCGCGTGCTGCACCGCCTGCGCGCCGGCGGCCGCGCCGAGGGTCAAGGCCGCCATTCCTCGGCCGCAGTCGCCGCGGCTCAGCAAGAGGGTGACGCCGTGGGCGCGCCCGGGCCGCGGTCTCGGCGGCGCCATCACCCGCCGCAGCGCCCAGCAAGTCCGGCGCGCGCCTCAGCGCGGCCTCCATCGCCGCCAGGGCGGTCGGCAGCAGGCCCTCGCGCAGCTCGGCGTCGCCGCGCACGACACCTTGGTCGACCTGCGCGAGCGACCCATGGCGCTGCGACAGACGCACGATGCGGAGTGCTCCGGTCGCGCAGCGTGCTGCCCGCGCCGCCGCCGCGGCTTTCTTACAAAAAGCGGCACGTGCACTGCCGGAGCCTTTTGGCGCCCTGGCGCCTCCTGCATGCATGCATGCGCGGCCCCAGGCGGGGCCGCACCAGGTGCGACAGGGGCCTCCAGCAGCGCATGAGGTCCCCGCACGTGTGCCACAGCAGCTCCGGGTGCCTGGCCAGCGACGCGTCGGCGTGCGCGCTCGGCCCGCGCGCGCCCTGCGCCCCAGCGCATGCCGCCTCGCGCGCGGCCTTCGCCGGGGGCTGAGGCACCGTACAGGCCTTACGGCCCCCTGGTGACAACTCGCAGCTGCACGCGACAGGCGCCCCGAGTCCGCGACCGGCGAGCCAACCCCGGCGCCATGGCGCCGCAAGTCAGCCTGCCCCTGCACGCCTGCCCGCCGGGCAGGCAGGCCGGCGGCCAACGCGGGAAACGGCTTCCGACTGCAGCGTGGCCCCTCTCTGCTCAGCAGTGCCCAGCGGGTGCAGGCGCGCCAGTCCGTCCAAGCGCTGCGAGGTCCAGTGCAGCACGGCGTACAGGCAGCGCAGGCCGGCCACGCGCTCCTCGCCGGGCACGCGCTGGCACAGCTCCTTGGAGCTCAGCAGGTCGCCCAGCGCGCTGGCGCTCACGCACGCGAGCGCGTCCGGGACCCGCCGCGGGCCTGCGGCGCGCGGCGCCGCCCTGAGCTGCGCCGGCCACGCACAGGGCGGCCCCCAACAGGCTCGGGCCGCCCCGGGCGAGCAGCGCGGGGAGCGCGACGCACTGCGCCGCCACAGCCGCAGGCAGCGCAGCAGCAGCGGGATCACGCGCTCGACCAGCAGCGCCAGCACCCGCCGCTCCGCCTCCGCGTCGAGCCGGCGCGCGCCGGCCTCGAGCGTGTCAGAGTGCGCCTGGACCGCGCTGCTCACGATGCCCAGGCACGTCTCGCACGTGCTGAGGTCGGCGTAAGCGCACCGCCGCGCGGCGCGGCGGGCGCGCACCGCAGCGCCCAAACAGCCCCTGCTCCAGGGTCTTGGCCAGCAGGTCGCCCGCGGGCGCGCCGCAGAGGCCCTCCAGGTGCGCGGCGCGCGCCGCCGTGCCGTCGCCGCGCACGCCGTGGAGCAGCAGCGGCACGCTCGCCAGGTGCTGCGGCGGGCCGGGCCGCGGTCTGCCGCGCGCTCAGCGCGAGGGCTGCTGTGACGAAATGGGCGCGCGCGCACCTGGCAGGCGGCGAGCAGCTCCAGCCTGCGGTCTGCGTTGCCGGCCTGCTCGGGCGGCATGGGTGAGGGGCTGGGCGGCGGGAGCGCCGGCGCGCCGACCAGCCACGCGAGCACCGCGCAGATGCCGGCGTGGTACCGCGCCAGGGCCGCGGCCGCCCCGCGGCCGCGCAGCGCCCCCGCCTCGTCGGCCAGCGCCCACATGGCGACCACCTGCGCGGCGCGGCGCCGGCTGGGCGGCAGCGCGCGCGGGGCGGGCCCGCCGCGAGGCGCCGCGAGGCGCCGGCGCACCTGCTCCAGCCCGGGCGCGCACGCGGCGAGCGCGGCGCAGGCCTTGCTGCCGTCCAGGCTGCCCGCCACCAGCTCCGCCCACGACGTGGCCACGCTCGCGGCCAGGCCGTATACGTCGCAGCGGGCGTACCTGCGGCCGCGCGCGGAGGGGGTGTTTTTTGGGTAAAAGAAGCGCGCACGCGGCCTGCGGGCGGGCGGGGGCGAGCGCGCTCACCCCTCGGCGGCCTCGCGGATGGCCGTGCGGCGGTCGGCGGCCGCCCTCACGCAGAGGGGGCAGGCGAGCAGGGCGCTGAGCGCCTGCAGGTTGAGCGCCACCCGCGCGAGCAGGCGCTCCCCGCCCTGCTCCGCCCCGGCGAGCAGGGAGGTCCACACGACGCGCCGGACCATGCTCGCCAGCGTGGCGACGACCTTGGCGCCGGCGCCCCTGTATATGAGCCTGGCTTGGCCCAGAGTGAGGCCGCCCCCCTCCGTCACGGCCGGCACCAGCTCGGCCCAGGCCACCGGCATGAGCAGGCCCAGCGCGTTGGCGTGCGCCAGGTCGGCCAGGCGCAGCGGGCACGTGGCCGCGGCTGCCAGCGCCGGGGCGCTCGCCTCGAGCGCCGCGACCTGCGCGGCGGCCCTGGCCACCAGGCCTGCCAGGGCGCACATCGCCGCGGCTCTCTGTGGGGAGCCTGCTCAGAACAGCCCAGCAGGCTGGGCCCCAGCTAGCCAAGTGGCACAACCATGGGTGGCTGTTGCCTTCATTATAAGGTGAATCAATTTTAGCTATTGGCTGCAAACTGCTGCCACTGCCCAGTGCTCCGCGCTGTCCTGGAGCTCGTGCAACCCCGCAAGTGCACAGCGGCCGGCCCAACGAAGCGCGGGCAACCTGATGCGGGCGCGCAGGTTCGCCCGCATCAGGTGCGCGGCAGCAGAGTTACGCTTTATGTAGCGCGTGCCAGTGTGGCGGTCCTCCTCCCGCACGTCATGGCCCGGGGTGACGCGCAGCGTCCCGTGCAGCAACGCAACCGCGTCAGTCCATTGACCGAAGATGCCCTGCGCGCGCCCTGCTCCAGGGCCGGAGCGCTGCGGGTGGTGAGGGCAGCTCCTGCTCGCTCGAGCTAGGGCGTGGCAGCGCGCCGGAGCGCTGCGTGCGGGCGAGGCTCGGGCATGCACGCCACGGCCGCGAGGAGCCTGCAGAAGATGCCTGCGTCGCGGCGCTGGTAGGCCTGCTCGCGCCCAGCAGTTTCTTTGTGCTGTAGGCTGCACTATGCGCTGTGGGCTGCACACGAGGTCCAGCGAGTCTGCATCCGGGTCCAGAACGCGTCTGGGAGTGTGGGGCCCGCCTGCGCTTTGCGGTCTAATCGCCTCAGAGGTGCCCAGAGGGAGCTTGGAGAGCGCCAGCGGCTGCGGCTGCGCAGGAGCGGGCCGCGGTGGCGTTGGCCGCCCTGCTCAAGGTCAGCGGCCAGGACAGCGTCATCGAATGCGGGGGCGTCGCTGCGCTCGTCGGGCTGCTGGCGCCTGGCTGGACAAGTGCGGTGCATGAGCAGGCCGCTGCGGCGCTGCGGAGCGTGTGCGCTGACAACACGCCGAACCAGGATGGCGTGAGGGAGTGCGGCGGCGTCGCGGCGCTGGTCGCGCTTCTAGCGCCTGGCGGCTCTGCCGCTGTGCTCGAGGACGCGAGTTTCGTGCTGGCCAAGCTGTGCTTGAGGAATGCCAGGAACAGGGACTGCGTGCGGGAGTGCGGGGGTATACCGGCGCTGGTCGCGCTCAGCGAAACTGCCGCTGCGGCCAAGAGCGTCGCCGGCACGTTCATGAACTTGACCAGCGCGGTAAGCCGGGACGCAGTCAGGGCGGGCGGCGGGGTCGCGGCCTTGGAGCGCGTGCTTGCATGCCCCAGCTTGGCGGCCGCGTATGTGTGGGCGGCGCATACCAGTGGGCTGGACATTTCTGACTGCGATGCATTTGCTGTCATGCGTGCAACGCTGAAGCGTCGTTGTCAGGGCATTCGTTGTCAGAGTGCGCGGTGTGCACGGGCGCGCCAGGCACATTGTGAGCCTCAATACCTGTGCTAAGGCTGGTTCCTGCCTTCTGCTGAGTACGCAGCAGTTACTTCCCAGATGCGCCGCTCGTGTGGCAGCGAGCCGTTGGGTCACATACAATCTGTGGCACACAGTCGGTGTGACAGGTGCTGCAATGAGAGGCAACCCTCTGGCGCCCGCAGAGCAGGAAATGAAGTCGGCGCCCGGCAGGGCGCAGCCCTGGCAGGCTTCTGCCGGGCAAAATTTGTGAGTGCGGCTGCCGCGCACTGCCAGGACGTGCCGCTTGCGGTCGAGCACACGTCGCCGCACGAGGGCTTTGACGCTCAGGTTGTGAAGGAAAGGCGCTCAGCCCAGTGTGGGCCTGCGTTCTTTCACGTTGCTGGCAGTGCTCGGGGGATGGCATTTGCTCTTGATCTTAAGTGACAAAGAGTGCCCCAGCCCTCGGCGCGCAGTTGCTGTCGCTGCGTGAGTGCTGCCGAGTGCTCGCTGTCAAGGCTTCCCTCCTTGCTTGCAAGTCCAAGGTTGTGCTTAGCCTGCGGGCTCAAGAGAGAAATTAGACAGCCTGAGGTTCTTCTGCTGCTGTGTGTGTGCTCAGCTGTAAGAAACAAGGTATCTATGCCAAATGTGCCAAGCTCGCAAGGCAACGTGGCCGTTGCTGTCTCAGGCAAGCAGTTGAGGTTGACAGGCTGATTGCGCCTTGCACCAGCAGCTGCAGGAGAGGCGGGGAACCAGCGGGCAACTTGCAAAAATCCACCTACAAAGTACTTGCTCTGCTCAATGCAGGGTCCCTGTTGATGCCGGGAAGCAGGTAAGTGCAATTGTCACTGTTCACAAACACCCTCTCCGGCTCTGCGGTGCAGCGGCAGTCTGACTGAGGGGGCTGGCCGCCTGAGCAGCCTGAGCTTGGCTGGTGAAGGCTTCCGTCTTGTGCATAACAACTTGCTGTTTTAGCCACAGGCGGCGTATTTGTCATCTGCATCGTGTGCATGCTCGTCTAGCACCATACCCCAAGCGCAGTATGGGCGCGCGCGAGTCCGATGCTGAAGGAGCACCTGGACTTTCAGCTCTACTACGCCTGGATCACCTCCCCGCAGAGGTGCGTGCAGGGGAGCTTGTGCTCTGGCTGTCCCGCAGGGGCAGCAGCGCTAGGCGCGCAGAAACCTCGCCGCTCATCTGACACGTGCTGCTCGGCCGCTTCAGGTCCTGCAGGCGTGCGCGAACGGCATTGCCGAGGACCCCCAGTGCTGGCCCACAGGCACGAGACAAGCATTCTTGCTGTCGACCGTCTGCAGGTGCGCACTGTCTTCTATTGGCAAAGGGACAACCCAGAAGCCTGCAGGAGTTGTACCCGGTGCTCATAGTCATAGCAAGCGATAGGCGCTTTCATGCGGCGCTCGAGCAGCCATACTGGAGCATGCTGGACAATCACCTCGCTGCCAGGCTGTGGCGGGCGCTTGGACGACCCGGTGCGACTCGTCCTGTGCTTGTCCGAAGAGTGTCACTGTGCCAGTGGTTGCATGCGTGCGTGGTGTCTGAAAGTGGGCACCCTGCCTGCTCATGCATTTTGATCAAGCACATCAGCGTGTGTCAAGGAGCGCGCCCAGCAGGCCCTCAATCGATACGTGCACTTGTTCACCCTTTGACTGCCGCAGGTACGCGAGAGGAAGCCAGCGCACGGCGGTGGCTCCAGGCGCAGGGCAGCGCCATCAGGAGCCTGCGCGGCTTGAGTGTCGGTCTTGAACGGTCTGGACTTGGCGATGTACCTGGCCGCGACCTGGACGCCGGACGGCTTTCGACCTTGCTGGCCAGCATCCCTTCGGTGACGTTCATTTGCGTGGACCTGCGCTTGGACCTGCACCCCATACCTACTGCAGCAGCCATCCGGCCCTTCTTGGCGAGGGCCGCGCACGCCATAGGGCGCTGCTCGGGCCTGCAGACCCTGCGTCTGGGCGTTGACCTACTCGGTGGGCTGTCGGACCAGCTCCCCGAGGCGCTGGTGCGCGAGCTGGCTGGTGCGCGTGCATTGAAAGAGGTCTTTCTCCACTTTGGGAGCCGCGAGGCTGACAGGCCCCGCTGGCCGGCCGCTTTCAGCCTCGCACACGTGATGGCAGGCCTGGCCGGCCTGTCGCGGCTGCGCATGCTGCACCTATATGTCGGGAATGTCAGCATGGAGGCCACGCTGCCTGCCAGCGTATCGTGCCTGTCGCAGCTGACCGCGCTGAGCTTGTGCGGGTTTCACGGCCTGCGCTGCGAGCGCGGCTGGTCACGCCTGCCGGCGCTTGGGCATTTAAAGATTGCTGACTGCGTTGTCTTCTCGGGCAACGGCGAGGCCGCGCTGCCCAACATGGACGCGCTGGCGGCCCTAACCTGCTTTGATTTACGCAACTGCCCCAGCCTGCGGCTTCTCCCCGTGTCGCTGTGGCAGCTGCCGCAGCTCCGCCGCCTCGGCCA
>JAABUO010004410.1_pt1 | contig 16583 bp, 16 predicted proteins | sample 5559291 | NCBI WGS metagenome assembly JAABUO01 (sample SAMN10711878, study PRJNA513372) | rock metagenome | isolation source: Antarctica rocks | place: Antarctica: Victoria Land, Finger Mt sud
GATGGCTCGTGAATAAGAGGTACATCGTGACGCTCACCGCCGAGGAGCGCGCCCTGTTGGAGGAGATGACCCGTAGCGGGAAAGCGGCGGCGCGCAAAATAGCGCATGCGCGCATCCTGCTCAAGGCTGATGTGGCGGAGGGTGGCCCCGGCTGGGCGGACGAGCGGATCGCCGGAGCGCTGGACGTGAGCGCGAGCACGGTGCGCCGCATCCGGCTGCTGTTCGTGGAGGAGGGACTCGACCTGGCGCTCAACCCGCGCCCGGCCCAGCGGGCGTACCCGACCACGCTCGACGGGGCCGGCGAGGCGCATCTGATCGCGCTCACCTGTGGGGCGCCCCCAGCGGGATGGGCGCGCTGGAGCCTGCGCCTGCTCGCCGACCGCTTCGTCGCGCTCGGGCATGTCGAGGCGGTGTCCCACGAGACCGTGCGCCAAGCTTTAAAAAAAGTGAATTGCAGCCTTGGCTGAAAGACTGTTGGTGCATCCCCCCGCAGGCCAGTGGAGCCTTCGTGGCCCAGATGGAGGAGGTCTTGGACGTGTACATGCTGCCGGAGGACCCGGACTGCCCGCTGGTCTGCATGGACGAAGCCAGCAAGCAGTTGGTCGGTGAAACGCGCGCGCCCCTGCCCGTGCGCCCCGGCGACCGCGCCCACGAAGACTACGAGTACGTCCGCAATGGGGTCGCCAACCTGTTCATGTTCTTCGCGCCCCTGGTCGGCTGGCGGCATGTCCAGGTGACGGAGCGCCGCACGCGCGTCGACTGGGCCTATGCGATGCGCGATCTGGTCGATGTCCACTTCCCGACGGCCACGAAGATCCGCGTGGTCTCCGACAACCTGAACACGCACGACCCTGGGTCGCTGTACGAGGCCTTTACGCCGGAGGAAGCACGGCGCATCCTGGATCGGCTGGAGTTGCACCACACCCCCAAGCACGGCAGTTGGCTCAATATGGCCGAGATCGAGTTGAGCGTCCTTGGTCGGCAATGCCTGGACCGGCGCATCGCCGATCACGACACGTTAGTGCGCGAGATCACGGCATGGGAGGCACCACGCAACAGCCGCGAGGCTACCATGGACTGGCGCTTCACCACCGCCGACGCGCGCATCAAGCTCAAGCATCTCTACCCCGTCACCACGCTGCTGGCCCACGACCAGGCCACCGCACCGGCCGACCGCGACCAGTGCGACACACAGGTCGCCTGATGTGGTAGCTTTTTATGAAATCTCTACTGTTCAGAGTTCGCTTGACAGACTACTAGTGATATACGCGACGCATCGCAAGTCGTGCTTCGGGAACGAGCGGGAGCATGAAAAACATTGCGCAAGAAGCATTTCTTTCCCTTCGCATAATAGTTCCGCCCCTCCCCGAGCAACGCAAAATTGCCGACATCCTCGGCACATGGGACCAGGCAATCGGCGCACAGGAGCGACTCATCGCCGCCCTACAGGAGCGTAAGCGGGGCTTGATGCAACGGGTGCTCACGGGGCAGGTCAGGTTCTCAGAGTTTGTGCGGTCTGACGACATGCGGGTTACAAAGTACGGCGCTATCCCCATCGATTGGGCATACGAGGCTATCGGCGATATCGCAACGGAGGTGTCGGCTAAGAACCGGGGCAAGCAGATCTTACCCGTACTCTCTTGTACCAAGTATGACGGTCTAGTCGATTCTCTCGCATACTTCGGTCGGCAGATTTTTAGCGAGGACATCAGTGATTACAAAGTCGTGAAGCGCGGTCAGTTTGCTTATGCGACTAATCTTATCGAGGAGAGTTCGATTGGCTACCAGGACGTGTACGACGAGGCTGTCGTCAGCCCTATGTACACGGTCTTCGAAACCACGTCTCGGGTCAATGATGCCTACCTATATAGGTTGCTAAAGACCGAGCTTTACAGACATATCTTTGAGTCGAATACCAGTGGCAGTGTCAATCGACGCGGCGGCTTGCGTTGGAGCGACTTTGCCAAAATTAGAGTTCCTGTCCCATCGCGAGATGAGCAGCGCAAGATTGTCGAAGTTCTTCAGGCTGCGGATAGCGAGATCAAGACGAGCGTGACGCTTCGAGAGCAGCTAGTAGCGCAGAAAAAAGGGCTGATGCAGCGCCTGCTGACCGGCCAGGTGCGCGTCCGCGTGGACGAGGCAGAACAGGAGTAGCGCATGGCCTCCGCCGACGCGTTCAAAGAAGTCGTTAGCTCCCAAATCCCCGCGCTGCAACTGCTCGTCAATCTGGGCTGGCAGTACCTCACTCCCGCCGAGGCCCTCGTCCTCCGTGGTGGCAAGGAGAAGAATGTTGTCCTCACCGGCGTCCTGGAGCCCTGGCTGCGCGCCCACAACACGATCGCGTTCAAGGGTCGCCACCACGCTTTCTCCGACGCCAGTATCCGCGAGGCCCTCGGTCGCCTCCTCGACGAGCCGCTGCAGAGCCTCATGGTCACCAACGCCCGCCTCTATGAGATGCTCACCCTCGGGACCAGCGTGACGCAAGCCGTCGACGGCGATCGCAAGAGCTTCAGCCTCCACTACGTCGATTGGCGCCACCCCGAGCACAATGTCTATCACGTCTCCGATGAGTTCTTGGTCGAAAAGAGCGGCAGCCACAGCGCGCGCCGCCCCGATATCGCCCTCTTCGTCAACGGTATCCCCCTCGTCGTGATCGAGTGCAAGCGCCCGGACCTCGATCTGCAGGGCGAGAAGGCCGTCGCCGAGGCGGTCAGCCAGTCCCTGCGCAACCAGCAGCCCGATGAGATCCCCCACCTGTTCGCCTATTCCCAACTCCTCCTGGCCCTCAGCGGCGCCGACGCCCTCTACGGTACGACCGCCACCCCCCGCAAGTTTTGGTCGCTCTGGCGCGAGGAAACGGACGTCGACGCGGACGTCCACGCCGCGATCAATCGCCCCCTCGACACGGCTACCCAGACCCGCCTCTACGACTGGCGTCCCGACGCCGCGCGTATCAGACGCCATGTCGCCGGCCTCGGCGACCGCTTGCCCACCGCGCAGGATCGCCTTCTCTACGCCCTGCTACGGCCCCCCCGCCTCCTGGAGTTGCTCTATCAGTACATCGTCTATGACGACGGCGTCAAGAAGATCGCCCGCTATCAGCAGTACTTCGCCATCAAGGCCACTATCGCCCGCGTCGCCCACCTCAACGCTCAGGGCGCGCACCGGCGGCGTGATCTGGCACACCACCGGCAGCGGCAAGTCGCTCACCATGGTCATGCTCGCCAAGGCCCTCGCCCTCCACCCCGCCATCACCAACCCCCGCGTCGTCCTCGTCACCGACCGCGTCGATCTCGACGACCAGATCTACACGACCTTCCGCGCCTGCGGCAAGTCGGTCGCGCAAGCGAAGGACGGCAAGCATCTGGTCCGCCTCGTCACCGGCACGCTCGACCCCGGCGACGAGCGCGCCGATATCATCACGACCATTATCAATAAGTTCGACCAGGCCGCCCGCCAGAAGGCCCGCGACGACGGCCCCAATACCTTCGTGCTCGTCGACGAGAGCCACCGCGGCCAGTACGGCTCCCTGCACGCCAAGATGCAGCAGGTCTTCCCCCGCGCCTGCTTCATCGGTTTCACCGGCACTCCCCTCACGAAGTCCGAGAAGTCCACCGCCCGCCGCTTCGGCGACTTCATCCACAAGTACCCCATGCGCCAGGCCGTCGCCGATCACGCCGTGGTTCCCCTGCTCTATGAGGGCCGCGTCGTCGAGCAGGATGTCGATAAGGACGGGCTCGAGCGCTGGTTCGAGCGCGCCACCCGCCACCTGACCCCCGACCAGAAGATCGACCTCAAGCGCAAGATGAGCGGCGGCGAGGCGATCAACGCCACCGAGCAGCGCATCAAGGAGATCGCCTATAACGTGGCGCAGCACTACGAGGAGAACTGGCGCGGGACCGGCCTCAAGGCCCAGCTCGCCACCCCCTCCAAAAGGGTCGCCCTCACGTACCTGCGCCACCTCCAGGCCAACGACGTCGACGCCGCCCTGGTCATCTCGCCGCCCGATACCCGCGAGGGACACGAGGAGGTGGAAGCCCCCGAGCCCGAGGTGCAGGCCTTCTGGAAACGCATGATGGATCGCTACGGCGACGAGGGCGCCTACCTGCGCGAGACGATCGCCTCCTTCGCCCGCCCCGATGGCGTCGAGATCCTCGTGGTTGTGGATAAGCTCCTCACCGGCTTCGACGAGCCGCGCAATACTGTCCTGTATGTCGACAAACCCCTCAAGGAGCACACGCTCCTCCAGGCCATCACCCGCGTCAATCGCCTGGCCGAGCATAAGGACTTCGGCTACATCGTCGACTATCGCGGCGTGCTCGGCGAGCTCAATGAGGCCATGAAATTCTACGACGCTCTCGCCGAGTACGACGCCGACGACGTCGCGGGCGCGTTCGCCGATATCTCCGCCGAGCTCGCCCGCCTCCCCCAGGCCCACTCCGATGTCTGGGCCGTCTTCGAGGGCGTCGCCAATAAGAACGATATCGAAGCCCTCCAGCGCCACCTGGCGCCCGACGACCGCCGCCAACGCTTCTACGAGGCCCTCACCGGCTACGCCCGCGCCCTCCGCGTCGCCCTGGGCTCGATGCGGTTCTACGAGCAGACCCCCGAAACGCAGGTCCTCCGCTACAAAGACGACCTGCGCGCCTTCCATAGCCTCCGCCAGGCCGTCAAGATGCGCTACTCCGAGGTCGTCGACTACGGCGAGTATGAGGAGAAGGTCCGCAAGCTCATGGATGACCACGTCCGCGCCACCGGCACGACGACGATCACCGGGCTGGTCAACGTTTTCGACGCGGAGAAGTTCGACGCCGAGGTGGAGAAGCTGGGCGAGCCGGCCGCCAGGGCCGATACGATCCTCAATCGCCTGAAGCGTACGGTGGGCGAGCGCATGGACGAGGACCCCGCCTTATATCGGCGCTTCTCGGAGCTGGTCGAGGAGTCTATCAGGGCCTTCCGCCAGGGCCGCATCGACCAGCTCGAGTATCTCAACCGCGTTCGCCAGCATCTCGACGAGCTACGCGCCGGCGCCCATGGCGGCGCGCCCGAGCGCCTCGCTGGCTATCGGCACGCTCCGGCCTACTACGGCGTCCTGCGCGAGCCCATGGCCGCGTACCACGTCGGCGACGAGCGCATCGCCGATGTCGCCATCGAGCAAGAGCGCATCATCGAAGAGAATAAGGTCACCGACTGGGATCACAACCTCGACGCGCAGAAGCAGATCAAGCGCCAGCTCGACGACTCCTTCTACAGTCTCGAACGCGAGACCGGCGTGGCGTTCGACGCGGCGCGCCTCGACGCGCTGATCGACCAGGTCCTGGAGGTCGCCAAGTCCCGCCATAGGCGCTCATCGTGAGCGGGGCCGACGCCGCCTATCACCTCCACTACGGTGACACGATCATCGCCTATGACGTGGCCTACGCGCCGCGCCAAACCCTGGCCATCACCGTCGCGCCCGACCTCCGCGTCACCGTCACCGCTCCGCTCGGCACGCCGCCTGCCGACGTCGCCGCCCGCGTCCGCCGGCGCGCCCCCTGGATCGTGCGCCAGCGGCGCGAGTTGGAGCGATACCTCCCGGTCACGCCGCCCCGCCTCTACGCCGGCGGCGCGACCCACCTCTACCTCGGCCGCCAGTACCGCCTCAAACTGACGGAAGACCCCCGCGAAGGTGTCAAGCTCGCGCGCGGCTACGTCCACATATCGACGCCCGACCGCGCCGACGCCGCGCGGGTCAAAGCGATCCTGGACGTCTGGTACCACGCCCAGGCCACGCGCGTCTTCCGCGAACGCCTGCGCTCGCTCGTCCTCTTGTTCCACCACCTCGGCGTCGCCGAGCCCACGCTCGCCATCAAGCCGCTCCAGGCCCGCTGGGGCAGCTGCAGCGGCAGCGGCGTCATCACCCTCAACCGCGCGCTGATCCAGGCCCCCAAACCCCACATCGACTACGTCATCATCCACGAGCTCGGCCACCTCGTCGAGCACAACCACGGCCCACGCTTCTACCAGCTCCTCGACCGCATGCTCCCCACTTGGCGCGAACGCCGCCGCCAACTCAACGAGCTCCCCATCGGCTGACGCCACCCGACCCTGGCGGGAATGCCGGGGTCCTGATCATCCCACGCCGCCCCGGCGTGGACGTGTGGGATGTCGCGCTGCCGGCGCGGTCCCATTGGGAGGTCGAGCGGACCCCCGAGCTCCTGGGCGGGGTCGCGATTCCGCGCGCGGACGCGCTGGCGCGTACCCCGGGCGCCGCGGATGGCCCGTTGTATCGCCCGTTCGACCAGGGACGGCCCGAGTACGCGCGCGTCTCGGCGACCGCGATCCCCTACTACGCCTGGGCCAACCGCGCGCCCGGCCCGACGCAGGTTTGGCTCCCCGTCGACGTGAGCCTGTAGTGGCTGAGCGTCAAAACAACTGGTTGAGCAGGCCCCGCGCGGCGCGGATGTGCGCGCGCATGGCCGCGTGGGCCGCGCTGGCGTCGCGCCGCTCCAGGGCCGCGAGCAGCGGCCGATGCGTCACCATGGCGCTTGGGGTGACGCGGTACGCGCCAGGGTGTGGTGGATGTGCTGGTCGTCCTCCAGGAACCGCGCGAAGGCGACCTCTCGGCGGGCGCTCTCGGCCGCCTCGATCAGGCGGCGCAGCTCGGCGAGCTCGTCGTCGGTCGCGTGCCGCGCCGCCCAGTACGCGGTCCCACATTCGATGGTCTCGCGCGCCTCGAAGATCTCCCGCACGCTGTCCAGCCCGATGAGCGAGATGATCATGCCGCGGCGCGGCATGATCACGACCAGCCGGTCGCCCGCGAGCCGCGCCATGGCCTCGCGCACGGGCATGCGCCCCAGGCCCAGCTCGGCCGCCAGCGACTGCTCGTCGACCAGCGCGCCCGGCCGCAGGCGCAACTCGACGATGAGGTCGCGCAGCCGCCGATAGGCCGCGTCGCTCGCCCGCGTGGCCTTGGCCGCCGGCGCCGGGGCGGCGCCGGCGCTTACAGATAGTGACATGAGATACCGCCGTCGAGCGCGATGGCCTGCCCCGTCAGCCAGCTTGCCGCGTCGGAGGCCAGGTAGAGGGCCAGCTCGGCCACGTCCTCCGGGCGCCCGAAGCGCCCGAGCGGGATGCGGTCCAGCCGCCGCTGCCGCGCGGCCTCGTCGGCGAAGAACGCGCGCACGTGCGCCGTCTCGACGGGGCCGGGGCACAGCGCGTTGGCCCGCACGTTGTGGCGGCCGAATTGGACCGCGAGCGAGCAGGTGAAGGCGATGATCGCGCCCCGGCTGGCGCCGTACCCTTCCTGCGCGTTCGCACTGCCCATCAGGGCGACGAACGAGCTCATGTTGACGACCGCGCCGCCGCCCGCGGCGATGAGGTGCGGGATGGCGTACTTGCAGCACAGCGCGGCGCCGCGCACGTTGATGGCGTAGATCTGGTCCCACAGCGCCGTGTCCATGTCCAGGACGGAGCGGTCCTGGTGGGGCATGATCCCGGCGTTGTTGAACAGGGTGTCCAGCGCGCCCCAACGCGCCACCGTCGCCTCGACCGCGGCCCGGACCCGCGCCTCGTCGGTGACGTCGGCCTGCACGGCCATCGCCTCGCCGCCCGCGCCCGCGATCAGGCGGGCTGTCTCCTCGGCCGTCTCCGCCACGGCGTCGACCACGGCCACCCGCGCGCCCTCGCGGGCGAACAAGAGGGCGCTGGCCCGCCCCAGCACGCCCCCGGCTCCCGTGATGAAGGCTACCTTCCCTTGCAGTCGTCCCATTATATGTCAGCTACCCCTCCGCTCGCCTGCGACTTCAGTCACAGGCTAATGATCGTCGAGCCGGTACAGCCGGGCCGCGTTGTCGCGCAGCACGGCCGCCCCGACCGCTTCGGCCTCGGCCGCCGCGAGGTCGCCCTGCGCCACGAGCTCGCCGAGCGTCTCGCCCAGGATGCGCCGCCCGTCCAGGGCGCTCAACCAGTGCAGCTCGGGGATGCCCACGCCGTCGGAGCTGTAGAGCAGCTTGGAGGTGGGGGCGACACCGAACGCGGCCCGCGTGAACGCGGCCATCTCACCGTACCCGAGGAAGGGGATGCTGTACGAGAGGTCGAGGTAGACGTTCTCGTACACCGCGGCAAGGTAGGCGCCCTCCCGCGTGTAGGGGTAGCACTCGTGCAGGAGCGCGACCGGCATCGACCGGTACAGGGGCTCCTCCAGCACGGCGCGTAGGCGCAGCGGATTGGCCAGCAGCATGTCGGCGTCGGCGTCCCCGTATCCGACGTGGAACTGGACCGGGATCTCCTGGCGGGCGGCCGCGCGGAAGACCACGTGCAGCAGGGTGTCCAGCAGCGGCTTGTGCGCCAAGCGCAGCCTCCCCGTCTCGACCGCCGCGCGCCGCGCCTCCCCGAACGCCGCCCGCGCCTCCTCGTCGGGCCAGGCGCGTATGTCAAGCCCGGTGCGGTAGGCCACGATCGTTTTCAGCGCCACGTACCCGCGCGCCCGCACATCGGCGAGCGCCACGTCCAGCGCCTCCACTACGGCGTCCAGCGAGTCGTGCTCGGCGATTAAGTCTTGCATCAACACCTCGACGCGCAGCATCGGGTAGGCGCGGCAGCCGGCGAGCGCCGCCACCTCCGCGTCGGGGATGGTCTGGTCCGCCGGAGGATAGCCCTGGTCGAACAGGAGCGCCTCGATCCGCGCGGCCCCGAGCAAGTCCCGGATGAGGTCGCGGTCGTCGCGCCTGCGGCGCGCCTCCAGCACCGCGTCCTCGCCCGGCGCGCAGCCCAGGAACGCGGCCATCGCGCGGATCAATCGTCGATAGTGCAGCGTCGTCGCCGCGTGCTCTTGTTGCATCCCCGGATCGCGCGACTCGGTGAACCGCGCGCGCCACTCGGCGACCCCGGCCGGCTGGCGGCGCAGCAGGCCATGGCAGTGGTTATCTATTAAAGGGATGTCTGTCAGGTCGATCGCGGTCATATCGTCCCTCCCTGTGTTTTTAGAGGTAGGTTTTTCACGAAGGAGGGAGGCGCCGAGGGCTGTGCCCTCCGCGCCTCTTCTCGTGTAGAGGGGTGGGTGGCGTCGCCGCCCACCCCTCTACACAAAAACCCACCCCTGTAAGCTCTCCCCGCAGGGGCCGTCAGACGCCGGCCCCTGACCCCTGGCCCCTGGTCCCTGGCCCCTGACTACTCAGAACTTATAGAAGTGATTGCGGAGCTCGAACTCCTCGTCCCGGGCCGAAAAGGCCGCCTCCTCGGAGCGGCGGATCGCCAGGTAGGAGCGGCGCAGCAGCTCCTGCATCGACCCCATGAGCGTCTCGTCGCGCTCGAGCTCGTCGAGCGCCCCTGCCATCGTCGTGGGCAGGCGCCGGATGCCGCCCTGCTCGCGCTCGGCCTCGCTCAACAGGGCCGGGTCGCGCTCGCACGGGGCGCCGGGGTCGAGCCGGCGCTCGATGCCGTCGAGCCCGCAGGCGATGAGGCCGCCGAGGGCGAGGTAGGGGTTGGCGCTGGCGTCGACGGCCTTGAGCTCCACGTTGTAGGTCTGCTGTTCGCGGCCCCAGAAGGGCGAGGCCACGCGGACCGCCGCCTCGCGGTTGTCGTGCCCCCAGGCGGTGAAGGCCGAACTCCAGGCGTGCGGCTGCAGGCGCCGGTACGAGTTGTAGCTGGGGCAGGTCAGCGCCACGAGGGCCGGCAGGTGGCGCAGGATGCCGGCGATGAAGTGGCGCGCCGTGTCGCTGAGGCCGCGCGGGTCGCCAGGGTCGTAGAGCAGGTTGCGCTCGGCGCCCCCGGCGCGATCCCACAGGCTCACGTGGACGTGGCTCCCGCTCCCGATCCCGTCGGCGAACGGCTTGGGGGCGAAGCTGGCCAGCAGCCCGTGTTGCAGGGCCACGCCGCGCACCGTGTCGCGGAACTTGAGCTGGTTGTCGGCCGCGCGGAGGGCCGGCGCGTGGCGGATCGAGATCTCCTGCTGCCCGGGACCGTACTCGTTGATGGCCTGCTCGGGCACGATGCCCTGCCGGTCGAGCGCGGCGAGTATGGCGTCCATCACCGTGGCCGAGAGGTCGAGCCCGATCGAACTGTAGACCGGCGCGTGGTCGAAGGGCGCGTAGGCCCCGCCTTCCTCGCGCGCCAGGTAGAACTCGTTCTCGAAGGTCGCCTCGATCGCGATGCCCCTGGACTCGGCCCGCGCCACCATCTCTTTGAGGTAGGAGCGCGGGCAGGCGCCCCAGTCCTTCCTGTCGTGGCCCAGTTGGTCGCAGAGCAGGGCGGCGCTGCTGGGCGTCCACGGCAGCACCGAAAACGAGTCCGGGTCGGGGACCAGCCGGATCTCGCCCACCGGCTCCATGCCCTCGATCGGGATGAGCTCTTCGAGCAGATTGATCGCCATCTGCGCCCGCGTCAGCCCGAGCCCCTCGCGCAGCTTGGCGCCCAGGTGCGCGACGTGGATGGCCTTGCCGCGGGTCACGCCGCTGTGGTCGCAATAGAGGAAGCGCACCACCCGCACCCCGGCGTCCCGCGCCGCGGTCACGATCTCCTCATCGGTCATCGTCTTGGCTCCTTCCAAACCGGCAACTGTCAGCCGTTATCGCTCCTGGCCTACCTGCAGGACCAAGCCAGTTTGCTTGTAGCAGTGAAGCCGTGATGCTAAACGCATCCCAATTATGACTGCTTGCCACGCGCCGGGTCTTCGCGCCCGGGCCACAGCGTCAGGATGTCGTCGGAGCGCGCGATGTCGAAGCGATGGCGCATCAGGAACAGCGACGCCTCGTGCTGGCGCGGGTCGTCGCTGGCCACGCAATCCTCCGGGATAACCACGTAGTAGTCGTTGAAGAGCGCGTCGCGCGCCGTCGACTCGACGCAGCCCTCGGTCGTGCAGCCGGCCACCACGACCGTTTCGACGCCGTCGCTGCGCAGCAGCATGTCCAGGTTCGTGCCCCAGCACCCACCGGAGCGGTACTTCCGCACGATCAGGTCCCCCGCCCGCGGCGCCACCTCGGGGATGATCTGGTGGCCGGGCGAGCCCTCGACCGCGTAGAGCAGTGGGGCCGCCGGGCCATAGCTCTCCAGGTGTAGCCTCATATTGAAGCGCAACTGCGCGGGCGACTCGCCGCGCCGCCCCGGCAGCACGGTCATCTGGATGTGGATCACCGTGACGCCCGCGCCCCGCGCGCCGCCGATGAGCCGCGCCAGGCGCGGGATCATGAGCGGATATATGGACAGGTCGATGCCCAGGAGATCGAAAGCGCCGCCGGGGAGGCAGAAGTCCCTCTGCATATCCACCACGACGAGGGCCGTGTGGCAGGGGTCGACAAGCTCGTCCAGGGCGGTGTAGACACTCTTGCCCTCGACCGTTATCACGGGTACAATCATCCGCCGCTGCGCCTACGTGATGCTGCTCGCGCCGTGCGCGCTGGGCACGGCCTCGCGCGGCGGCCGCCCGTCGTCGTCGTCGCCGTCGCCGTCGTCGGCCAGGAACGAGCCGGCGGCAGCGAGCTTCTCGGGGGCGCGAGAGCGCAGGTACAGGAACGTCGCCACGCCCGCGAGGAACCAGACGAGCGCCACGTACGGGACGAGGTTATACGGATAGGCCTGACCAGGCTGTCCAACAGACCACAGTGGATAGGCCAGCGCCGCGACGCCGAGCGCCGGGATGAGCCCGTGTGCGATGGCGTTGAACTCCCCCGAGCGCGGGATGTGAGGGAGCCCTGTGCCATGTGCGGACCTCCTGCAAAGGCGAGCGCGGCCCGGCCTCGCCGGACCATCGCTAATATGCGCCTAATATATCACACACGACGCGATTGTCGACGGCGCGCGGGCCTTGGTGGACGATCCCGCCCAGGGCGTCCTGCTCGCCGCGTTCGCCGGGACGGTGGGCGGGTTCAGCGGCGGGACCCTGGCGCAGCTCGTGCCCGTCGCCCGACGGCGCCGTGCAGCGGACGTGGGGCCAACCCGGCACGGATGGTGATGGTCATGGGGATACGGCCGCACCAGTTGCTCCACCAAAACGAGAGGCTGCCCTGCTGCCTTGGGTGTAGCACGAAGAAACCTCCGTAGAGCGTGAAGATTTGCGGCCCTGATGGCTTGGGAGGCTGAAGGGGGAGCGGGTGACCGCCTCGAATCGGCGGCGACGCCGACGGGATCGCTCAGGGTAGCCGAGGTGGCAGGGATGCAGGACCGAGGCGAGTGCCTAATTCCCTCGGGGCGGCGACATCTTAACCTGCTAGCCTTCGAGTTCGGACACCTCTAGTGTCGACGCCCTTGAAGGGTTTGTGCATGAAGGGGAGGCTCCGCTCATGCGGTTGATTAAACGTAGCGGGGTACTATTATTGCGCGTGAGTATGACGCGAACATCGAGCACGCGGGGCTGGCGCTGGCACCAGTTGCTCCAACGGAACGTAATCCGGCCCCGACCTTGCGCTTGCAGTACGACGAGACGGGCAAGGGCACTCCGAGCTTCAATAGGCTGCTGAAGGTGAAATGGCTGACCGTGGGGTGGAGCTAGACTAATATCCGGGACAACGCCCGGCCCACCGAGGAGCGCGCAGGGCGTTAATCCCCTGTTGACGACGGTAAGGAGCCCATAAAGCGCGCTAGCCGTATGGTGCCATGAGGCGGACAGGCGCAAGCTGACTATGCCACAATCCGGGGTAGCAGCGGAGATCACCCGAGCGGGCATCGCATGCACCCGTAGAGGATGGGCGCCACCTGCCAGGGCGGCAACGAGCAGGGCAACGAAGAACGTGCGGCTACGCATTGAATCCCTCCTCCTTTCGCACGTACCCCACGGCATGTGCCCTACCATCTAGCCTACGCCTACGAGTGTACCCCCTCCCGGCATACACCGGGAGGAGAATACGCTCAACCTCGACAGTGCGCATCCCATCGGCTATTGGGCTTCAGGCTTGCTAGTGCGCTATGACCATGCGCATGACGCAGGCATTTCCCTGGTCCGCGATGAAAAGTTGACTCTGTCCCTTGTCGAATGCGATCCCCCACGGCGAGCATAGGTGCGCCTGCGAGGCGGGGCCGCCGGTGCCCGCGATATCGCAGTTGCCGCCGGTGCCGGCGATGTCGTAGATGTAAGGGCCGATCGTGTCGATCTCGCGCACCCTATTCCCCGTATCTTCGGTGAAGTAGACATTGCCGAAGCTATCGACCGTCAGGCTGTTAGGCCCGTCGAGTTGGGCATTCGTGGCCAAGCCCGACGCATCGATCGTGTCACCTTGCACACCGGTCCCGGCGTACGTGGCGATGTTGCCCCGTTCTACGATGCGGATGCGGTTATTGCCCTTGTCGGCGATGTACACGTTGCCGAGCAGCACGGCGACGCCCTCGGGATCGTTGAGTTGCGCGCCTGGCGCCGGGCCACCATCGCCGGAGAAGCCGGCAACCCGCGGCGTGCCCGCGACCGTATTCATGTTTCCTGAGCTGTCGATCGAACGGATGAGATTGTTGCCGGCGTCGGCGATGTAGACGAGGCCGGTAGACGGGTCGACCGCCACGCCGGTGGGCCGGCTCAGTTGGTGGGTCGTCGCCTGGCCGTCGCCGTTATAACCGCCGGTCCCGGTTCCCGCGATGGTGCGGATAATCCCGTTCGTGACCTCTCGGACGACGTCGTTGCCGGTGTCGACGATGTAGAGATTGTTGTTGTCGACCGCGACGCCTATGGGCCTGTTGAGGTGCGCGGAGCTCGCGTAGCCTCCATCGCCCGAATAGCTCCCGACGCCCGGCGTGCCGGTCCCGGCGACGTTGACGATGTTCCCTCCTGTATTGACCCGGCGCACGGTGTTGCAGGCGGCGTCGGAGATATACACCGTCCCGTCGCGGGAGGTCGCCACTCCATAGGGTCGGTTGAGGAGCGCTTGTGTCGCCTGCCCTCCATCGCCGCTACATCCGGGGCCACCTGTGCCCGCGAAGTTGGAAATGGGCGCGTCGTAGTAGCTCTCCAGTTGCAAGTAAAGCTGGTACGCGTCGGGGGACCCCAGGCCCGTCGCCTCGTCCCAGCCTGGGCCGGCAGAATAGCCGTTGTTGCCCGTCGTCATGTCGTGGAAGACGTAGGGGGCCGCGTTGGGATCGGCTTCCATCTTGTACAGTTCCGGACCAGTGAAACTGGCTAGGAAAAATCCGTCTGACCCGAGGGAGAAATCGATGTCGGCGGTCATGCCAGCCCATAGGGGCGTCGCCAGGCTTGTCCCACCAAAAGCCTGATCCTTGCCTTGGTAGTAGACGATGGCCCCCGTCGTCGGGTCGCCAGCGGCCGCCACGTCGGGTGTTGCCCGCCCCGTGCAGGTAGAGCCATTGTCCGTTGCCGTGACATTTGTCTGCCAAGATGGACGGGCGAAATACGTCGCGCACCCCCCACCCGACCCGCTCCATGCGGGCTCGGATTGGTACGTAAAGTCGCTGTTTGTGTTGAGCGTCGTGCCGCCGACGGCCACGGCGTAGCGACTCGACGCGGGGTACCATGGTGGACAGGGAGGAGACTGTTTGTCGACGCAGCCCGAGTTCGCCCCGTTATCGCCGGTGGCGAAGTAGAATGTTGTGCCGCCAGCGACGCCGCGCTGAAGGGAGGTATCGATGGTTGTGACGAGGGAGCTACGGGCGTCCGCCGCCGTAATGTTTCGGAAGCCCCAACTATTCGACACAACATGAACAGCCGGGTCTTTGGCGGCGAGGTCAATCGCGTTGGCCAACCCGGTGCTATCGCCCCCGCAGTTCCCCTGCGCATCGTAGCTGCACGGAGCCAGCCAGAACTTGAGGTGACTCCCCGGCGCGACCCCGTGCGAGTACTCGGAGTCCATGGCCGTTTCGTCAAGCTGACTCGTGTCGGTCATGGGATTGCCGTTGACGCCGATCCAGTCGATCCCATTGTCGCCGCTCTGGCCCGCCACGAGTTCGGGGGTGCCGCTCTGGGCGGCAAAGGTGTGCAGATCCGGCTGCGCGACCTTGCCGGCCCAGAGGGTTAACCCTATCACCTGCCCGCCGGCAGTGGTGCTGACGGTGTCCATGTCATAGGCGGTGCGGAAGTCGTTCGGGAAGTAGCCCTAGACCCCATTGTAGGTGCGCACGTTGGTAGTGGCGGCTTGCGCATACGTGTCCAGGCCGACAACGGCTTGAATATCCAGGCCGCCAGGGACCGTGGCATCGTGGTCGTTGGAACGGAACGCTGACCCATCAGTTCGCTGGTAGTCATTGATCGTGACGTGCAGCGCTTTCTGAGCCCGTCCGCGCGGCCGTCCTCGCCGGTGTTGGGCGCACGCCATGGCCGCATAGCGCGCCTGTCGGCCGAGCCCTGGGGTAGCCCCGTCGGCGTCGCGATGGAGGCTACAGGCCCGACTGCCCACCACTAACAGCGCCCCGACCGGCGGCTATAGTACGTGGCGGTCGAGACCGACACACGCCCCCTCAGGCGAGAGAGAAGAGGAGCGTTACACATCCACCTCGACAATGCACAGACCCTGGGGCGCCATGCCCCCTCCTCACGTCCCCACATCTATCGACCGCGGATGCTACGCCCGTTCCACGCGCGTCAGGAAGTCGTCGAGCACGCGCATGAATCGCTCGGGCTCCTCGGCGTGCGGCATGTGCGAACTCTGCTCGAACAGGGTCCACTCCGAGCCCGCTATGCCGCGGTGCACGGTCTCGGCGATGGCCGGGGTCGCCTCGTCGTAGCGGCCCGAGATGACCAGCGTCGGTACCTTGATCTCGCCGAGGCGGCCCGTGATGTCCCAGTCTTTGATGGTACCGATGACGTGAAACTCGCTCGGGCCGTTCATGGTGTGGTAGACCTCGGGGTTCGCGGCGATGTTGGCGAAGGCGCGTTCGACGTACTCCGGCATGGGGTCGAGCCGGCACACGTGCCGGCGGTAGAACACCTGCATAGCCCGCTCGTACTCCGGCGAGTCGGTCGTCCCCGCCTCCTCGTGCCGCAGCAGGGTTTGCTGGACCTCCGGCGGCAGCTCCTCGCGCAACCGGTTGGCCTCGGCCACCCACTGGACCATGTTGGCCGGCGAATCGGCGATCGTCAGGCTCGCCAACCCCTCGGGCTGCGTCACGGCGTACTCCATGCCCAGCATCCCACCCCAGGACTGTCCCACGATGTGCGCGCGGTCGAGCCCGAGCGCCGCGCGCACGCCGTTCACCTCCTCGACGTAGAGCGGGATCGTCCACATGGATGGATTGGACGGCGTGGCGGACTTGCCGCAGCCGAGCTGGTCGTAGAAGATGACGCGGCGCCCGGTCGCGGCCATGGCCTCGAGCGACTCCAGGTAGTCGTGCGTCGCGCCGGGTCCCCCGTGCAACGTCAGCAGCGGCAGCTTCCCCGGCTCATCATGGTCGCCCACGATGCGGTACCACGTGTGATAGCCTCTGAACGGGATGCGCCCTTCCTGTGCGGGCCGCGTTTCGGTCATAGCTCTTGCCCTTCCTTGCGTGCATGATAGTTTGTTGTTATACAAGAGCATAACACCTAGCGCCGTGTCGTCGTATTGTGGTCAAACAACGGGTAGCGGACGGCATGGTGTCGTGGGCGTCCAATTGGGGTTTGCTCCACGTTTCGTATCTACTGAGAGCACCGGCCCACGGTCGGCGGCATGTGGTTTACCACCGCCGGCCCGGTC
>JAABUO010004420.1_pt1 | contig 16570 bp, 26 predicted proteins | sample 5559291 | NCBI WGS metagenome assembly JAABUO01 (sample SAMN10711878, study PRJNA513372) | rock metagenome | isolation source: Antarctica rocks | place: Antarctica: Victoria Land, Finger Mt sud
GCAAGTGATTGGCAACACTGGCAGCAACTCTACACGTGAAGCACTGCATGCAACAGAACAAGGCTTTGCTGTTGGAATGGATGCTGCACTGCAAATCAACCCATACTATGGCAAGACATCCTTGGATGGCTTGATGGCTCACTTCACTGCAGTCTTGCATGAAGGTCCAACCATCATATATAATGTGCCAAGCAGAACAGGTACAGCCCTCACAACTGTTCCGCATCATGTATACACACCAGCGACCCAAACATGCCAGCAACTTTTGTGCATGTCTCTGCTGATGACACTGCGGCTTGGAATGTCCTGCCAGAGCCGCCAAGGGCTCCTGCAAGGAACACATATTCACTGTCAAGTTCTGGGTTTGCAATCCGATGTTGGCAATGCAGTCTGTCAGGCATTGGCCCATGACTGAGGCGGTCATTGCTAATGGCTTGCAGGGCAGGATGTCCCTGATCACATAGTGCAGCGGTTACAGCATGATCCCAATTGGCTTGGTGTGAAAGAATGCACTGGCAACAACCGAATACAGAGCTATGCTGACCAAGGCATCATTTGCTGGAGCGGCAATGATGATGAGGCACATGATAGTCGACACAATCATGGTGCTCAGGTGATTTGAGATTTCATGCTCAAATTACTTGCAGACATGATTACACCTGCTCCTTTGTATGCTGCAAATGCCAATCCTGTTGTCAATATGGACAAAGGCTGTTGCATCTGCTTGCAATATTTATATTTAATCAATCTTTGTATTGTTTTGTGGACAGAGTTGACAATGCTTTTGATACGCAGGGTGTTATTTCTGTAACCAGCAACATCATTCCTGGACTCTTTTCTCAAATGATGCACAAGCGCAATGCAGAGTTGAACAGCAACCTGCAGGAGCTGATGGCCTGGCTCTTTTGTGAACCAAACCCAGTACCACTCAACACTGCCATGGCTATGTGTGGACTTATCAAGCCTGTGTTCAGACTGCCATACGTGCCATTGAATAGAGAGAAGCGCGAGCAGGGTGCTAAACTACTACAACAAGTTCAGGAACACATTCCTGGCTGCAAGGATATTCAAGTGCTAAATGATGATGATTTCAGTATTGTCAGCAAGTATTGAACAAAGTGTCATGTACAACCAGCTTGGTGTAGTTTCAGGTATGCAGAGGTATGCAGAAACTACCTGCCTTTATTGTGCTGTATCTTCAATTGAACAAGAGGGACTGGCTGCAGAACAGTCGTACTTGCCAATTGGGGAACCAAACAGTTTTCATCACACATGCGCATATAGGGCCATGTTTGATTGACGCTGCTTAGGCCTAGGGCCCTCTCAGCCCCATTGCACTGTCAATTTTCTAACCGCCTGTCAGTCTGGTACACTTAGTAGCATGCTTGCAGTGATTATTTACTGTTGGCCTTGGCTCAAACAGGACAAGCTGTGAGCCTTTTAGTACTTATAGTATTGTCTTGAATGCGTTACCGAATTTCACAGGCTGTACTATGACTGTAGATACGGCAAAGCATCAAAAATTCAGAACAGAAAAGAAAATACTACACCTTTCGGCGTCAATGAAACGAGAAGCCAAATTGTATACCGGGCTGCCTGAGCACCAGTTATTGATGTTGACAAACCAATCTGCAGCAGGAGCAAGTGAGGACTTCCTACCAAAAAAGCATTCCCTGAGAGAACCACCACATGCATTTGGCTCACACTTAGCTAAGAAGCTTGGTACTGTTCAAGTCTGCTGAAAAAGATTTGCATGCTTGTTCCTAATGTGACTGTAGCATTGTGCTGGACAACTACAGTAGCATCACGCGGGGCGTGCATGATCGCGCGCAGCTAGTGCGTGCAACGTGATGAAGGCGTGGATTTGCTTTGCTCAGGACACCTTTGCAGATGCCTGTGTCGCCGCGTTCTCGGGAAAATACAGATTAACTGTGAAATGTGCGTGTCTTAACCGAGCTTTCACGCGTCCGTGGTCGCACCATGTCGAGTGGACCCCAGTGTATCATCGTGCCACTCGAACCTTACTGGAGCGGACAGTCTCCATTTTGCCCTGCCGCCCCGGGAAATGCTCTGGTCCGACAGAAACAAACCTCGCGCTCCCGTCGTGTGCAAGCTCGCGGATTACCTCTGCAACATACTGGTCGGGAACAAAAGCGTCGGCCTATAGTTGCTTCCAGGGGTAGCGACCCTTTTGTTGCGGCAGGCAGCAGGCTTCAAAGCCTTCTGTCAGGCATTGGGTAAGAGACTCGAGGCTCCATGAATCCGTGTACGGTGTGGCATGTCTACTTGGTTGCACAGTCACGTTGCTTTTCCGGCTTCACTGCTTCCTGAAAATCTCCACAGGGTCATCTTCTTGCTGTTGGTGCCACAAATCGCTACACATGTGGTGCAAATGTAGACTCAAGCAACATCCGTTGTGGCTTACAGCACATGCTCTGTGGCTGGCCAAAGTCGTCTGCTCATTTTAGCTTCCCCAAAACATAGCTGAGGATGTTGCAGAGACGGAGAGGAGGAGGTGCTGGAGTCTTATCTGTCAGAACAGGCACCTGAGACAAAAATGAGTCTGTCTTTGTTGGCTGGTGGAGTCATGAGTTCCGGAGCTTTGGCACTGTGCTGGCTCACAGGCAGTGATCCTTGGGGTGAGTGATCACCTGCTTGTGCCAGCCTCCAGCTTTTTTCTGTATAGCTCTTTGCTGGTGTTTGGCTCGGTCCACCCTCTGCACAGCAAGTCATGCATAAGCTACAAGAACTCAGCTGGCAGAGCGGCTGTCATCATAGTGTGGTATGTGGCAATTTTCAGATCCTGGTATATGGCAGTTCATGACCCTAATATGTGGCAGCTTGAGACCCTACTTGCTTTGCAGGCGGTGCATCAGTGTCCTTCCATAGCCTGATGGCAGCCACTCTAGGTGCTGCGGCTTGTGTCCCCTTGCTGATGCTGAGGGCAGCCATGTGGACAAATGAGGCGCGCTTGCGCTTTCCTGTTCTGGAGGAGCTGCAAAGATGGCAAGCTGAGCAGTCAAGTTCCATTGTCAGGAACTTGTCTGCTGTGCAGGTATGTCCACTGCTTTGCCATGCAGGTTGCTGCAATGATTGAGCATAAGCAAAACAATTACATGTGGTTCACAACTTGCATAGCAGTGCATCTTCTGTGTTTATTGCAGCAATGTGCCAGCCAGAGTGCCAGCAGTTGTGTCACCTGGCGGCAACTCTGTCATAAGATTTTCAAAAGTTGCAGCTGCTGATCCTTACGTTGATGTGTCCCCGCATCTCATTTGTTGGTGTGCTGCAAATGGCTGTGTCAGTATGCACCTCAATTATGGTGTGCTGCAGATGGCTGTGTTGGTATGCTGTGACGTTCTACCCACGACTGTGATGACGCTTCCAGCAGCACAGGGTGGCCTCACAGCATCCTTCCAAATCTATGCTAGTCACATCCGGGACTGGGGGGTGAGCGTGCCAGAGATGGGGCCCCCTGTGGCTGCCCTTGGGGTAACCGCCTTGCTTGCAGCTGGAGCCAGGCTATTTGAGCATGCAACCACTCAAGAAGAATATGTGAGCCTCTCACTTTGTGTGTTTGTTCATCCATCCGTCCAATCAGTTGACTGCTGATTTACTCTTTGTTTGCCCAAACATCTGTGCATGCGCACAACACTTTTGAGTGTTGCTTGATTGCTTGAATGTAACAGGGCTCCAAAATTGGTCATGTACTGCTTGTAAGTCATTGCAAGTGAGTTGTCATTAGATTTTGCAGACTATGCAGAAAGCAGGATGTAATTGTAAAAGCAAGCCCTTGTCAACCTGTTGTCCAAGGTTATCCTGTTTGGTAGTGGTGTGATACAAGCACGTCCTGTTCATGCACATCTGTCCATTCAGGAGGTGGTTGCGACTGCAATGGAAAATGCTGACCGATATTACAGAGTCATGACAAATGGCGTGAATGGCACAGCAAAAGACCCAGACAATGCTGCCAAGGCCTTTAAAGCCGTTGCCTCGCAATGGCTGCAACAGCGCCAGCAAGCATGCACAGTGCTGGCTGTGTTGACCGCAGCAGAGGTGTTGTTTTTAGGTTTGTTGTGGAGAATGACAGGAGACATGGCAGCACCGCTCACAGCTGCCATGATGATGACATCAGTTGAATATGCTTTTGTGAGAAAGCTTACAGATGCAGGCATGAAGCATGACAGATGATATCAAAGTTTTGTGCAGGTCTTGTTGGTTTGGGCGTGAGAGTGTGTCAGTATGTGTGCGTCAGTCCATCTCATATGTTGTCTGAAACACCTTGTGCTTGATTAATGGCTGTCAGTGGCATAGCGCAGCAATAAGGGTGCCTCATAGCAGGTTGCTGTTTACTTGCTGCAGTGGGAGTATATATCATGCTTGTCGGCAGCTGTTCCATTCTAGTGTTTTGTGTTCCTGTGAGTGAATAGAATGACTGCCTTTTGCAGCCCAATGGTTTTGCTGGCTTGCAAATCTGTAGGAAGTTTTGATATGCTTAGTAGTCTGTGGAACCGCCAATGACAGTGAGAGTCAAAGTTCAGGCAGCAGCATCAACCGCGCCCTCCTCCTACTATCAACCCAATTTGGTTCCAACAATGCGGCACTGCTGCAAATTACAATGCATTACGCTGGGACAAATTGCTTCTCTTTGCTTAGCATGTTGCACTAGTGTATTTACTGATACTGTTGCATGCTGATGATTGTCTTGTAAAACGACCTTGATGAAGGCACATGATGAGCATACTGCACCGTCCTTGGTAAAATTTTATACATTACAAGTTGTTGAGTGACATGGAGGTCGATTTATCTCAAACCGACAAGACGAAATGACATGCAAGCCAAGTCACAATGAGAGTCCTTTTTGTTTCAGGTATATACAATCATCACACCACAGACATTCGCTTGTGTCTAATGACTCATGGCCAGTAGCGGTCAGCTCAAGTCTATAGACAGAGCTAGCTAGCATCCAGACTCAGCTAACATCGTTCATACAAATCAGCACCGCACAGACAGGCTTCACAGTTCAGCCGCAAACTCTCATTGAGCGCCGGGCTGCCTGAGCACGATGAAAGACCTCTAGTAACTACATACTCGAGCCAAGCGAAACTCCCTTCAAGAGTTCTTCCAAAAATTGCAAGACAAAACAATGGCATAATTACAAGGATTGTTTATGATTAGCCAGCCCAAAAATTGTTCAGCCGAAGTCAAACTTTTTACCTGAACAGTGTGCAGCATAGCCCAGTAAGTTGGGAAGTGCCCAAGGCAAGATCGCAATCTTTGTCAAACACAATATGTACTCAAAAAGGGTCGGTGGCACGCATGCTTATGGCAGCTTTGCAGCCCGTATGTGCTCGACATGATGTGCCTGAGCGTCAAAGCGTTCTTGCAACTCTGAAAGCTGACGCTGGCAGCCTGAAGCAGCTTCACGATCATTGCTGAGGCCAGTGCTGGAATACACATATGATGATAAAATGGTGATGCGGTCCTTTGGCATAACAAAAATCCCCTCCTTTTTGGTCTCGACCTCTTCCAGCTTGATCAGTGTATCAAACCCTTTTGTCACCTCCCTGCACTTGGAATTTTGATATGAGGTATGATTGTCATTCTACAGTGGGATGACTTGCAGTTAGCTGCTTGAAAAGTGCCATGCGTGCAATAATCACAGAACTCTGCAGCTGCGATAATTACCCAAAAATGCCATAAAGCATGTCAAGATGAGGTGCTGGGCCAAGCAGGATGGAAAATGATGATCCGCCACTGTTAGGATCATCAAGCCTCCCCATGGATAAAAGTCCTCGTCTATCATGCTTCACATGTTGCTGCACTTCAAGGGGAACTGACTTTTCATCTTCTTCCTGCATTGACAAGAGGTCAGGCTTACAGAGCTGTAACTTATATAGTGTTTGTTTACAAGGTCCTTTCACAACCATGCTACGCTGACAAGTTGGTTGACTGCCACAAGCCATTTTGGGATTTCATGGTTGATGTTACATGTGCCAAAATGCATGAAAGCTGCAAGGTGCAGCGTTTGCTGTGAGGCTCACTCGCTGCTTCCTGTCAAGCTGTGCAAGCCTGCCCCCTGTTACGGCAGCAGTCTGTGCAACGAACCCTTTGTCTACACGAAAAAAATGGTTACTGTTGTATCCTCCAAGCTTCGCTAGTTTGAGTATGTGGTCTGATGTGACTGGTGCTACCTGCAAAACCAAAGCTGGCAAGACTGAGTGTCTGCTGCGTGCCGCTGTATCTCGAAAACATGCCGACCCCTACGTCAGGATACAGAGCCATTTCTATATCCCCAAAGGTGGTCTGGAACACGATACGGTCATCACCTAGTCTTGGACCGGCCATGGCCGCGACTGCTTCGCAACGGAAGCGGTTCTGGCTTAATAAAATTACCAGCAGGCTGATTGGTATTTGCCACATCTGCCCAGACGTGATGCAGGTTTTGCTGTTGACTGCGGGATCCAAACTTTGGATGGCAGAACTCCCGTGGCGTCAAGCATCAACTGTGGAGAGAACAGCAACCGGCAGCACATACACACATCGCAAGCTAAATGACTCTTTTCACGAGCACATGCAGCGCTACGTGCTCGCAAGCTAACGTTGGACTTCGCGATGATCTGAATCCTTCAGCTCAGCTCAGAATGCTCACATGTCAAAATTGCATGTCTGGCAGTTGAAGACGAACACCATTTTCTGTTTCCTTGATAGATTGGATCTCCATTTTTTGTTTGACTGCCCCGCATAGCGGTACAATGTCAGCAGTACAGCCACCTTTTCCATCAACCTGCATCTTCAGTAGCAGCTTTTCTGGCTACTGACCAACCCAATGTGTTAGGCAGACTTGTTTTGGACAAAGGCAATCTCCGTTGGCCAGTCCATTTTCAGCTTGGCTTCTAAACTTTGTAGAGCTAGATTAGTGTAGAGCGTGTGGCGTCGCGGTACTTGCGCCCTCCTTCATTACAGCATCACAACCGCAAATTCTTTGGTGCTTTATTGTCGAACGTCTTGAACATTTAGTGTTTAGTGTATGTTGGTTTCCCAGTCTGTTGTCTGTTGACTCCCCCGATAATATATGGTTTCTTCCCTAATGAGTCCTGAAGTGATTGAGATCATCCCGAAGAATTAATTCGATAGTGCCCTGAGGTCCAAACCAAGGCTAAAATCTACCGTAATACACCGTTAAACTTTTGTTACGTAAATCACATACGTATTTTTTACGTAGTTACGGCGTAGTGCGGAATTAGAAAGATGTATAGTCTGGTTGGGACGGCTGTCTACAGAGCAGCAGCAGCTTCGCACACACACACAAGCTGTATACCGATCTCACATCAGCACTGTCCACCAAGCATTTGGTTTGCAACATGTCATTGATAAGCAAACACATGCACATGAACCATTGTACCTCTGTTTTGAAGACCTCAAAGCTGCATATGACAAGGTTCAGTGGCCATTCATTTGGCAAGTGTTACAGTGTCTTGGCATACATGGTAACATGTTGACTGCTATTCAAAGTATACACTGATTGCTCCTTAGCTATGAAAATTAATGGCTTTCACGGTGACATGCATAACCCATCTGTAGGTTTACGTCAAGGATGCCCACTCAGTGCTACCTTGTTTGGTCTTTTTCTAGATGGACTTCACCATCATCTGCAAGTCTCAGTTCCAGATGCAGGCATCAAGATTCAGTACACGTGGCTCACCGACATGGAGTATGCTGATGACGTCTTCCTATTGGCACATTGCCCCTCATATCTACAAGCACTCATCACAGCACTGGCAGACTATTGTCAGGAGCTACACATGCAAGTCAGCATAGCGAAGACAAAAGTTATGATCATTGGTGATGACACACAAACCATTTTACATGCACGAACCAGCCTTTGGAGCAAATTGAAAGCTTCAAGTACTTGGGCCTGCCCGTTCATCAGTCTGGTCACATTGCTCACCTCATCACACCAAAGCTCAACAAAGCAGCAGCTTCTTGGGCAATTGTGCAGCAAAAGCACGCACAGTTGCAATGCAGTGAAACTGTTTGTCTGAAGTTTTGCTTGTTTCAATCCATTCTTGCCCCTGCCTTTCACTATGGTTGCCCTGTTTGGGGCATGCATAGTCCCACAGATTCAGCTGCCAACAATATTCGAAAACAGTTAGAACAGAAATATAATTTATATCTTAAGCGTTTATGTGGAGTACCTTCCACCACTTCTCATGCTGTCGTTCTGGCAGACATGAACATGCGTAGTCTGAAGCACTTTTGGTGGCAACAAACCATACAATTTTGGAATGCCTTAGCTTCAGCTCCAGCTTCTTGTTTACATAAACTTGTTCTCATTGATAGTTTACAGGATGCGTTTCTTCATGGTGTTCACAATTTTTCTTGGTCAGTCTCTCATTGCCTTCCCAGTGTTGGCTACCATTTACCTACTCAAGTCCAAAGTATTCCTGTCATAGATGTCAACACAGTCATAGCTGGACTTGAACATCAAGCCTCTCTTTCATGGAGCAACCTGTCATCCAACCCACGCACAGCGCCCACCAGGAAGGCCAAACTGTGTACATGCCATAATTGGTTTCGCCCCTTCAACACCTCCAACCCATATTTTCTTTTACCTGTTTCTGGCAAGCGCATGAAGCGTTCCCTACGTTTCAGACTTAGCTGTCATTCACTACCAGTTGAGACAGGCAGACATCACAGACCACCTATTCCCAGATCATCTAGACTTTGCCCACATTGTCCCCTATCTAGCGATGGGGATGAACTTCACTATATTCGGAATATTTTCCTGCCACTCAGAGACAAGTATCACACCCTTTTCAATTCCCGAACCTCTTCAATGCGATCCTTCTTTGCCCAAAAGTATCGCATGATTGTCTACAAATGTATTTCAGACTGTTTAGACATGATAAACGCTTAGTACTGATGTTTTTGACCAGGTTATTGACAACCCTGGCACATCTGTACAACCTAGTTGGTTGGCTGAAGATATAAAATCCTCCTCCTCCTCCTACATAAACAGCAGGGTCTGTTGCGCGCTCAAAACTGCGTCCGCAGGCGTCACCGTGGCGGATGATCGTCTGCAGCCCAGACATGCAAGGCTTGCTACCTTGAGGCGAGAGGCCGCTTTGGCATGACGTGCTGCTATGAGTGATTCATCCAGCTTGGATTCGCAGTCAGATGAGATTTCAGGCATCAGTGACAAACCAGACAGAAGCACAGTCGAACTTAAAGGACAAGCACATGCACATGAAGACTTTGCCAGAGCCTTTGAGTATCTGGAGATGCTTGACGTACATAGTGTAGATGCCAAACGTGCTCTTGAAGCGACATTTTCTCATCAGGCATCAGATGCAGTCAGGTCAGATTCGCCGACCTTGTGTTACTGGTCTTGGTGAAGTGTGCTGTGACATTGCAGCTGCGGCAGGTGGGCTGAGGAGGCTGCTTTGTGGTTGGCTTGTGTGAATGAGGTAGACATGGAGCAGAGAGCCATGGGTACAGCTATGCAAGAGTCTCTGGTTGAAGCAGAAGCTCAGAAACTGCTCGAAAGACCTGTTCATGAGCAGTCTGACGAGCAGTTGAAGTCGCGGTATGAAAGATCATACATATTGAAACAGGTTGATCTGGAAATCTATAGCATCTTGTGCACCAGTGACAACGCTCTGACAGCCACATCTTAAGCTGCATTAGCAATGACGTAGTCGAGTACAAATCAGACTCATGTACTTAGAGAAAGTCTCTGCTCAACCCGTCAAGTATGCATACACTTTGTAGCTGTACTGCTGACTAGCATTGTTGCATGTGTCATTCCTATTTTTGCCACCATGCTGCATGCTTTCCTGGATTTAGTTGGCTTGTACACACCAGCTGGCTTGCCATCAGGTCATGCATGCCCAGCTTGATGCGTAATAACTGCATGTTATATTAATCCAGTTACACATGAGCAATCAATTTTACGCTAATGCAACTCAGGCAGCCTTGACATTGCAGCTTCAGCGTGAGGCAAGCACAGTGGTGCCCGCACTGTGGCAGGCCCCTCATCGCCACCACTTGCTTGGTTTGCTGGAGTTGGAGCTGAAAGCATGCAAGTGGTGAGCAATGTAGCTTTTGGCGACAGCTACCAAGCATGCATACTATGGCCAATGTCAACCCAAGCATGTTGACGCCAGAATGGGACCACATTGTATATAGTTCCTTGCACTGTGTCTTAGGTGCCAGCAATCTACGCATGCGCCTTCTGTTTGTGACTGGAATATAAGCCTTCGTGATGCAAAGCAGGTACCCAAGGCCCGGTACTAGGATCTACCTTGAGCAGCTGGGTCAGATTTGTGCCCGTCAGCTTTGCTCACCAGATTCAACCATCAGCCCATCCTGCACAATACGAGGCACGTTCTTAAGCAGCATTGCCAACAACTTCCTTGCAATTCTTGATTTTGTTGCAAATGGTGGCTGGTGTTCTGGGAATATCATCTGAACCAATGCCAGAAAAGTCTGTAAAATGCCTGCTGGCAGCATCACAAGTGCGCCCCATTTGTTAACTTGATTGTTGGCAAGAAGCATGCAGTCACTATGCTCCCAGTGGTGACATGCAGGTTCTCCTTCAGAGCTCACGTCTCAGTCAAGTGAAATGTGTTTGCCCAGCCATGCAGATATTGCTGAAGTGTTGTTGCAACAGGTAAAGCTTACATACCTGCAAGAGCTTTGCTCAAACATTTTGCTTGTTACAACATTGGCTGCAAGCTTACTGTGAGATTTGCTGTGTAAATTTTTGAAGATGCTGTATCAACCCAACACTGGCCCCTTGAGACACTGCCAGCCCTTTTCACAAGCGATTGCTGATGCCTCTCATTGATCATGCTGTTGTCTGCAGCCAGTTATTGAAAGCATGCTGTTTGCAGCAAGTGATGAAGATGCATACATAGTAATGAAGAACCGAACAGTGCTTTCATGCATGGTTGGGATCTGCCTACCTGGACAAACATGTCTGATTATTTGCCTGTCACATGACCTCTGCATTGTGCTTGCAGCTGCGCAAACTAGAGGGGGTTCTATATGCAATGCCAGAAGTTCCTGGTGCTGTTCCGGCGGCCTTCACCCAGGTAGAGCCTTTAGAAGAGGAGGAGGGTCTTGATGCACTGTTGGAACATCAAAACAAGCAGCAATGTTCTTGTACCTGTGTGGACCTGTCATGACCAGCCAATAACAGCTGTTCCCATGGAGAATGCCATCCGTACTAGGCAAACACCCATCGCTGTGCGTTCATATTGCTGTCATTTGTGCATCGCTACTGATGCACATTGCCAGAATTACGTGGGTCACACATACCTTAGGTATGAACCGAACACTGTTTTTATACTTGACAATATTCTGTGGAAACCTGCAAGTCTGTAGACACCCAGGGGTTATGGAAAGTCAACTTGAATCCGCAAGGTGGCCACCACACAGGGCCTTGAACTTTTCTGTTTGCAGGTACTTACGTGTTTCTGTCTGTTGCAAGTGTAAACTGCTTGCTGACAGCAAAAAGGAAGACCAGTCAACATAGGCATGCAGCCGTAAGACTTGCGGTCATGTATGGTGTGCTCATCTCCCATTACCAAGCCTTTTCTGTGACATTTTTCTGGGTTTAGCAGACAGTCGGGAGGCTGAAGCCTTGCTGTTATGTGTAGCAGCTTGTGTTGGCGCTGTCTTGTTTGCACCTGATGCAACTGCATGTATCACATCAGGCTGAGTATTGGAGTCTGCTGGACCTTTACTATAGCATATGTCATCTGATACAATAATTGTTAATGCTTTCATGCATTCAGTTCAACGTAAAGGAGATCTCTAGAAGCCATGGTCAGGAAACTTCCCAGCTTGAGACTTGAATCATACTGGATACAAAGAGTACTGGACTGCATGCAGATAAAACACATACAGTGCGACAGGCCATGCATGTCTGTGTCACACAGACAATTGGGAGTCTCATGTCTTACTTTGCACTCTGGCCTTGCTTTGTGAGGGCATGTGCATATACCTTGTGATGGTGCCGCACCACCTGTGCCTTGTTCTTGATAGTTTTCATCGTCATCTCCAAACAGGTAGGGCAGATCTTGAATCTGCAGATCAGTTCATGGCATACTGATTTGCATAGTGGGTAAAGTAGCTGACTGTAGGAGGAGTCATGCTGATGACCACAATGGGGGATCGAGTCACTGATGCAAAGCTCCCCTAGTGTATCAGACCTGTTCATATAAAAACAGTACCCTTGACACAAAGGTGCACAAATACACAGCAACCTGCTCCTAAGTTTCATTTGCATGCTGGACCAGGCTATGTCACCGCATTGTCGCAATGCAGGTGAAGTGGCTACTTTCGTTGTAGAAAGGCAACTGGCTTGTTCTCTTATGCTGACCCTGCCTACTGCAGCTGTCAAGCTTGTCACTGCTACTGTGAGGCATGTATAGAGACTACCTGAGTTGCAGCATGGCCGGAATCTTGCCTCAGCTGCACATAGTCAGGAAAGATGGCTTCAACCTTGGCCTCTGTCTGCCGGATGTTCAGGACGCACAGTGTAGATGCACAGGGCACCACATTCATATGATACATCTGTCCTGTAGTGAGATCCAGCACAACCTGAGCGAAGCTAGCTTGACCAGAACTGCACACCATGCTGCAATTGAACCCTGCAAAAGTTATGCTATGTGGCAGACTTATGCTATGTGGCAGAGTATTGTATGCATGCTGCTGCACTCACAACCATAAAACAGACATAGTGAATGTTGCCCATGCCTAATCAGGGCTTGCCGCCAGCACATGATGCAAACAAATGGTATTGTGCTGTTGCACCCAGCTGTGGATGCGAGTCTGCCAGCTCAGATGGCACACTTCTAGTTCCTAGACAACAAAACCAGGAAAAACCTTTCAAATGGCGGCTTGCCGCATAGTGTAAGACAGGAATGATCAGATCCCAATGCACCTTTCAAGTCAAGCTGAGCTTGCTGCCGTTCGCTATGTCTAGTCATGGCAAATCTTCCAACAGCCCCAGCGTCTCCAGCTAAGTCGGTGCTTGTGCCATCCTCAACCTCTACTAAGCATTTGAATGCACTCAGTTTCTCAGGTAGCAGCACAGGAATCTGCATCAGAGGAATGGTGCACTCTTGACATCACAGGGCATGACTGAATTGTGATGCCATGTCTGCGCAGGGTAGTCCTGTGAGGATTGCTGCAGTGTGACTGCTGCACCCGGCGCTACATGATGGTGGCAAATTTGTTTGCATTTGTTGATTGTGCTCTGGAAGTCAGAAGCAGGTACCTCGCCTGGTAAGTCTGGAGCAGCCACAAGAGACACAGCAGCAGCAGCTTGCTTTGGGACCAGCAAAGGAATTCCAGTCTGCAATACGGGTCCTGTTGGCCTGTGCCTATGGCTGCTATGCTCAGTGCTCGCTATAGACACAAGCACCATTTGAAATTGTGATGGCAACCTCAGCAGCAAGACAGTCCTGCCTGTAGTATCTGCCAAAGAGTACTTGCCTGCTGGCCCTTCTGTGTTCTCAACTTCAGAACTGCCACTGGTCTCAGGAACCTGGGTCTGCTGGACAGCATAAACACTACTGATACAAAGCCAGATACAGAGCCACAGGAGCAACTCAATTAGCGACTGACTGTTATTACTCGATGCTCGGCCATCCAGTCTGGCGGAGAAACATCGCTGGAGTCTGAGCTCATACTACCTGATCAGCAATACCAGAATCTACGATCTGAGGAAGCAGACGTTGGAAGCATGTATGGAAGCTCAGCGCACTATGCAAAAGACTATCAGCGCAGATCTTATACGCTGAGAGGCTGTATGGGCAAGGTTCTTGGTGCTTGCGTAGGAGGACAAGCAGCTTGTTACAACAAAGAAATCCCTGCAGGGGGCACGATCCCCAAAACGTGCTAGCGGAGTGAGTAAAATCGGCCTCCGCTCGCAGAGGCACAAATCAGGCTGTCTAACTTTGCAGCCGACGAACCAGACGGCATATTACCATGAAGAAGGCATCGGCCCTTACCGCCGCTTTGAGCGGCAAGCGAAGCGATGCGACATCCTCAGGTGTCGATGACTTTGCAAAGCACACTGACTCGTTCAGCTTTCCGTGCCTCGACCGGAACGGCAGGGAGAGCACCAGCGGTGTTGACGATGTTACGCACGAACTTGAGAAAGCGTCTCTGAAGGGGCAAACCATTGCCGGCAGTGCGCCAACTGCCGTTATTTTGTCCGATGGAAGTGTCGCTGTGAGTTGCTGCGTCAACTCGTGAGCGCCAGATATTGTTGCTTGACCTTGATGTACAGCTCCTTCGAATAAACAGTTTGCATCGATCGCTTGTCATCCGCATCCTGACGAGTGCGACGCCACGCCCTGCCTTACGTATACTCTAACCAGCAATTCTTGCGGCGAGGGAATTGTCTGCGATTCAGGCTGATTACGAGCTCAATCCGTATCGAAGAAGAGGGGGCGAAGAGAGAGTGCCCACTCCGCAAGCTTCAGTGGTCAGTATATACCTTTGCTGCTTGCACAATGTTTGTCACCATGGTCACCTGGACACGCAAGCATGCAAATGCATTGCAGTGGCACAGGATACTCAGAGCTCGTCACATGGGTTCTGAATGTTGCATCACCGTTGTTGCATGGCAGCTCCCAGCAGCTGACTTAGTGCATCCACAAAGACAAGCAGCATTACTTTAGTATGCCCTATGCGGGGCTTGACTGCCCACACACTGAGCTTGGCTTGCTTGCAGGACGACCGGTTGAGATGGACATCCCTGGGCTCAGCCAGCTTGCAAAGCAACTTCATGGCAGATGCCCTCATAGGCAGTCTACCTCGGGGCTTGAGCATAAACGAGCGCGAAAAGATCTTTGCCAATACGCCACTCTCACCCACGCTCAGCATGCTCTCGTCCATGCCATCAGTGAGCACTTCGGTTGGCTATTGAATAAGTTGTTTGAGCAGATCTGCGATGTTGCAAGAGTGCATGCACGAGACTTGTTGTGCAGCAGTCTTTGCTTCAGCATACAGCAAGTAGCTCACATATTCACATCAAAGGACACAAGCAGCAAGCCAATTCTGATATTTTCCAGCAACCAAGCAGAGCTGCCCTCTAGCATCAGATGTAGGGCATCTTACAGCAGCCTTGTAGGGGTTTCGCATGCTCTCATAATGTTGACATCGGCAGTGCTGCTGCTTGATGCGGGTACAAGGCTTCTGTGCTTTCCAGGACAAGGTGGGCAGCCGCACATTGGAGGGGCGACGGCTCCGCCGCCATGTCCTCAAGGGCGCTGTCATCGTTTTCATCACAGCAGGCTACTCAGGAAAGAGATTCATATTTGAGAAGGTGGGTCAGTCTGCTTCTATGTGTTTACAACTGTGCTTACATTGACCTGGAGCAAAAGTAGGCCTGGGCAGTGGTTGACCAGAGGCTCCTCAGAGGGCACTCAGGATACCGAACATCCGCAATGGTGGCACACAGAGCATGTCATAAATACAGCGCTATTTGCCTACACCACTTTGTGTGTGTAAGGCTTCAGCCTTTGCTGCAGCAAAGCAGAGTGCTGCTTGTGCAGTGTGAGCTGTCCATGTGGCATGCAATAATGCCAACTGTCTCTCAGTTCTGCAGGCCAAGGAGCTTGGGGTGCGATCTGTGATCATTGATGGGCCAGATAGCTGGTGCCAAACTCTGCAAGATGACAATATGATTGAGAAGTTTATTGGAATAGACTTCTCAGATGCAGAGTCTGTGTTTGACAAATGCCTAGCAGCTTGCAAGAAGGTTCAAAAGGTGTGCTCTCTATCCCTTTTTGTCTGCATTCTGTGTGTTTACTCTTTTCATTGGCCACATCCTTGTGTTTCCTCGTTTCATTTCCTCATTGTATTTCCTCAGTCCATTTCTTTCCTTGTATTTCCTCATTTCATTCGTCCTTGTACGTCCTCATTCCATTGTTCACAGCATAACATAATGAGTGCATCACAGTATCCGCAGACTAACCTGCCCAGCGTCAGCCAAATGCACCAATGGACTCTGCGTGCAAACTTTGGGAGATTGTCTGTCCTGCTATTACACAAACACTTACCATCTGGCAGATGCTGCCTGACTTTTCCCTGCTACCCTGTGCATGCCCAGGGCTTGTATATCAGTGATCTACACACTGTACACCTTTCAAGTTGTTCTTCTTGTGTCAAGAAGGCAGCGTGGCCCTTGAACAAGACGTTTGTGAGCCTGTTCAACATTTCGTTAAATTCAGCACCTCACGTTGCATTATTCAAGGCATCTAATACCTTCCTGCCATGCACATTCTGAGAAACCTTTCACAAGATACGTGTCAACAGTACCATGCCATGTTATTTGCCTCCATCAAAAACGGCATTTCAGCTGTCATGTCTGATGTGACTCAAAAAGTTGAGTTCTTTGCTGCCTTGCAGGATCTGGGAGAGTTGGATGGGGTGTGCACTTTCTGTGAGATGGCAGTGCCTCTGGTGTCCCGAATAGCAGAGTCGCTAGGTCTGTCTGGCAACTCACCAGATGCAGTGGATGCAGCCAGGGACAAGCACAGCACCC
>JAABUO010004421.1_pt1 | contig 16569 bp, 18 predicted proteins | sample 5559291 | NCBI WGS metagenome assembly JAABUO01 (sample SAMN10711878, study PRJNA513372) | rock metagenome | isolation source: Antarctica rocks | place: Antarctica: Victoria Land, Finger Mt sud
CTGAAGCTCAGTACTCTGAGGTGCTTACTGCCTACCCTGCAGTCTTCTTCTGCTGGCATGAGACCTGGAAGTCTCGTACAAAGGGTTCTCTCCTGTCAGACTATCGGTAGTGTCCAGAACATCAGTACCAAACAGAGGATTGCTGTTGCCAGAAGGTGCTTCAGCAGAGTGAGACTCCCACACCGGGTTTCTCATAGCCCCTACGCTGTCTCGGGACGCTAAAATGTCCTCCCCTGACCCATACAGGGGGTTGGGGTTACCCCCCTGAGGTGACTGACGGCTACGAGACTCCCAGACTGGGTTCCGGCGTTGAGCGTGCTCAATATCCGAGCCTTGAGTGTCAAGTATGTCTGAGCCAAACATGGGGTTTGTTGTGCTTGGACCTGTGCTTGGACCTGAAGACAATGAAATCAGGCCTGTCAGCAATTGCGCAGTGCATCTAATTGCCCAAGGGCGGAAGTCAGAGCCAAACTCCTTCGATGACATAAAGAAAATACAGACATGGATGAGTGAATAAATGATTTAAAAGAGCAAAAGCGCCAAAGCTGACTGTATGCAGCTGCCATTGATAGAAGTTGAGGCTTATAGACTACAAAGCAGGCAAAACAGTTGGTACCTAGCGCCTTCATAGTCATAAAATCATTGAATGCAACGCAGTCCAGCATATAGCCACCTCGCTTTCATCGTGTCTTTATTGCCATCTGCAGCCACTGCACATGGGGACTGAGAGTGTTTGCAAACACACCTGAAGGTCCTGCAGGGCTGAGAGTTGAGGCTTGGGGCTGCGTCCCCCACTCCCTGGGGCTCACAAAGGTGTCACTCTCAGGGGTGCTCTCTAACTCCATCTCAGTCATCTCCAGGGGTTGCGACCCTAGGTTGCCTAACTCCAGGGCAGGCAGTAACCCTGTGGTGCCCAAACTGTCACCCCTCCCCCCAAAATAAAAACTGCCAGAGCTGACAAAGTGGGAACTGGGAGCATGAGTCATCCCGCCCAGCTGCGGACTTCCAGCCGGGGATGAAACCAGTCCCTGGGATGGGGCGAGCCCTTCTCCTGGGGACTGCAACAGTCTTGTTGGGGATGCAAAGCTTGGTCCTGGGGACAGGCTCTGGCTGTTTGGGGATTGCTGGTAAGACATGAAAGGGTGGCCACTGCTGGCATCTGATGGAGAGCTGTACCGATAGTAACTGCCTGTTCCAGTCAAAATGCCAAGTTGATCATCATGCTTGCCAATCACCGGGGCAGCAGTTGCACGGTCACTTGCTTGAGCAACATAAGCCAGGCAAGAATATACAAGCGTTCATGATGACAATTCATGTGCAAATAATTGAGAACATGTACAGCTTGCGCTTAGTACCATGACAGATGCCTTTCTGAGTATCACGCTACCGGTGCTCAAGTCAGGAAGACTGTCAGCTCATGCGTCTGTAGCATGATTGCGTGTCTTGTAACTCACCTTCTGCAACCCTAGTAGGCTCTGGGGAGGAATCTGAGCTCAACAAGGGCATGTTGGACAGAGGGGCATAAGCATCATGCGGCCCCTGGGGCCCTTGAGGCCCAGCTAGGGTTCTAATTGGGCCAAACCCTGCTGGCATAGGCCCTGGTGCAGGCATGTCAGGGTACGTGAATTGGCTGTCCTGCTCATTGCCACTGCTGTCAAAGACGCTCTCGCTGTCAAACATTGCTGGTGACTGCAGAGAACCGAAGAACAGGTCAGAAAACAGGTCCACTGTTTCAAAAAAGTGAGCAATATTGCAGGCAATGATGCAGGCAACATCATGGCAGCGTTGAAGCGCAGTGTGTCATGTGGTGAGGGACAGAAATCGCAACGATTATCATGATTTTGCTCCGTATTTCTTCGCAATGCTGTTGCTCTGTGCTGCAAAATGCATGCAAGCCCTGCAACAGCCCTTTATGTGATTGGGACACAAGGGAAGCATCAGCAAATGCAGCTGAAGGTCGCAAACCAGATTGTAGGAATGCATTCAAGCTCGCCCTTGTAAGTCATGCTTGCAGCAGTAACAAAGACAAACTGCGTCTCATGTCAGCATGCACTTTCCCTTTGAGAAAAATACCTGGAAAACAGGCCCTTGCAATTGTACAGGGTTCATGCTACCAAAAGCCCCTGCTGCAGTTGCCCTAGGAGTCTCAAACTGCCCCTCATCATCAGTGATGGAGCTAGCTCGGCCCGCTGCTGAGGCACGAGGTGTGTTGAAGTCGCTGCCTGGGGGACTGGGCTGGTCCCGGAATGCCAATCCCCGCATGGTTGGGATTGCTTCAAAATCGGAGGATGAGTCAGTATCCCCTGCACCATCATTGCAAAATTATGACTGTCCAGAAGCATGCAACGACAGGCACTGCATGATTTGCTTGTAGCTGTATGAGAGGAAGTTACACATCACTGCTGGAAGATAACGCGCCAGACAGCAGAGCAGATTATGTAATCAAATGAGACAGCTGGCAATGCTTGCAATCAGTGCGCAGTAACACACAAATGCATCTGCAAAAACAAGAATGCTGGATTTCTCTGGTGGGTTTTGAAGACTTAGAAGAGCAGCATACCAATTGGGCCAATGAAGGGGTTTTCATGCTGCACAGGGATGATGGGAAAACTGGTCAGAGGAGGCCCTGCCCCTGGGGCAATTCCACCCTCAACTGCCCTGGGCCTTCCTTGGCCAGCAGCAAACTGCACATGCACATACCACACATCAGTTGTTGCTTTGCAAACGACAGATACAGAAACTGGCTTACCGCTTTAGCAGTTTTGACAGTGTACCATTTACCGTCACAACTTGTGACGTCAGCCTGTCAGCAGCAGCCTAGACCATGCAATGATAACAATACTTTCCTCTTATTTTTAGCCATTGCAATGAGCAAAGCAGCATAGGCAGCATAGGCAGCACAGCACAGCACAGCACAGCACAGCACAGCGTGACAAAGAAGGGCCAGGCTCAAGCATGATGCACCACAAGTGCCTTAAGGTGCTGCACAGAATGTGCTGTGCAAGAGAGACAACGCTGTGCAACCAGCTAGCAGATCAGCATGCAAAATGATGCGACAGGTGCCTACAGGAGGCAAAGCTGAAGAGTTATAGGAGGCAACAGACTTGAGACAAGCCAACAAAAGCTTACCGCTTCAGCATAATCAGTATCAGAAAGCATGCTGGAGTTGAGGCTGTCTCCAGACCTCATGTGCGGTGCCTGAAACATTGCAGGACACGGCTTACAACATGCATGAGTCACCACTGAGAGTGGATATGAAGTGAATACAGGACACGACATAGCAGAACAATGACACTCTTTGCACTGCATTCAGCCGCAATGCATGAGGAATCAACTCAACTTCCCCCCCCCACGATGCATAACAAGTGCCAACGTGTCAGCTACATGCAATTGACCTAGCTTCAGTCCCTATCACAGATGAGCCTAACTCAATGTCAATCTAGCATCAAGAACAGGATTCATACAAACTATACAAAGTACCCCAGCACATTGTAGCAAGGCATCAGCAGAGTTTTTTACCGTATACACAGGAGGCATGTAGGTTCTGCTTGAATCAGCAGGGAAAAGGGTTTCCCTAGGTGCTAGGGCTTCAGTAGGACCAGGAGGAACCCTAATGACCTCAAAGTCATCTCCTCTGCTTGAGGAGGTGGTGGTTAGGGTTTGGGTGGTGTCGTACATAGGGTTGGCCTTGTGGCTGAATAGGGTTTGCTCCTGAAGGGTCTGCCGTCTGTCTGTATCCCTGTTCCTCTTGTAACGCTGCGGCAGTCAGCATACATCTTCAGCACTGTTGTCAGTGCATGCTTTGACTGATTTCTTGAGTGATACAAGCTGAGAAATAAGCATTTAGGGATCAGTGGACCTCTGGAAAGGAGCACTGGAATGCTGAGAAGAAAATCAGTGTGCAAAACAAAGCTGCTTGCCTGTCAACGTGTCACTTCTGAGGTTGCAAAACAGCATTGCGCTGAGATGGCATAGATAGCTGGCACAGCAAATGAGCATTCACACGTTCAAAACAACGTAGAGCTTGGCGGTTGTGCATTTGAATGGGTGCACGCAGCTGCCGTGTAGCAGATCAAGTGGTGACTTAGCGCTGCAGCAGCAAGAGTGGCCCTGAATGCTAATTAGCTCATGCTGGCATCTGATCGAGGTGCCGTTGTCAATACAAATGGTGTCTTGAAAAAGACATTAACGACAGAAGATGACTTACTCTGCAGCAGAAGGCCAGGCAGCAGCAAAGAAGAAGAGCCAGCAAGACTCCCAGGGCCACTGGCAACCCCACCTTCAACCCCAGGTTCTTGTGGGACCCCCCATTGCTGGCTGCCAGGGTGGTGGCAGATATTATACTCTGTGGCAACAAAGACACAATAAAATGTAAGCATTTCACTGTATTGAAGCACAATGTAGGTGTTGCTGGCACCTCTAAAGTTGGATGACAAGACAAATAATCATCGCCGCATACTGGAAGCTAAACATGCATCAACCAGATTGTTTGCACAGCGCATGTGCATTTGAACAGGAGAGGATGGACCATTCTCAGCAGGACGCATGACACATTACTTGAGTTTGAGGCAAAATTTCACAAGTCTGATGACTGCAATGCTGCAACAGACGACAAAGTCAACTCACTGAGGCGGGCGTGATGTTGAGCAGCTCCATTTCAAGTGGATCAGGCAGAATCCCAGAAGCTAGCTGCCCGTTGTTGTAGGCATCCCCAAGGGAAGTCACAACCCCATTGGCATTGGTAGAAGGCAGAAATGCATTGATCCCCAAGGCCGCCCCTGTACTGCTCTGGGATAGCCGCCGGCGCCCTGGGGATTGATCAAGTTGCCCTTCAAGGGTGAATCCTGACAGTCCTGAGTCTAGGGTTTGCAGCAGGCGTCGGGCTGGAGAGCCTAGGGAACCATTGCTGTTGAGGTTGTATGCCGTGACGTCTGAGACGGTGATCCAACAAGGTGGCACATTGGCGATGCTGCCCAGAGCGCTCTTGTAGCCGGTGGCCTTGGACTGATTGAAGGCGGTGGCATTTAGCAAGTAGTTGGTGCCTGTACACATAATCATGACTGTTGCCGTACTGTCTGTAAATCAAAGGTTGCTTCGTATTATGGTTGATAACAAAAATAACAGGGCCAAAAGAATCAGTGAATGCAGATGCCACAGCACAAGAGAATATAGACATGGATGCACAGCATGCACAAATCCAGCGTGTCGAACTTGCACAGATTGTGGAGTTGCCAAATGTCACATACATAACATCTATAAAAAGATAGTTGTTGAAGACAAGTTGTGTGACGCACCTTTGACAAACACCATGTACATGGCTCCAGTGGTTGGCATGCCAGCTGGGCATCCTGAGCTGGGGGCAGGGGCTGGTGCTGCTGGGGATGCCCCAGCGCCTGCAACTCCCAATGCTGATTCATTGCCTGCTGCAGGCGATGTGCCGTTTGCCAATGCACCTTCTGTTGATGCTGTTGCACCACCTGTAGTGTTGGAAGGGGGTGGAGCCGGGGTAGACCCTGGTGAGGGGCTAACCCCTGGTGAGGTGGTGTTTCTGCCAGCTGCTGCTGCCGCTGCAGCTGCTGTGGCAGCGGTCCCATTAGCAGCAGATGACGGTGCAGGTGCAGCTGCTGTTGACAAGGCAGCTGTGCTGGCTGCTGCAGCAGTGGCATTGGAGCTGTTGCTCGCAAGTCCCTGTGCAGCGAGTGCCGCTGCTGTTGCTGCTGTTGACACTGTGGCAGCAGTACCATTTGATCCTGCCAAGGCAGCACCCGAGGTAGCAGACAACGCAGCCAAGGACGCTGCTGTTGCCGCACCAGACGCTGTAGCAGCAGTGGAATTGGCAGAGCCGTTTGAGGCAGCTGCTGTAGGAGACAGAGCAGCCAATGCAGCTGCTGTAGCTGCTTGTGATGCTGCAGTGGTGTTGGCACTGCTGCCTGCAGTGGACGACAGCACAGACAAAGCAGCTGCTGACGCTGCTTGCTGCGCTGCTGTTGCCTGATCTGCCGGGTCAGCAGTTGCATTGGCTGTGCCGGGTGAAGCAGCAGTAGCTGTGGTAGGAAACAGTGCAGCAAGTGCAGCTGCTGACGCTGCTTGCTCCACTGTTGCTGCAGTAGCGTTTGTGAACCCAGCTCCTGTTGCAGGGGACAATGTGGCCAATGCTGCTGCGGCTGCTGCTGTAGCCGCCGTGCTGACTGTGGCATTGGTGACACCACCTGAGGCACCTGCTGCTGGAGACAAAGCAGCCAATGCAGCTGCCAATGCTGCCTGTTGTGCTGTGGTGGCAGTAGCGTTGGAGGCAGGAGGTGACGCTGCTGCCAAAGCTGCTGCAGTTGCGGCTGTGGCCACTGTAGCTGCAGTGGTGGCATCGACAGCAGTGGGCAAGGCGCCTGCTACAGCAGAGCCCCTTGCAAGGCCTTCAGCAGTCAGCGCTGCTGATGTTGCTGCTGTGGCTGCTGTGCCTGCTGTAGCATTTGCAGCTCCCCCTGTTGCAGAGAACAAGGAGGCCAATGTTGCAGCTGTTGCTGCTGCAGTTGTAGTAGCATTTGTGTCGCTGGAAAAGGCGCCTGCAGGTTCACACCACTGACCTTTGCAAACAAAATATAGGCATATGCGATTCTGCAAGGCAGGCAGGCAGGCAGGCAGGCAGGCAGGCAGGCAGAAACAGGCACAGAAAGACATATATACAGACAGACAAACACGCACCTGCAGTAGGAGTCAATGCGTCTAGTGCAGCTGCTGTTGCTGCCTGTGCCGCTGTAGTGGCAGTGGCATTAGCTGTACCACCGGCTGTGGGAGACAGCGCAGCCAATGCAGCAGCTGATGCTGCCTGGTTTGCTGTAATAGCAGTAGCATTGATGACACCGCCTGAGACACCTGCGGTGGGAAACAGTGCAGCAAGTGCAGCTGCTGATGCTGCTTGCTCTGCTATGGCATCTGAGTCATTGGCAGCACCAGATGCGTTTCCTGCTGTTGCACACAGAGTTGCCAGCGCAGCTGCTGTTGCTGCTGTGGCTGCTGCGTCTACTGTTGTGTTTGTGATACCACCTGAGGCGTTTGCTGCAGGAGACAGCACATTCAGTGCAGCTGCTGCTGCTGCCTGTTCTGCTGCTGCTGCCTGCTCAGCAGAACTGTTCACAGCACCGCCCGGTGCTGTAGCCAATGCTGCTGCTGTTGCTGCTGTCGCCACTGTGTTGGCGGAGGCGTTGACTGACAGTGCTGCCAGTGTAGAGCTGCCTGCAAGGCCTTGAGCTGTCAAAGCTGCTGCTGTTGCTGCTGTGGCAGCAGTGGTGGCAGGAGCAGTTGCAGCTCCACCGCTTGTGGAAGACAAGGCGCCTAGCGTCGCTGCTGTAGCGGCTGTGGTTGCAGTAGCGTTTGCTTCACCAGACATTCCCCCTGCGGGCATTGAGCCATAGATCATATAAATATTCTAGATCCTATTGTAACAGTGAGATCGCCTTTCAAGACAGACCCATGGTGTACAGAGTGATGTGAACATCAAAAGCACACAGCTGCAGCCGAGCATATCAGTACAAACGCTCCATGCATCCTGACAAAGCATTGAGCATACCTGCTGTGGGAAGCAGCGTGGCCAACGCAGCTGCTGTTGCCGCTTGTGCTGCTTGTGCTGCTGTGCCATTCGAAGCAACACCTGCTGTGGGAGACAGGGCCGCTGTTGCAGCTACTGATGCTGCCTGGCTTGCGGTGGCAGCAGTAGCAGTAGCAGCGCCAGGTGAGGAGCCTGATGCAGGGAACAGGGCTGCCAGGGCGGCTTGTGTTGCTGCCTGCTCTGCTGTGGCTGCAGTGGCGCTTGCAGTGGCGCCTGCTGTAGGAAACAAGGTAGCTAATGCTGCTGCTGTGGCTGCTGTTGCTGCTGTAGCAACTGTGGCATTGGTAGTGATGCCGGCTGAGGACAGTGAAGCAAGCGCGGCTGCCATTGCTGCCTGCTCTGCTGTTGCTGCTTGTGCTGCTGTGGCAGCATCACTACCTGCACTACCAGTTGAGGCGCCTGCTGAAGGTGGGAATGTAGTCAAAGCTGCCGCTGTGGCTGCTGTGGCAATTGTAGATGCAGTGGCGTTGGTGGTGGAGTTGGCAGCACCAGGCAAGGCGCCTGCCAGTGCAGCACCTCTTGCAAGGCCTTGAGCACTCAAAGCTGCTGCTGTGCCTGCTGTAGCAGCAATAGTAGCGTTCGGAGCTCCACCCGTTGCTGAAGACACTGCAGCTGTTGTGGCTGCTGCGGCTGCTGCAGCTGCTGTAGCATTTGTATCACCAGAGGACACACCTGCATCCAACCAAACCGCCCTCAACTGTGTCGTAGACAAGCTGCAACTTGCAACTCGGTGTCGAACTGCTCAGCAACTCAGAGCAACAAGGGTTCATACACATGTTGTAGAGGACAAGGCAGGCACACACCTGCTGTGGGGGACAGGGCAGACAGTGCAGCTGCCGTTGCTGCCTGAGCTGCTGTGGCTGCTGTAGCGCTGCCTGCTGTGGGGGACAGGGCAGCCAAGGCAGCTGCTGTGGCTGCCTGGTTTGCTGCAACAGCAGTAGCATTCGTGACACCGCCAGATGCATCTGCGGTAGGGAACAATGCAGCCAATGCTGCTGCCGTTGCCGCCTGCTCTGCTAGCGCTGCTGTAGCGTTTGAGGCACCAGTTGCAGCAGGCAATGTAGCTAATGCAGCTGCTGTGGCAGCTGTTGCTGCTGTGGCTACAGTGGCGTTGGTGATACCACCTGAGGCGTTTGCTTCAGGAGACAGCACATTCAGTGCAGCTGCTGTTGCTGCCTGCTCTGCTGCTGCTGCTTGCTCTGCAGTGGCACTGGAAGGTAGCGTTGCCAGTGCTGCTGACGCCGCTGCTGCCGCCACTGTGTCTGCTGTGGCATTGAGAGGCAGAGCAACTGATGCAGAACTGCTTGCCAAGCCTTGTGCTGTCAGTGCAGCTGCTGTGGCTGCTACTGCGGCTGTGGTAGCAGTGGCATTGGTCGATGCAGATGAGGAGTTGGCTGACAATGCCGCCAAGGTAGCTGCTGTTGCAGCTGAGGTTGCAGTGGCATTTGTGGCACCAGTGAGAGCGCCTGCATCCAGCAATGAAATACCACATAAGTCAGAATGAAAGCCTTCACGGCTTCAAAGACAAGGCACGCATGACTTTGAAGTCTCACGCAGGCCAGTTTGTACACACAAAGCAATTATGCCAGCAGCTTCACAATGTAGCCTATCAAGACCATTGAACACAGTGAATGGACTAAGACCTCACCTGCACTCGAAGGCAGGGTGGCTAACGCAGCTGCTGTTGCAGCTTCAGCTGCTGAGCTTGCTGTAGCATTGCTGGCAGCGCCTGTGGCATCTGCTGCAGGAGACAGTACAGCCATTGCAGCTGCTGATGCTGCTTGGCTTGCAGTGGCAGCAATGGTGTTAGCAGCGCCAGGTAAGGAGCCTGAGGCAGGGAACAGGGCTGCCAGGGCGGCTTGTGTTGCTGCCTGCTCTGCTGTGGCAGCAGCAGCATTTGCACTGCCGTTTGAGGCCCCCATCGCAGGAGGCAAGGTAGCTAAGGCTGCTGCTGTTGCTGCTTGTGCTGCTGCAGCAACTGTGGCGTTTGAGACACCGATCGATGCACCATTTGTGGGACTCAGCATAGCCACAGCTGCTGCTGCCGCTGCCTGCTCTGCTGTTGCTGCCTGCCCTGAAGTGGCGCCACCTGGCAGTGTAGCCAATGTTGCTGCAGACGCAGCTGTTGCTACAGTGGTTGCAGTTGCGTCTGCTGTGATAGGAGCAGCAGCTCCGGACATCCCCTGGGCAGTCAGTGCAGCTGATGTTGCTGTAACAGCAGCCGTGGCAGCTGTACTGTCTGTAGCATCACTGCTTGCAGACGATAAGGAAGCCAGTGTTGCTGCTGTGGCTGCTGTGACTGCAGAAGCAGTGGCGTTGCCAGACAGGAGACCTGCAGTTTAAGGCCCAGTACTGAAGAGTGCATGTCTTGAGTATTCACCTTCATCAACGATTTGCACAAACGAAGACTAATGACAGATACACTGTCAGTCAGCAATACGATGATGCAGCGGCACAGAACAGACGATGCACCACAGCACAACATGCAGCAATGAACAGCACGACACAATGCCTGGCCAGTGTGCCATGTGAAGCGTTATGCCATTTCCATTGGCTCTACTCCGTAGTTGCCAGGGTTTGTTACTTGTACAGCTGCAGCTAGCAAGTTGCTTGTGGTCTATAGTCAAGCAGCTTTAACACACCCACCTGCAGCAGGCGGCAGTGAAGCTAATGCAGCTGCTGTTGCTGCTTGCGCAGCTGCGGTTACATTCCCAGCTTCACTTGCAGAAGACAGCACACCCATTGCAGCTGCTGATGCCGCCTGGTCTGCTGTGACTGCAGTGGCATTAGCACCTGCTGTAGGAAACAAAGCACCCAGCGCAGCTGCTGCAGCTGCCTGCTCTGCTGCAACAGCATTGGTGTTTGCTGTGCCAGCTGAGTCATCCGAGGCAGAAGAAGACAGGCTTGCCAACGCAGCTGCTGTTGCTGCTGTGGCTGCTGCGTCTACAGTGGCGTTGGTGATACCGCCCGAGGCGTTTGCTGCAGGAGACAGCAAGTTCAGTGCAGCTGCTGTTGCTGCCTGTTGAACTGCTGCTGCTTGCTCGGCAGTAGCGACCGGGGCTGCAGGCAAAGTAGCTAGTGCCGCTGCTGTTGCTGCTGCTGCTACTGTGTTGGCAGTGGCATTGACTGGGAGCACTGCTGGAGCAGAAGTGCTTGCCAAGCCTTGTGCTGTCAGTGCAGCCGCTGTCGCTGCTGTCGCAGCTGTGGTGGCAGTGGCGTTGTTGCTGCCAGTGATGCTGTTGCTGCCAGGTGAGGAGCCTGTTGGAGAAGACAGGGATGCCAATGTTGCTGCTGCTGCTGCTGCTGAGGTCGCAGTGGCATTTGTGCCAGCAGACAGAGCGCCTGCATTGCCAAGCAAATCCTTCCCAAGATCCGGCAAATTTGTGACTAGGCTTTCACTGAAACATGGGAAGCTGAGGCAACCCCAGGGACCAGGAGAATGACCATCCAGGCACAGGGGGAAAGCACAACCAGGCACAAGGAGAATGTAAACACTGCAAGCCAAAACCACAGCCACATACAGGCAACAGGTGATCTTACTCCGCCGCGGATTTGAAATGGGCCCATTTTAAATTTGCAACAAAATAAAAGGTTGACCAGGAGCAAGCCACCAGGTTTGTAAATTCACCTGTAGCAGGATACAAAGTATCAAGAGCAGCTGCGGTTGCTGCTTGAGCTGCCGCACTTGCGCCAGCATTTGTGTTGCCAGTGGGACCACCAGCTGTGGACAAAGACGCCAAGGCAGCTGCCGATGCCGCCTGGGTTGCCGTGGCTGCAGTGACATTTGCAGCGCCTGGAGATGAGCCTGAAGCAGGGAACAGAGCTGCCAGTGCAGCCTCTGTTGCTGCCTGCTCTGCTGTGGCTGCAGTTGCATTGGCAGCTGCGCCTGCTGTGGGTGACAACGCCCCCAAAGCTGCTGCTGTTGCTGCTGTGGCTGCTGAACCAACTGTGATAGTGCTGATGCCAGACGAAGCTCCTAGGCCTGTGGTCAAAGCAGACAGTGCAGCTGCGCTTGCTGCCTGTTCTGCTGCTGCTGCCTGTGCTGCTGTAGCACCGGCACTACTGGGTGCGTTAGCAGAAGCACTTGCTGTAGCAGGTACTGTGGCCAAGGCTGCTGCAGTGGCAGCTGTCGCCACGGTGTTTGCAGTTGCATTGACAGCGCTGCTTGTGGTCATGGGTGAGGAGCCTGAAGCAATCCCTTGTGCAGCCAGTGCAGCTGCTGTTGCTGCTATGCTGGCTGTAGCTGAAGTTGCGTTTGTACTGCCACCTGTGGACGCCTTTGCAGCAAGCGTCGCTGCTGTTGCTGCTGATCTCGCACTTGCATTTGTAGCAGCCCCTGCACTCAGCAAAGCACTCAAGCTAACCGGTGAGTCACCACAGAGTGATGACAAGAATAGATGTGAGCAGGGACCGCTCAACAACACTTTGCCTATGTGCTCATGACAAGCAGGGTGTTTGTATACCTGCTGTTGGAGACAGTGCAGCCAGCGCAGCTGCTGTTGCTGCTTGAGCTGCTGAGCTAGCAGTAGCATTCGTGACACCACCTGAGACGCCTGCATCTTGTAACAGCGCAGCCAAAGCAGCTGCCGATGCTGCTTGTTCTGCTGAAGCAACAGTAGCATTCGCAGTGCCAGATGAAGAGCCTGTGACAGGGAACAAGGCAGCCAGAGCAGCTGCTGTTGCTGCCTGCTCTGCTGTGGCACTCGCAGTGATACCTGACACAGGAGACAGGGTAGCTAAAGCTGCTGCTGTTGCTGCTGTTGTTGCTGTAGCTACAGTGGTATTAGTGAAGAGACCTGCAGCAGGGGACAAAGCAGCAACTGCAGCTGCTGTTGCTGCCTGCTGTGCTGCTGCTGCTTGCTCTGCAGTGGTGTTGACAGGAGACAGAGTGGCTAGTGCTGCTGCGGTTGCAGCTGTTGCAACTGCATTTGCAATGGCATTTGAAGCAGAAGACAGGGCAAGTCTGTCAGCAGTCAGTGCGGCAGCGACAGCTGCCGCAGCAGCACTCGCAGCTGTGGCATTCGCAGTAGCGTTGCCCAAGGGCAAGGATGCCAAAGTAGCTGCTGTTGCTGCTGCAGTGGCAGTGGCGTTTGTGTCTGCAGTCAAGCTAGTACCTGCATTGACGCAAGTGTGCAGTGAGCGTCGCCATCACAGACTGTGATGCAACATAGTAGAATAATATTGCATTGGCCTTCATGCCCAGCTAGTTCTGTACAGTGCTGACATCAACATGCGAGGTCTGTCAACACACCTATTGTTGTAGGCAGCGCAGCTAGCGCAGCTTGTGCCGCTGCTTGTGCTGCTGTGACTGCAGTGGCATTGGTGACACCACCTGAGGCACCTGCTGTGGAAGACAAAGACGCCAATGCAGCTGCCGATGCTGCTTGCTCTATTGCGGCAGCAGTACCGTTTACAGCACCAGAAGCAGGAAACAGTGCAGCAAGTGCAGCTTCTGTTGCTGCTTGCCCTGCTATGCCTGCTGTGGCATTTGAAAGTCCTCCTGACAAAGGCGACAAAGTAGCTAGTGCTGCTGCTGTGGCTGCTGTTGCAGCTGTGGTGACGCTAGCGTTTGTAGTGCCTGGCAGGCCGCCAACAATAGGAGCAAAGATGGCTTGTGCGGCAGCCATGGCAGCCTCTTCTGCTGCTGCAGCTTGACCGGCAGTGACATTTGCAGCACTCAGCAAAGCGCCTGGTGCACCAGGCAAGGTGGCCAGCGCTGCTGATGTTGCTGCGGTTGCTACAATGCTTGGGGAGGAGTCTATTGCAGTCGCCGTTGCTGGAGCAGCAGCAGCAGCAGCAGCAGTGGCAGTCGGGGGCGGCGCTGATGGGCTGACCCTTGAGGAAGGGATGCTTCCTTGTGAAGGGCTCACACCTGGTGAAGGGCTAACTCCCGGTGAGGAGGTGTTGCTAGCAAGCCTTTGAGCGGCCAGTGCTGCTGCTGCTGCCGCCGCTGCTGCAGCTGTTGCATCAGTGGCATTTCCTGCAGCAGGTGAAGGACTTGTTGCTGGGGATGTTACAACAGCTGCAGCTGTGGTGTTTGTGCTTGATGGAGCTGCTGCTGGGGATGGAGAGAATGCAGCTGGTGACGGTGACTGTGCAGCGGGTGACGGCGACTGCTGGGTTGGGGATGGCGACTGCGCTGCTGGTGATGGTTTAGGACTTGCTGGGGATGGAGAGCGCAGAGCTGGAGAAGGCGACTGTCCTGCTGGGGATGGTGAGGACGCAGCCGGGGATTGAGATGTCCCAGGCACTGGTGTGGGACTGGCAATAGGAGTGGTGGTATTGGCACCTGTAGAGACTCCCCCCACCCCAGCAGCATTTGGTGAAAACAATGGTGATGGAGAAGCACCAGTGGTGTTACTCCCTTGGCCAGCTGCTGCTAGTGCAGCTGCTGCTGCCGCTGCTCCTGCTGCCTCCGGTGTGGTAGAAGTATTAGTAGCTGGTGACGAGGCAGGTGTGGTCGCTGCTGCTGCTGAAGCTGCTGTTTGGCTGATGCCCGGGGACAAAGGAGATGGAGCATTTGGGGACGTGGAGCTGACTCCTGGGGACGCAACACCCCCTGGTGGAGTGCTGATCCCCGGTGAGATGAGTGCCACTGGTGACGAGCCAGCGCCTGGGGAGGCAGCAACACCTGGAGAGGAGGCATTGGCGTTAGTCCTTGAAGCTGCTAGTGCAGCAGCAGTGGCAGCTGCTGCTGCAGCTGTTGTAGCTGCTGGTGACGTGGAGTTGGTGTCAGCATTGTTTGCAGCTGGTGAAGACCCTGGTGGAGTTGAAGCAAAAGTTGCTGCAGCAAAGGGGGAGGAAGATAAGCCTGGGGATGAGGCCATGCCAGCAGACGGTGATGACATGGCTGCAGCAACTGCAGCAGCAGCTTCTGCAGATGATGTTCCATTGGAAGCTGCTGGAGAAGTAAGGACTGAGTTTGCGCCTGGGGACGCAACAGTGCCTGCAAATGTGGCAGTGCTTGGGGATGCTGACGGGGATATGGATGCACTCAAAGCTGTGGGGGAGGAGCCAAAGGCAATTGGGGATGATGCCGGGGACGATGAAGCTCCAGGAGATGCAGCTGGGGTTGCTGTAGTCCCCAGAGGGCTGGCTTGAGATGCAGCATTGCCTGGGGATGCGGCTGTGCTTGGGGATACTATAGGTGATGGGCTTGCAGCTGTGCCACTAGGGGATGAGTGGCTAGCTTTAGGAGATGAGCCAGCACTGGTAAATGATGGACTTTCTGGGGATGCAGCTGGGGATGCTGAAATTTCAGCAGAGCTAGCTGGGGATGATGCCACAATGGCTGTAGGCGATGACGTGGGGGGCATGCTTGGGGTACCTTGGGAACCAGTGGGGGATGCTGGTGGTGCTGAGGATGAGGACGGGGATGAGGCAGGAGATAGCAGAGCACCTGCTGCAATAGGACAACTTGCACATTCAGGCATTGTTAACACTGTAAGCATTGGTAGCAAACCACAATAAAGGCGACAACCCACTGCAGAATACTTGCTGTGTAGACAAGCAGAAGCAAGAGTACAATAAGTCACAAACTGCTCAATGTGGATATCAGCACTATTGCACACTCAGCCTGACACAGTGTCAAGGGAACCTGCACCCTCCTGCAGATTTGCACAACTTTGCCAGACATGCAGACACAACATCATGCAACGTACAGCCCCTAGACGCTGTAGCCCAATTCTCTGCTTTTTTGACATGAAATAACAGCACAAAGAGCGTTACCAGTGGTTGAGGAAGGAGTTGTGCTGTTGGTGCTTGCAACTGAACCAGGTGTGTGAGTAGCTGCATACTCAGCTGCTGCTGCTGATGCAGCAGCTGCCACAGCAGCTTCTGTGGATACGTTTGATGCCCCTGAACACGCACAACATGATGTCACACATGGCACTTCCAGCTACCGTTGCAATTGCCCTGAAACACAAGCAATCCAAGTGGATATACATGCGCCTGCAATGGACAGGGCTGATGCTTGCTGCTCTTGGTGGGGTGACACACAGGTGATCAAAATTATGGCAAGCACAACTGACACTCATGTAAAGATGTTGCATGGGTTTTCATGAAGGGCAAAATGTGGCAGCTAAACCCCTGAATCCCTGAATGTTGGCAGCATATAGACACATGAGGCGCTGGGCCAGTTGTAAGGATCAAAATGATGCTTTGGCATTGAGACTTGAGATCAAAGACAAGAGGACAACCTGTACCTGAAGGAGACAGGGTTGGTGATGCAGGAGATGCAGAGCTGCCCACAGAAGGGCTGCTGCCTGCCAAGGCACTGCCAGGCGACCCCCCTGGGGTTGCAACACCAGCAACTGGGGATGGTACCAGGGAGCCCGTAGCTCCACTACCTGACCCTGGGGATGATCCTGAGGACCCTGCAGGCCCAGTGCCTGCTCCTGGGGTTGCCATAGTCCCTGAAGAAGTAGCAGCAGGAGAGCTTGATATCCCAGGAGACGAGGCTGGGGACACTGCTGGCCCTGAATCGGGCAACGGGAATGGTGAGTGTCCTGGCACAGAGCTTGGGGATGATGTTGTCCCTGCTGTCTCAGGGACTGCACCAGGTGACATCATGGATGGAGGAAGGGGTTCTGAAGCTGATGGGGGAGGGGGTGAAAGAGAACTTGCAGTGGGGGACGAATTGGTGCTGTGTGCAGCTTCCCAAACAGCTGCTGCTGAAACTGCTGCAGCAGCAACACTGCTGGAATTTATTGACCCCAACGCATTTTGCCCGGCTGCTGAAGATGGTGAGGAAGATGCAGGAGGGGAAGCAGCTATAGGAGAGGTAGAAGATGGGGAAGTGGTCAAAGCAACTATCGATGATGCAGAAGCTACAGAAGAGGCAGCCGCAGCAACGGGTGAGACTGCTGCAGCTGTGGGAGGAGACAAAGAGCCTGCAGGAGAGCTTGTGGGTGATATAGTTGAGGAGGTTGAGCTTGGGGCAATTGAAGTGATACTGGGGGGTGCCG